>Ga0315912_10004409_pt1 | contig 13356 bp, 13 predicted proteins | sample VfabasoilMG_FD_204469 | JGI IMG/M metagenome (GOLD analysis project Ga0315912, IMG submission 204469) | Garden soil microbial communities collected in Santa Monica, California, United States - V. faba soil | ecosystem: Environmental > Terrestrial > Soil > Garden | place: USA: California... | reverse complement strand
TTGTATACATCCTCTTTGGGTGGCAGATAAAATTCCGGCACATCAGCTTTAAAATCACCCGCAGGCATTTTTTCCAGCGCCTGGCGGATAATACTCATGCTTTGCCATACCTCTTCATTGCGCACACAGAAGCGGTCGTAAGTATCGCCCTGTGAACCCACAGGAATAATAAAATCAAAATCCTGGTAAGATGCATAAGGCGTCATCAACCGCACATCGTAGTCAACTCCGGCAGCCCTTAAATTGGGACCTGTAAATCCGTAGTCCATTGCTTTTTCTGCGGTGATGGGACCAACATTGATGGTGCGGTCCATAAAAATGCGGTTGCGCATCACCAATTTTTCAAACTCCTTCCATACTTTTGGGAATTCATCTAAAAATTCTTTGATCCGATTATTGACGGCATCGTTAAAATCTCTTTCAAAACCACCGATGCGTCCGATATTGGTTGTTAATCTCGCACCACAAATTTCTTCGTAGATATCGTAAATTTTTTCACGCCATTGGAACACGTATAAAAATCCGGTCAGTGCGCCGGTATCAACGGCAATTACTGAATTACAAATAATATGATCAGCAATACGTGCAAGCTCCATAATGATCACACGCATATAGTCGACACGTTTGGGCATTTCAACAGCGAGTAATTTCTCCACTGTCATATGCCAGCCGATATTATTGATCGGCGACGAACAATAATTCAGCCTGTCGGTAATCGGTGTAACCTGGTAAAAGGGACGATGTTCTGCGAGTTTTTCAAATGCACGATGGATATATCCGATGGTGGGTTCGGCCTCGACGATAATTTCGCCGTCCATTTTCAATACGTTCTGGAAAATACCATGTGTTGCCGGATGTGTAGGGCCGAGGTTGAGATAATTATATTGTTTTAATTCTTCTTCACTCGGTACAACACCATGAATGCCCACGCCCAGTTCAGGTAAATTATGCGATGTATTTTTTTCGTCTGACATGTTACAAGCTATAAGCTGTTAGCTATTAGCCATTAGCTGTTATTAATTTATCGTCCAAAATATTTGTCTTCTTTATCAGTTCTTGTTGCGTCTTCAAGCGGGTATTGTTTCAGCATAGGGAAATAATCCATATCCTCCACATTTAATATCCTTCTCAGATCGGGGTGGCCTTTGAACTGAATACCATAAAAATCGTAGGTCTCCCGTTCCATCCAGTTCGCACTGGAAAATATTTCTGAAATTGTTTTTACGACAGGATCCGTCACCGGGAAAAAAACATGCAACCTCATGCGCACATTATTTTCAAAACTATGCAGGTGATATACTACAGCCAGTTCCTCATTTTTATTTTCGGGGAAATTCACACCACAGAGATCGGTGAGAAAATTAAATTTCAGCAGCGGATGTTCTTTCAGCCATTTGACAATATCTGTGATGGCATCACGTTTTACGATCACGTCGAGCATACCATAACTTTCTTCCACTCCACGAATCGTTTCGCCGAATTGTTCTTTGAGCAGTGATTCTATTAAAGCGTTGCTGATCTCGTTCTTCATGTTGGGTTATTCGATGCCGTAGCTGGCGAGTAATGATTTATATTCTTCGGATTCACGACGGCGCAGTGGTTCATTTTTTATGAGCTCCTGTATTTTTATAATCCCGTCGAGGATGGCTTCCGGCGGAGGCGGGCAACCCGGCACATACACGTCTACCGGTATTACTTTATCGATGCCCTGCAATACGGAATAGGTGTCAAAAATTCCACCACTCGATGCGCATGCGCCAACGGCGATCACCCATTTGGGTTCTGCCATTTGAATATATACTTGTTTGAGAACGGGCCCCATTTTTTTGGCGATGGTACCCATCACCATCAGCAGGTCGGCCTGGCGTGGAGAAAAACTTAATCTTTCAGAGCCAAACCTCGCAAGGTCATACGTTGCCGCCATGGTGGCCATGAATTCGATACCGCAGCAGGAAGTGGCAAATGGCAATGGCCAGATGGAGTGTGACCTTGCCAGGCCCACGGCCTTCGACAATGAGGTAGCAAAGAACCCCTGTCCCTGTAATCCTTCCGGTGCATCTGTAAGTTTTACTTTCATGTCTGCTTTTTATTGCACTTCGCTGATCATTCCCACTTGAGTGCGCCCTTCTTGATGATATAAAAATAACCCAGCAGGAGCGGCACAACGAACACTAACATTTTAACAAATCCACTCTCTCCGAGTTCATGAAAATTGACTGCCCAGGGATAAAAAAAGATCACCTCCACATCAAACAGCACAAATAAAATAGCCACGAGGAAATATTTCACCGAAAAGGGCAACCTCGCATTGCCGATGGAATCGAGGCCACATTCAAAACTCTGGAGTTTTTTTGCTGATTTGCGTTTGGGTCCGAGCCAGTGTGTTACGGCAATTGTGGTGATCACAAATCCCGCTGCTACAATGAACTGGATAAAGATGGCGATATAATCTATGGTTAGGCTGTCGGTTACCTGCTGTTGCATAATTTCCCTTCGCTTTTAAGCAGTACAAAGTTAGGGATTCGAAATGGCAAAAAGCAATTGAAGCGGTAAGAAGGGGCAATAAAAAATCAAACGTTGCCGACCACATAAATTGACCCGGTAGGCACGGGCACACCACCTGTCGGTTCGAGGGTGATGGCAAATGCATCGGCTTCGGAAATATTTTTCATCAGCTGGAGTTCGCCGCTCATGGTGAATACGCCTGCATCGATGGGTTTACCATCTTTCAGCGCCCATAACTGGTATTGTTTTCCCGCTTCGGGTGCGGGCAGATTGTTGGCATTCACATAGACACGGCCGGTGGTTTTATCCCAGTAAACCGATGCGATGGAATTGGGACTTACATCCATACCTTTCATGGTAACGGCTACATAGCTCGGGCTCTTGATCACATCGATCTCTGTTTTGAGCGCCTGGAAATCGGCCTGTATCACTTCATTGCGATCGGTGAGGAAAGTATTTTGGTCTCTCAGTTCGGCCAGTTCATCCTGAACACGGTGGAAGTTGCTGTAGTAATAAAAGTTAATGGCTACACTCACAAACAACAAGAGTGTAGCAGCAATTGCCATGTAACGGAGCACATTGGACGAGCGTGGTTTTGTAGCATTGATGGCAACTGTTTTTGCGGAGGTTTGCTGTTCCGTTTGTTCAGCGCCTTTGATAGAAGAAACAATGGTATCAAAAACTTCTTTGCGTGGTTTGCGTGCATGTGCAACGGCATAATTCTCCAGTGCCTGTTCGATGGCATCCAGTTCATCACGCAGTTCTTTATGTTCCGCAAGCATACGCTCCACTTCCTTTCTTTCGGAAGCATCGAGAGCGCCTGCAGCATAAAGCTCCAGCATTCCTGATTCTATGTATTCATTTATGTTCAATGGTTCGTTATATATTTTCTCTTAAATACATGATCGCACTGCGCAACCGGGTTTTTACGGTGCCCAGTGGTAATTCCAATTCTTCCGAAACCTCCTGGTGTGTATATCCCTGGAAATAAATCAGGTCTACAATAATTTTCCATTCCGGTTTCAGTTTATCTACGATTTCTTTTATCCCGATCGTATCCGGTTTTATATCGTCGTAGATCTTGGTGGGGTTTTCATAAAGAACGGTTTCATCACTCGCTGTTTTTTTGGATGTTTTATACATCTTGCCCCGCATTTTATCAATTGCGGCATTGCGGCAGATATTCAGCATCCATGTAAACAGCCTCCCTTTTGTCGGTTCATAACTGCCGGCATTATTCCATATTTTCAGAAATGCTTCCTGTAATATGTCTTCAGCCAGGTAGTCATCATTCACCATACGTGAAATAACGCCAAAAAGCGCTGCCGAGTATTTCTCATAAAGGACTTTAAGTGCAGACGTATCCTGCTGTTGTAGTCCTCTGATGAGCTTCTCTTCGTTTGCCTGTATGTTCGAAGCGATGTTCACCTTTTGATGAATAATTGAATTTACGCAGTGAATGTCCTGCTGGATTTAAAGATAGGGTATTTTTTCTAAAGTGATTATTACCGTAGTACTATTTCATTACCTGGAATTTGAACACTTCTGTGTCAAATTGCCTTACCAGGCTGATGATATAAATACCCGAACTGATCTGGTTGAGATCGATCTGTTTTTGGAGGAGACCCGAATAATTTTCGACCTTTTCGTCATAAACGATCTGCCCTGAAATATCTGTGATCCTGATCTGCAGTACTGGTGACTTGTCGCCGGTTTCTACATTCAGCCAGGTAGAGGCCGGGTTGGGGAAAATGCGTGTGATCATCTCAGTAGTGCCTGAGGCCTGGAGCGATATCACATAGGAATATTCAAAATCTTCGTTGTAGTCTAATTGTTTCAGGCGATAATATGAAGTTGTAATAAAATTGTCGTCGAAGAAATCATACATGTGCTGCTGCGTGGTAGTGCCGTTTCCCGGAACAAATCCGATCGAGTCGAAAGCCACCCCGTTGGTGCTTTTTTGTATGACGAATCCATCGCAGTTTGTTTCTGTTGCGGTGGACCATGTGAGATGTGCGAGATGTTCGCCGGCTACCATTGCTTTAAAACTAAAAAGCTCTACAGGCAACAGGGGCGAACAGTCTATGAGTGCATTGTCCATGAAGTTGGTTTCCGTATTAAGCCCACCGAACTCGGCCCTTATTCTGATCCTTTTCACATCACTCAAATAGCTGATCATATCGGCTGCTGTAGCTGTAGTTCCGGATAAATCGGGGCAATGTGTTGCATCCAGCAAACCATCAACGATCCAGTCGCCCTCCTCGAGCGGCACGATATAACTGGTCCATGATGTTCCCGGGTTGAAGGTGGTATTATAGGAGATGGTGTAGTCGTCACCACGAATGATGAGCACGTCGTACTGGCTGCCGACAGGGAATCCGTCATTATTCGTTCTCAGATCGAATAAAAGATAACATCCGTAATAGTCCGAGAGATCATTTTTCCAGCTGGCGTCGCCGGCATAGAAGTACCATACACCTACTGAATTATCTGTGCCTTTGATACAACCGCCGGGGTTCCCTCCACTATTTGACCATACCACGCCCGGTGAGGATTCGGCGGGACATTTCCCCACTGTTTGCCATGATTCTGCACTGGACGAAAAATCGTCAGATGGTTGGCAAAAAGCCAGGTTTTCCGAATAAATCAGAACATACAACAGCAAACTCAGCCTTAAAGCAACAGTTTTACTGGTTTTAGTACACATATGTAAGGAGGGCCTAATCAAAAACTTACTACAAGATTAACATTATATACAAAAAAAAGCAAGGCAGCGGGCTATTTTTAAGGGCTGCAACGCTTTCAGGCTCAAATCCATCCTGGGTTTTACGCAGATATGAACGGGGTTGTTTCACCCGTCCTTTTTAATGCCCGGATATTGCATGTCGAGTTTTTCCATTGCTTCAACCAAAGTTTTGGCAATCAAATACTCCTTATACCAGTTTTTGTCGGCGGGCACAATGGTCCAGGGTATCTCGGGGCTGCATTTGGCAAATGCAAGTTGGTAGGCTTCCATATATTCATCCCAGCGTTCACTTTCTTTCAGATCGTTGGGGTTGTATTTCCACATTTTCCTGATGTCAGATAATCTTTCCTGAAGGCGTTCTGTTTGTTCATCCTTTGAGATATGCATGTAAAATTTCAGGACTACAGTGCCATTTTCCTGTAACAGGGTTTCGAAGTTGTTAATATGCGTATACCGGCGTTTGATCGTGTCCTCATCCACCCAGGCATGCACTCGTTGGATCACCACATCTTCATAATGCGACCTGTTGAAGATCTGGATCATGCCCTTCTCGGGCACATGCTTATGAATACGCCATAAAAATTCGTGTTTCATCTCCTCCTCGGTAGGTTTTTTAAATGCCGTTACCCGGCAGCCGAGTGGATTGATACCACTAAACACCTCTTTGATAGCGCCGTCTTTACCACTGGCATCCATACCCTGTAACACGATCAGCATGCTGTGTTTCCCTTCTGCAAACAATACGTTCTGTAATTCCGACAGCCGGTTGATGAGTTTTTTGGTTTGTTTTTCCGCTTCGTCTTTGTCGAGATGCGCCGGCGGCATGGTATCAATTTCGGATAGTTTAATCCCTGGCATTGGATGATTTTTGGGCAAATTTACCCGAAGCCAGAAAATAGTATATAGTAAAGGCCACCAAATCAGGAAATATATAACTTTACACTCCCCCAAAATAAGTAAAAGCCATGGCTAAAAAAGAAGAAAAAAAACGATACAAGTTCAAAGAGATGAAGGTTTATGGTTCGCTGGAGAATTTTTTCGGCAACCAGAAAAATTACCGCATCGTTTTCGACGAGACTGAAGTGAGTTACATGAATGTTGAACTCCAGTTGTATAATATCCTGTTCGATGAAGAAGAATGGAAGGCGAAAGTGAAAATAAAAGCCAGTGAATATTATGAAAACAAGGAAATGTGTAATCTCGATAAAGACCTTGTTGTAACACCAGATCAGAATATTATTTATATCCGTGAAGGATGGGGAACACCCAATACCGGGTGGTGGAAAAAAGGTACTTACAAATGGGAGATATGGATAGACGACGTGTTAGTAGGTACCAATTATTTTTATGTCACCAATAATGGTGTGGTAACGATCGACAATAATCCTTATTTCGATATCAACTCAATTAAATTATTCAATAGTCCAAAAGGAAATGTGCCGAAAGAACAGCGGCATTATATGACAGCATTCAGCAAAGACACTGCCCAGTATATTTCCATCGAAATGGATATGAATAATAAGATCACACAGGAAAAATATTTCCCGCTCGAGCTGAATTTTTATTTCTACAATGATATGCGCCAGCTCAAGGGTGCCTGTTACTGGTTCGAGCATGTGAACGACAGCCGCAAAAATGTTTTAATGGATGTGGGGTATGGTGCAGAAGGCAGCGGATTCTGGTATGCGGATAAATACACCTGTGAGGTGTTGTTCATGGATACCATTATCGCTGTGGTACCTTTTGAAGTAGGCAATGCCGATGTGGAGCTCACTGGGCCTCCCACCTGGCTCACAGGCGCCTCTGCAGGCACAGCCGCTGTTAAAACAGAAACCATCCAGCAGGATGAACAAAGCTTCGAAGCGGCAAAAAAAGAACTCGATGAACTGATCGGGCTCGAAACAGTAAAAAAAGAAATTACTGAACTCACCACGTATTTAAAATTTTTAAAGCTCAGGCAGGAAAAAGGTTTTGAAGAAAAAAATAAATTCAACCTCAACATGGTTTTTACCGGCAACCCCGGCACCGGAAAAACTACCGTTGCCCGTATGCTCGGAAAAATTTATAAAGCCATGGGTCTGCTTAAACGTGATGATGTTACAGAAGTGGGTCGTGTGGACCTGGTTGCAGAATATATCGGGCAAACAGCGCCAAAAACAAAAGCGGCCATCGACCGTGCAAGAGGTGGTATTTTATTTATTGATGAAGCTTATGCATTAAGTGATCGTGGTGACGACGGAAAAGATTTCGGCAAGGAAGTGATCGAAGTGATCATAAAAGAAATGAGCGACGGCAAAGGTGATGTGGCATTTATTTTCGCCGGATATCCCAAAGAGATGCGTGAATTTCTCAATTCCAACCCCGGTTTAAATTCCCGTGTTTCGCAGGTGATTAATTTCCCTGATTATTCTCCTGATGAACTGATGGCCATCGCCGAATATGATTCAAAAAAACGCAGCGTCAATATCAGCGAAGAAGCCCGCAATTTAATTTATATGAAAGTGGTGGAAGCTTACCGCAACCGCGACAGCAGATTCGGCAACGCCCGTTTTGTGAACTCCATCGTGGAAGAAGCAAAACAAAATATGGCTTTACGCCTGATGAAAAATGAGAAGCCGGAAGAACTGACCAACGAAGACCTCTCCACCATCAAACTGGAAGACGTGGAAACAATATTCGGTGTTGGGGCCTCCAAAAAAATTGAAATGCCTGTTGATGAAGCATTGCTACAGGATGCTATGGCCGAATTAAAAGAATTGACCGGCATGGCGAAAGTGAAGAATGAAATTGAAGAAATTGTAAAACTCGTCAGGTATTATAAAGAGATCGGCCGCGATGTGAAAAAAGCATTTTCACTGCATACCGTATTTACCGGTAACCCGGGTACAGGTAAAACCACCGTTGCACGTATCCTGGTGAAGATCTACAAAGCGCTGGGTATCCTCGACCGTGGCCACCTGGTGGAAACAGACCGGGAAGGTATGGTGGCAGGGTATGTAGGGCAAACGGCTATTAAAGCCGACGGCATGATCGAAGCGGCGATGGGTGGCGGTTTATTTATCGATGAAGCATATGCTTTAAGCCAGGGTGGTGAAAATGATTTTGGGCGTGAAGCGATAGAAACATTATTGAAACGCATGGAAGACCACCGCGGCGAATTTATTGTGATCGTAGCGGGATATACCGATAATATGGCGGCCTTCCTCGAGTCGAACCCGGGATTAAAATCACGTTTCGACAAATTCATACACTTCGATGATTATTCGGAAGAAGAATTATATGTGATCGCCGACAATATGCTGAAGAAAGAGTATTTATTTATGAATGAAGCAGCATCGGCACATCTCAAAAACTATATCGGCCAGTTGGTGCTCAACCGCAATAAATATTTTGGCAACGCCCGTACGATGCGAAAAATCGTGGCCGATGTCCTGCATCACCAAAACCTGCGCATGGCCGGAATTCCAGCAGCACAACGCACACCGGAAATGATCAAAACGGTGACCATCGATGATGTGAAAGATTTTACACTCGACATTGAAGGGAAAAATACGCAGCGTGAAAGTATCGGGTTCAAGATCGGCGGAGGCAGCAGCCAATAAGTTTTATTGATATGGTTGCCTTTTATTGATAGCTTTCCTATTATGAAAAATATACTGCTGTTTTATTTTTGTATATCCGTATTGTATGGTTGTTCGAAAAAAACTACCGTTCAGGAAAATACAAATGCTTTTGCTATCGCCATTCACGGTGGTGCCGGTGCTATGCCGAAAGGCACTTATACAGCGGAACAGGAAGCAGCCTATAAAACAACATTAACGCTGGCAGTAAAAATCGGGTACGATATGCTTGCCGCCGGCGACAGCGCCGTTGATGTAGTGGAAGCTGTGATCAGGATCATGGAAGACTCCCCTTTATTCAATGCCGGAAAAGGTTCGGTGATCACCGCCGACGGAGAGATCAGGATGGACGCTGCGATCATGAACGGTAAAACACTGGATGCCGGAGCTGTTACCAATGTGATGCACATAAAAAATCCGATCACCGCAGCAAAAACTGTGATGCTGAACAGCAAATACATTTTGTTCAGTGGTACGGATGCAGATGTTTTCGCAAGAGTGAACAACCTGAACATGGTGGAGCAGACCTATTTTTTCACGCCACACCAGATCGAAAGATGGCTAAAAGAAAAAGACACTTCGGACCTTAATTATTTTTTTCTCGACTCACTCAGAAGAACAATGGATGTATCCATTTCTGCCAATGCCGTAGATAAAAATTTCGGCACTGTAGGCTGCGTGGTGAAAGATAAATATGGCAACCTCGCCGCAGGCACGTCTACCGGGGGATTATTCAACAAACAATATGGGCGCATCGGCGACTCACCCATTATAGGCGCCGGCACCTATGCAAATAACAATACATGCGCTATTAGCTGCACCGGCACCGGTGAAGATTTTATTAAAACAGTTGCGGCAAAAACAGTTGCAGACTTAATGGAGATGAAGGGATTAAAATTAGATGAGGCCACTTATGAAATGATCCATAAACGTTTTAAAGAAATTAATGGTGATGGCGGTATGATCGCAGTTGACAAATACGGCAATATCTCATTGCAATATAATTCAGACGGCATGTTCAGGGCAACAGCAGATGAGTCGGGGAAGGTGGAAGTGTTGATTTACGAAGCTGATTAATTCAACCCCATGTTTCTCACAAATAAAAAACCCTTTCAACCTGCGTCAAAAGGGTTTAAAGTTCAAGTATGAAAAGAAATGAATAGCTAAACTGCAAAACTTTCACCGCAACCGCAAGTGCGTGATGCGTTGGGATTTACAAACTGAAATCCTTTTCCATTCAGTCCATCTGAATAATCCAGCGTGGTATCACATAAATAGAGAAAACTTTTCAGGTCGGTAACAAGTTTTTCACCACGGTCCTCAAATACCTGGTCGCCGGGTTTTTCTTCGTTGTCGAAATCCATTTTATACGATAACCCGGAACACCCACCACCTACCACACTTATCCTTATAAAATAATTCTGGTCTACACCGGCCTGATGTTTCAGGTGTTCTATTTTATCTTTTGCTATTTCTGATATAAAAATCATTACCGTAGAATTTAAGCCAGGCGCTATATGCTATGCGCCGCCACTTTATCAGTGAACAATTTTTTCTTCGAGCACGAGTTCTGGCAACCCGTTCTTTTTGCGGTAATCCACAATAGCGGCTTTAATGGCATCTTCTGCCAATACACTGCAGTGGATCTTCACCGGCGGCAGGGCCAGTTCTTCGACGATATCCATATTGTCGATCGTTAATGCTTCATCAATTGTTTTTCCTTTGAGCCATTCAGTAGCTAATGATGATGAGGCGATAGCCGATCCGCATCCGAAGGTCTTGAATTTTGCGTCGATGATCTTTTGCGTTTCTGGATCCACTTCGATCTGGAGGCGCATTACGTCGCCACATTCAGGTGCACCTACTAAACCGGTGCCTACTTCCTTTTTCTTGTTATCGAGTGTTCCGACATTTTTCGGATTCTCGTAATGCTCGAGTACTTTTTTTGAATATGCCATAATCTTTGTGTTTTGGATAAGCTGCCGTTCAAACGGCAACCGGGTTTATAATTTTTAAAACAATGTTCAATTCAATATAATTCAAAACAGGATCAATGTTCTGCCCACTCAATAGTGCTCAGATCGATCCCTTGTTTGAACATCTCCCATAACGGGCTCATCTCCCTCAGCTTGTTCACGGCTTTGGTCACCTGTTCGATTGTGTAGGTGATCTGGTCGTCGGTAGTGAACCTTCCCAGCGAGAACCGGATCGATGAATGCGCCAGGTCGTCGCCCAACCCCAATGCCTTGAGCACATAACTCGGTTCCAGCGAAGCACTTGTGCAGGCGCTGCCCGAACTCACCGCGATATTCTGGTTAAAGGCCATCATCAGCCCTTCACCTTCCACGTATTTGAAGGAAATATTGGTGATATGTGGCAAACGGCTGTTTCTGTTGCCGTTCACATAAGCTTCTTCCATTTTCATCAACTCAGCTTCCAGGTGATCACGCATTACACTCAGCCTGGCAGCATCGGCATCCATTTCCTGCATGGCCAGTTCTGCTGCTTTTCCGAACCCTACAATACCCGGCACATTGAGTGTTCCTGAACGCATACCCCTTTCGTGGCCACCGCCGTCGATCTGTGCGGTCACTTTTACACGAGGGTTTTTCCTGCGCACATAGAGGGCGCCAACGCCTTTGGGGCCATACATTTTATGAGCAGTGAACGCCATCAGGTCGATGCCGTCACGTTCAACGTCTATCGATATCTTACCTGCCGCCTGTGTGGCGTCGGTAAAGAGCAATGATCCTTTTTTATGGGCGATATCCGCGATCTTGCGGATGGGATGAACAGTGCCGATCTCGTTGTTGGCATACATCAAAGCCACCAGGATGGTTTTTTCGGTAACCACTGCTTCGAGTTCTTCGAGATTGATATTGCCCTCGTCGTCAACTTTCAGGTAAGTGATCTCGGCACCCAATTTTTCGAGGTGTTTGCAGGTATCGAGAACGGCCTTATGTTCGGTGGTAGCGGTAACGATATGGTTGCCTTTACGTGCATACATGTCGAAAACACCTTTGATAGCGAGGTTATCTGCCTCCGTGGCGCCGGATGTGAAGATGATCTCTTTTTCAGATGCATTGATCAGCTTAGCAATACGCTCACGGGCCTGGTCAACGGCATCTTCCGCTTCCCAGCCAAATGGATGGCTGCGACTTGCGGCATTGCCGAAATGGTCGAGATAAAATGGGATCATGGCTTCCAGCACACGGGGATCCATCGGTGTAGTAGCACTGTTGTCGAGGTAGATAGGAAATTTAAGCATGATTACTATTTAGACAAATTCTAAAACACAAAGCTAAACTAAAAGTTCTGGTTTTAAAAGGAAAAAGTTTTGCCCTAGACTGAGCTGATGCACTTTATTTTTGGGGAATGAAAAAGATCGAACATATCGGAATAGCCGTCAAAAACCTGTCGCAATCGAATGAGTTGTTTAAGAAGCTGTTTGGGAAGGAACATTACAAGATCGAAGCGGTGGAGCGTGAAGGGGTGAACACATCATTTTTTATGATGGGCGAAACGAAGATCGAATTACTCGAATCGACAAATGAAAATTCAGCCATATCAAAGTTCATCGAGAAACGTGGCGAGGGTGTTCATCATATCGCCTATGCCGTTGATGATATTCATGCAGAAATGCAAAGACTCGAAGCAGCGGGCTTCCAGCTGCTTAACAAAGAACCGCTTGCGGGCGCCGACAATAAATTAATTTGTTTTCTCCACCCAAAAACCACGAATGGGATATTGGTAGAATTATGTATGGAAAAGGGAAACACAAACAGATAAAAGATGAGAGATAAGAGACTAGAGATAATCTAACTACTCTCATTAGTCGTCCCCCACTCACCACTCACCCCTCATTGGTTCACCCATGCTTTCCTTAATGCCACCTGTTCAGGTGTTGCATTTGCATCCACCATCAGTCCGCCGGGAATTTCAAATTCGATCTGCATGGCGCTGCCTTTTAACTTCACTTGTTTTGTTTTGCCGTTATCCAGTTTTCTTTCCACTACGATCACCACTTTATCACCCGCTTTTGCGCCGGCTTTCCATGCATCGATGGTATCGTTAGGGTTGCCATCGGTAAGTGACGCACCATTAATACTGAGCATCCTGTCGTTGATCTTATATCCCATATCACGTGCAAATGCATTAGAACCTGTCAGATCGGAGATGGTAATTTTTTTATCTTCCTGCGTAAAATCATAGGTGAGCGAAATATTGCCGAGCGTAATTCTTTTCTCTGTTACGGCAGGTCCTGTTTTAATACCCATGTAGGCGAAATAATTATCATAAGGTATAACCTCGTTGCCTTCCACATATTTTGCAAAAAATGTTCTGATCTCAGGGTACGTAAGTGCGGTAATACGATCAAATAATTCATCATCTTTAAATGATTTATCCTTCCCGTAATATTTGGCGAGGTCTTTCATTAATTCCTGTGTGCCGTATTTCCCTTTCGATAATCTTCTAAATTCCATA
>Ga0315912_10004408_pt1 | contig 13366 bp, 11 predicted proteins | sample VfabasoilMG_FD_204469 | JGI IMG/M metagenome (GOLD analysis project Ga0315912, IMG submission 204469) | Garden soil microbial communities collected in Santa Monica, California, United States - V. faba soil | ecosystem: Environmental > Terrestrial > Soil > Garden | place: USA: California... | reverse complement strand
CCACGGCGTGAGTCATTTCTACGCCGAGGTGAAAAAGCTCAAGTCGGCGCTCGATGCGACGCGAGGCGAGGGCCGTGTTCTGTTCCTCCTGGACGAGGTCCTGCACGGCACGAACTCGCGCGAGCGGCAGCTCGGCGCCCGCTGGCTCCTCGCCGAGCTCTTGCAGCGGGGCGCGGCCGGGGCCATCTCGACTCACGACGAAGAGCTCTGCCGGCTCCCGCCCGAGCTCATGAGCCACGTGCGGCTCGTCCATTTCCGCGAGACGGTCGAAAACGATCAGATGACGTTCGATTATGCCCTCCGCGAGGGGCCCGTGAAGGCGGGCAACGCGCTCAGGGTCATGCGGCTCGCCGGCCTCGACGTGCCCCTTTCCTGATTTTCGGCCGAAACTGCACGCGATTGCCGCCCTCGCTGCGCGGCACTACTCGGGGGTCGCATGTGGCGAGGTTCCGCGCGGCGCTGGGTCCGACCGGGAGCGTGGTTGACGCTCGCTGCGCTCGGCTGCGCGAGCCCGCCGCCGGCTGCCGCGCCGCCGGCTGCCCGCGGCAAGCTCACCGCGAGCTGGGCCAGCGACAACTCCCGCAACGTGACGAGCTACGAGCAGGCCCGCGCCCTCTGGAATTTCGGCGAGGTGAGCACCAGCGAAGCGGGTGCGCTCTCCGTGGCGATCGTCAACGCCGACGGCCAGCGCGTCGCCGAGATCCCTCTCGCAAGATGAGCACGAACGAAGCAGACGTCGTCCGCGCGCTCGGCCTCGCTCCGCACCCGGAGGGCGGTCATTTTCGCGAAACCTTTCGCGCGGAGGAGCTCCCCTTCGAGCTCCCGGACCGCGGGAAACGCAGCGCCTCCACGTCGATCTATTTCCTGCTCGCGGGCGACGACTTCTCCGCGTTCCACCGCGTGCGATCCGACGAGGTTTGGCACCACTACCTCGGCGCGAGCCTCGAGCTTCACACGCTCGGTGGAGCGGAGGGTCACCGCGTGACGCGACTCGGCTCGCGCCTCGACCAGGGCGAGCGGCCGCAGCACGTCGTCGTGGCGAACGCGTACCAGGCTGCGCGCCTCTGCGAGCCGCGGCGCCGGAATGACGGTGAACGGCCTTTTGCGCTTTGTGGCTGCACGGTCGCGCCTGGCTTCGATTTCAGGGATTTCGAGATGCCGCCACGCGCGGTGCTCGAAGGTTTGTTTCCAGAAGCGCGGGAGATCATTGCTTCGCTCACTCGGACCCACCTCCCCACATAAAAGACTACAACTTGACTGGAAATTCCGAGTGTTGCTACCTTGTAGGGTTCGTCATGACTCGCCACAATGCGCCCCCCTCTGAGCCACGACCGGTTAGGCGACGCTCCATGAGGGGAGCGGCGAAGAGAGCAGGGCCCGAGTGAGCGAGAACGACGAGAAGACACGCGTCACTCAGGTCGTGCAGGCACCGCCCCCCGAACAGGGGACGGGCAACGACTGCGTCGTCGTGATCTACGCGGCCGAGCAGGGGCTGCTCGGCAAGCGCTATGTGCTCGACAAGGGCCCGATTCGCATCGGCCGCGGCGCCGACAATGCCATCGTGCTCGAGGGCGACTCCGTCTCGCGCCGGCATTGCCACTTCGATCGGCGCTCGGGCAACTGGCACATCGTCGACGACGGCTCGACCAACGGCACCTTTCTGAACGAAGAGCAGGTGAAGGGCTCCTCGCAGCTCGCGAACGGCGACCGCGTCAAGGTCGGCCCCACGATCCTGAAGTACCTCTCGGGTCTGGACGCCGAGGCCAAGTACCACGAAGAGATCTACCGCATGACCATCGTGGATGGTCTCACGCAGATCCACAACAAGCGCTACCTGTTCGAGGCGCTCGAGAAAGAGCTGATCCGTGCGCGGCGCTACGACCGCCAGCTCTCGCTCCTCATCTTCGACATCGACTACTTCAAGAACATCAACGACCAGTACGGTCACCTCGCGGGCGACCACGTGCTGCGCGAGCTCGCGCGCATCGTGCAGGAGCGCATCCGGCGTGACGAGGTGTTCGCGCGCTACGGCGGCGAGGAATTCGTGATCGTGCTGCCCGAAACGCCGCTCGCCGGGGGCGTTGCCCTGGCCGAGAATCTGCGCGGTCGCGTCGAAACCCACCCGTTCGCCTTCCAGGGCGAGCGGATCCCGGTCACCATCAGCGTCGGCTGCGCGATGATGAACGAGGAAAAGACCGCTGCGGATCTGATCCAGCGCGCCGACGACAAGCTCTACGAGGCCAAGCGCGGCGGCCGCAATCGCGTCTGCTCGTAGCGAGCCGGTGCCACCCCTGTCACCCTCCGGGATTCGATGACGACCGAACCGGGCGACGAGCTACCTCTACTCAAGACGAAGGTGCCGGGCGAGCACTCCCGCACGTTCCTCTTACGCCACCGGCATGCCGCGGCGCCCATGGGCCCGCCCCGCGCGTCGGGCGGGATCGTGTACGCCACCGCCGTCGGCGCGAACGTCGTCGACGTCGACGGCAACCGCTACGTCGATCTCGCCGCGGGGTTCGGTGCTGAAATCATCGGTCACGCGCACCCCGCCGTGCAGCGCGCGCTTTCGCTGCAGGCCGAGCGTCTCTGGCATGCCCTCGGCGACGTGCACCCTTCCGACGCGAAGATTGCGCTCTCCGAACGTCTCGCCACGCTCCACCCCGAGTCGGGAGCGCAGGTCATCCTCGGTCAATCGGGCTCCGATGCCGTGAGCGCGGCCCTCAAAACCGCGGCGCTCGCCACCGGCAAGCCGGGCCTCGTCGCGTTCGGCGGGGCGTACCATGGCCTCGGTTACGGCCCGCTCGCCGCGTGTGGGCTCCGGGCGAGCTACCGCCTGCCGTTCGCCGCGCAGCTCAGCCCCCACGTGCGCTTCTGCGAATACCCCGCCGGAGCGCTCGCCGCCGAGGCAACCCTCGAGGCGGTTCGGCGCGAGCTCGGGGCCGGCGACGTGGGGGCAGTGCTGGTCGAGCCGATCCTCGGCCGCGGCGGGGTGCTGGTACCGCCCGCCGGGTTCTTGCGGGAGCTCGCGACGCTGGCCGCCGAGCGCGGCGCACTGCTCGTGGCCGACGAGATCTGGACCGGGCTCGGCCGCACGGGCTCGTGGCTCCGCTCCGTGAGCGACGGCGTGACGCCGGACCTGTTTTGTCTGGGCAAGGGGCTCGGCGGGGGCCTGCCGCTGAGTGCTGTCGTGGGCCGGCGCGCGCTGATGGCGGCGTGGCAGCGCGTCGAGGAAGTCGTCGATACCTCGACGTTCGCGGGCGCACCGCTCGCCTGCGCGACGGCGCTCGCGACGCTCGCGACACTGTCGCGCGACAAGCTCGTGGAGCGCTCGGCCGCTCTCGGGACGACCTGGCACGACGCCGTCGCCGCGGCGGTCAGCGGAGTGCCTGGCGTCACGGTGCGCGGGGCCGGCCTGATGCTCGGCGTGGACATCGGGCAGCGACCGGGCGCCGCCGTCGCCGCCGTGCGGGCGCTCCTGGAGCGCGGCTTTCTGGCGACGACGGGCGGCGGAAAGCGCGAGGTGCTGGTGCTCACCCCCCCGCTCACGATCGCCGAGCCGTTGCTCGCGGCGGCCACCGAGGCCGTGGCCGAAGCCGTGCGAGAAGCCGCGTGACGGCGCTCGCGCTGTCGGACGCGCTCCACGAGCGAGTGCGAGAGTTCGCGCGAGGCACGACCCACGACGACTTCGAGGCGCTCGCGCTCGAGATCGCGAGGTTTCAGGCGAGCGCGTCGCCGGGCTTCGCGCGCCTGGTTGCGAGCCGGGGCGGAAAGCTCGAGCGGCTCGGCGACGTGCCGGGCGTCCCGGCCGAGGCATTTCGCCTGACGCGGGTGGCCGTGCACCCCCCCGAGCTCGACGTCGCTCGCTTCGAGACCAGCGGCACGACGGGTGAGCCGGGCGTTCACGCCTTCCGCACGCTCGAAACGTACGAGGCGCTGGCGCTCGGGTTCGGGGCGCGCGCCTTGCTCGGCGACCGGCGCGGACCGCGCGTGGTCGTCGCGCTCGCGCCGTCGCCCGGTGAGACGCCGACCTCGTCGCTCGGCTTCATGCTCGCGCTCTTCCAGCGGCACTGGGACGGTCGCTCGCTCGCCGACGGCGATTTCACGCGCGAGCTCGCCGCACGCTGGCTCTTCGAGCCGGACGGCCTATATCTCGACGGGCTCGAGCACGCCGCGAACGTCGCACGCCGGCGTGGCGAGCCGCTCGTCGTGCTCGCGACGGCGTTTGCGCTGGTCGGCCTGCTCGACGCCCTCGGCGGTCGCACGCTGCCCGCTCCCGGCGAAACGTGCGTGATGGTGACCGGCGGTTTCAAGGGCCGTTCCCGCGAGGTCGAGAAGAGCGAGCTCCGACGTGACGTGGCCCGCGCGTTCGGCGTGCCGGAGACGCACCTCGTCGCGGAGTACGGCATGACCGAGCTCACGAGCCAGCTCTACGAGGGCACGCTCCCGGGCGCAGCGCTCTCCGGCGAGCGCGACGTGCTCGTCGAGCCGCCCTGGCTCAGGGTCGAGCCGGTCGATCCGGTGACGCTCGAGCCCGTCCCGGCCGGTGAGCTCGGCATCGCGCGCATCGTCGATCTCGGCAACGTGGACTCCGCGGTGGTCGTGCAGACCGAAGACCTCGTGCGCCGGCGCGGCGCGGGCATCGAGCTGCTCGGGCGGCGGCCGGGAGCGACGGCGCGCGGGTGCTCGCTCGCCGTGGAGACCTGGCTCGGATGAGCGACGCGGTCCGTCGCGTCGAGGCGCTGGTGCTCGGCGCTCGTGCGCTCGCAGACCCGGGCACTCAGCTCGGACGCCGCGCGCGGCGCGTGCTCGTCGACTCGACGGGGCTTTCGCCCGAAGGTGTCGAGCTCGCCCTGTCGCGTTGCCTCGAGACCGAACCGTCCGCGGCCGAGATCACGGCGCTCGTCGCCAGCGTGCGCCCGGCGCCGCGCGTGCACGTCATCCTGCCCGCCAACGTCTTCGTGGCGGCGCACCGTGCCATCGCGCTCGCCCTCGCGGCCGCAGAATGCGTTCACGTGCGGCCTTCGCGTCGCGAGCCCCATTTCGCGCGCCTGCTCGCCGAGGCGGCACCCGGCCTGTTCGAGCTGACCGAGAAAATCCGAGCCGAACGCGGCGACCACGTCTGGGCGTACGGCGGCGAGGCTTCGCTCGACGCCGTGCGAGCGGGGCTGCCCGCAGGGGTCGAGCTCCACGCACGAGGTCCGGGCTACGGGATCGCCGTCATCGATGCGGCACGCGTCACGCCCGAGACGGCGGCTCTGCTCGCGGCCGACATCGTACCCTTCGAGCAGCGCGGCTGCCTGAGCCCTCGCCTGGTCCTGGTCGTGGGGGCGACGGACGTGGCGGAGCGCTTTGCTTGGCTCGCGGCCGAGGCGCTCGCCGAGGCCGGTGAACGCGTTCCCGTCGGCCGCCTCGACGACGCCGAGCTCGCGGATGCGCGCGCCTTTCGCGACGCGTACCGCTACGCCGCGGTGCTGTTCTCGGCCGGGCCCGGCGTCGTCGCCTCGAGCGCGACCGAGCGCTGGGGCGTGGCGCCTTCGGGCCGGAACCTCGTCGTCGCCGCGTGCTCCGAGCCGCTGAATCTCCTCTCGCAACGCGCGCCCGAGCTCACGACGGTCGGCGTGGCGGCCGCGCCCGCCCTCCGCGACGCCCTCCGCAAATGCCTTCCGCACGCGCGCGTCGTGCCGCTCGGCACGATGCAACGCCCACCCTTCGAGGGCCCCGCCGATCCACGCCCGTGAACGCGCATCACTTCATCGGCCTGTGAGCGCGCACGCCCGCATCTGGTAGCCTGGGGCTCAGATGCGTGCGCCCCCGACGCGACCCACGTGGGCGAATTCGCTCCTGTGCGTGGGCGTCACGGGTACCAACGGGAAGACTTCCACGACCGGGATGGTGGCGGCGTTGGTCGGGCTCTTGGCGCGACCGGTCGCGCGAGCGACGACGCTCGGGTGCTTTTTGGATGACGAGCTGCTCGACGTCCCCGCGCACTATGAGGGGTTCTTGCAGACGATGGAGCGCTGTGCGGCTGCCGGAGGGCGCTTTGCGGCGCTCGAGCTCACGAGTGAAGCCCTGGCGCTGGGGTTCGCCCAAGCGTGGCCATGCCAGGTGGCGGCGTTCACCAACTTGAGCCTCGACCATTCGGATGCCCATGGGTCGGCCGAGCACTACCTGGCGTCGAAGGCGCAGCTCTTCATGAATCTCCCGCCGGAGGGGACGGCCGTGCTCAACGCCTGCGATGACAACGCCGAGCTCCTCGTGGCCGTCCTGCCCGCGACCGTCGACGTGATCAGATACGGAGTCGCGTCGCGGGGAGTCACGTGGGGAGCTCTGGACCTGGCTGCCGAGGCCATCACGCCGAGCTTCGAAGGCACGTCCGCGACGCTCTTGCCCTCGGCTCGTTTCCCCGACTTGCCGTCCCGGCTCGTGCTCGAGACGATCGGAGACGTGTACGTCGAGAATGCTCTGGCAGCGCTCGGTTGCGCCCTGGCCCTGGGGGTGCCCGCCGAGCAGGCCGTCCTCGCGCTCGCCAGCCTGCCGCCGCCGCCGGGGCGATTCGAGGTCGTCCGGAGACGACCGTACGTCGTCATCGACTACGCGCACACGCCTGACGCGCTCGCCCGCACGCTCGCGACGGCGCGGCAGCTTTGCCGCGGGACGCTCAGCGTGGTGTTCGGCGCCGGCGGCGATCGCGACACGGCGAAACGACCCCTGCTAGGCGCCGCAGCGCGAGCCGCGGATCGCATCGTGCTCACCTCCGACAACCCACGGGGCGAGGCGCCCGAAACGATCATGAAGGAAATCGCCGCGGGCGTCGGCCGGCATGCCGGGCTGGCCCACGAGGTCGATCGCACTCGGGCCATTCGGCGCGCCTTGAGCTCTGCCGGCGAAGACGATCTGATCCTGATCGCCGGCAAAGGTCATGAGCGAACGCAGGAAATCAACGGCATCAAGCTGCCGTTCTCGGACGTGGCGGTCGTCCACGCGAGCGTCGACGACGGTGCGCCGTCGTAGCGCTCGCCGGCCTCAAGGGGTCGGTGTCTTGGGGACGGCCTCGCAGCCGTAGAGGCCGCGGTCGGAGCAGTGGGCGCTGACGCAGTCGACCATGTTGGCTCGACCGCTGTCGTTGAATCCCGCGAGCGTCTGGCGACAATCGGCGAGGGTCGGATTCGAGCTCTTCTCGCCGCAGCTCCGCAGGATGTTGTTGCACGCGGCGAGCACCGGTGACGGATCAGGCGTCGGATCCGGAACGATGGTGAAGGTCGCGAGTTGGGTGGGGGTGGCCGGTTGCAGCTGGCCTTTTTGCGGGCGGGGAGCTTCCTGGCACGCGGACATCAGCGCGGCGTGCCCGCATTGGTTGATGCGTGCGGCGTCACAGAGCTCGTTACCCTTGAGCGCTCGCAGGCAAGCGACCGCTTGCGCGGCCACGCGCGGCTTCATGGCTGCCTTGAACTCGTTGCAGCGCTTGGTGACGACGTTGCGGCAGACGCCTTCGTCCGAAGGGCCCACGGCGGGGCAATCCTCGGCCGTTCCCTGGCTGTCGTCGCAGACCGGCGCCGCGATGGCCGCCCTGGGCTGAACGATATCCATCGGCGCTGACGGTTCGGCGACGGTGACCGCAGGTGGGGGCGCGGGAGCGGGAGGTGCCCGCCCGAGGATGGTGTCGCAGCCCCAAGCGGTGCTGCTGCCGGCGAGTGCGCCGGCGAGGAGTAGGAAGGTCGATCGATTGACAGCCATGTGGATTTCTCCCGTCTGAAAGCTGGGGACGGTCTCAAGGCGAAGGAACGGTGATGACGTTCTTGTCGAGGGTGATCGCCTCGGCGAGGGTGCCCTGGTTCAAGGCGCGACCTTCGAGGTTGGCGCTCGTGAGGAGCGAGATGGCCGTCCCTGCGAGCAGTGTCCCCTTCATGATCGAGCTCGTCCCGAGTGTCACGGCGGTGCCGGCCGTCCAGTAGACGTTGTTCGCCCTGGCGCCCTTGGTGAGCACGACCTCACTCGTCGATTCGGTCGTGATCGAATTGGCACTTCGGATGATGAACACGGCGCTCGAGTCACCCTGGGCGTCGAGGTAGAGAAACCCTCCGGGTGAGATCTCGATCGTCGAGCCGGATTCGTAGAGGCCCGGATAGAGCGTGAGCCCGTTCAGGTCGCCGGCGATGGCTTGGGGGGTGCCTCTCACGACGGCGCGTGCGTTGATGAACGCGATCCCCGCGTCGATCTTGGCGTTGTCGAGGAGGGTCGTGTTGACCACGGCGCAGGCGGGGCCGCTCGCATCGACCTTGTACATGACCCCGATCACCTCGGGGCACGAAGCCGGGACGCTGAAGCCGCTGATGAAGGAGCCGGCGTCCGGCGTGAGCCCGACATCACCGGTGATGAGCGAGCTCGGGATGTCGGTGATGGCCGCGGATGCCAGGATCGCGAAGTTCGAGGCCGAGCCCAGCGGTACAGCGGCCTGCGGGAGCACCTGAGCGGCCTGCGTCCCCGTCGTGAACGTCCAGACGTAGTCGTTGGCGAGCGCATCGCCCGACAGGGCGGTTGCGGTGGCGCTGATCGTCGCCGTGAACGTCGTGGACGGGGCCAGATCGCTGTCCGGGTCGAAGGTCGCCATGCTGCCGACGACAGCCACCACTCCGGGAATCGGAGTGAGTCCCGGTCCACTGAGGGTGAAGGCGCCGGTCATCGTCACGAGAGTCATCGTCTCGTTGAAGGTGGCGCCGACGGTCTTGTTGAGGGCCACCGCGAGGTCGTCGTCGGCAGGATTCGTGGAAGTGACGACGAGGAGGGCACCGTTCTCGCCACCCGCACCCGCCATTCCGCTTTCGCCCGCCGCGCCGCCCGTCCCGCTCCCACCGCCGAGCCCGCCTTCGCCGCCCTCGCCGCTCTGACCGACCGTGCCGCCGAGTGCGACGCTCCCGGCGTTGCCGCCGACCGCGCTGGCGCCGCCGCGCCCGTCTCCACTTTCGCCACCCGTATCGCCGGTGCCAGCTGCGCCGGTGCCGCCACGCCCGCCTCCGGCTCTCCCGGAGCTACCGCTCTTGCCGGCACTGCCCGCAGCTCCGCCCTTGCCGGAGTGCGCTCCGTTCGCGTGACCCGCGGAGCCCGGGGCTCCGAATTCCACCAGCGATTGTCCGCAGGCAGGCGACACGACGACGAGTGCGGTGAAAGCGATTTTCTTGAAGGTCTTCATTGTGACTTGGCCCCGTCACCGAGAATGGTGAAGTAGACGACGAACTCGACTCGTCGATTGTTTTCACGCCCTGCGGCGGTTGCGTTGGTGTCGTTCGGAGTCGAAGAGGCGAAGCCCTTGGAGGCGAGACGCGCCTTGTCGATCCCGTGCGACACGAGGTAGGCGACGACCGCGTCGGCTCGGCGCGACGAGAGGGACTGATTGTGCTCGTCCGTTCCGTCCGAGGAGGAGTGCCCCTCGACTTGCACGCGGAATTGCGGATTCTCCTTCAACGCTTGCACGACTTCGTCGAGCACCGGATAGGACTCCTCTTGAAGGGTCGCTTGGTCCCAGCCGAAGTAGAGCTTCTCTTTGAGCTCGAGCTTGTCGGGCTTCACGATGAGCTTCGCGTACGGACGACACCCGAAACTATCCAGGGGGCCAACGACGTCCGGACAGCGATCGATGCTGTCGGGGATCCCGTCGCGATCGCGATCCGGGCAAGGCACCGTTGCCGGGACGGCGGTGCTCGCGGTCACGTCGGCGGCGACGGTCCGCATCTCGCGCTTTACCCTCGGGCCCACCTCGAGGCTGAGTCCGACGCTCAACACCCTGGCGTCGCTGTTGTCGAAGCCGGCCGGCGTCCCTTGGATGATCTGGAGGTAGCGAACGAACGGTCCGAGCCAGAAGCTGCGGTCGTCGTCGAGCGGTACGGCCAGGCCGACCGCCGCGGCGAAGCCGGGCCGATTGAGCTCCGCGGTCCGCACGTACAGTGCATCCACGTCGATCCACGGGGATACGGCCGAGAACGTGTCTTCACCCAGGTGATGGGGGCGCTTGAGCCGCACGCTGCCGCCGAACGTCCACGCGGTGCCCGCTTCACTGACGGAATCCGCTGCCGGCAACGCGAGGAAGGCAACGCTTGGACCGAGGTCCCAGTACGGATTGATGGCAAAGAGAGCCTTGACGCTCTCGCCACCGCCTACGTCGAACAGATGGGCCTGGGGGCTATTGAGCGGTATCGCGAGCCCGGGCTCGATCCTCAAGGCAAAGGTGCCTGGCTCCGCCGGATACCGGCCCGGTCCGTACGACTCGCCGTCCTCAGCGTGAGCGACCGAGGCGAACAGCAACCAGGTGAGCGCTCCGAGGGGCGCCATGGCCGCGATGCGCGGTGCGAATCGTTGATACATGAATCTCCGGTCGAGTCAGAACAGCCGGAGATGCGTTTCCGACGACAGGCGCACTCAGCACGTTTCGGGCCATCGCCTCTGACCCGAAAACTCCGGTGTTTATCAGCGGAGCGCAGCTGCCACGCGTCGCCCACTCCATCAGGATGATGGACCGATCCAGTCAAAGCGACGCAGGTGATGGACCGACCCGGTCAAGGCGACGCAGCGGCGCCCTGCACCAAATCTTCCCCCCTTCCCCCTTCCTGTTCAAACCCCGAAACCGTTACTCAGCGGCGCATCCCCTTGGCACGCTCTTGCGCGTGCTCCGCGATGCGCTTCGCGTCCTCGTCCGAAAACTCGAGGTGCTCGGCGAGTGACTTCAGGAGCTTGGCCTCGGCCGGGGTCTGCTTGCCGTCGGCGTGCGTGAGGAGGGCGGCGTGAGCGAAGAGCAGCTCGCGCGCGTCCTTGTCGAGCGCCTTGGCGACGATGTCACCCTTGATGGTGCGCTTCTTCTTCGCGAAATCGCGGATCTCGGCCTCTTGCTCCTCGCTCGCCCCGAACGCCCAGAGCAGGCTGTCGATCATCCCCGATTCGGGCTCTGCCAGGGCGCCATCGGCCCACGCCACGGCCACGAGTGACTTCAAGATGGTCTTCTCGACGGGAGTCATGGTTTTCGAGCCTATCAGAAACGCGGCGGGCTCGCGTCGAGTAGCGGCAACCGCCTTTTCTGCTCGGCGTCGCGTTCGCGGGCGACGATCGTGAGCGGGCCCCCGGGCAGCGGCAAGACCTGATTCTTCGCGTACACGGGGTGCTTGCCGCGCGTCCGAAACCATTCGGCGACGGTGGCCGTGCGCTTCATCTTCTCGACGATCTGCCGGAAGCCGACGCCCGTGTTGTACGCGCAGAACGAGATCTCGCCGAGCTGGGTGCCGTACGGGATGATGCACATCTCCGTGCGACGAAAGTCGTAGTTGAAGAGATCCTGAAACCACATGCCCGCCACGAACAGGAAGCGCCACTCGAACTCGCCCGCGTCGCCTTCGCTCGCGCCGATCCGGTTACCCTTGGCGCCAATCTGGCTCGTGAACTGACGGAAGAGCTCCGGGAACGAGTAGCCGGCGGGCGCGCGCTCGGGCCGGAAGTTGCGGAGCAGCGAGACGCCGAGCGCCGTGAGCGTCGGCACGCGCCCGAGCCCGGCGTCGGCAATGGCCTGGGCGTCGCTCAGAATGGTCTCGAGATCGAGGAACTCCGCGACCGGGGCGACCTGCTTCGTGCGCTTGTTCACGAGCAGCACGGTGCCGATCCCGCAGTTCGGGTGACAGCCGCAGTTGAGAGCTCCGAACTCGGCGTTCGCGCCGAGCAAGAGGTCCACCACGTCCGAGAACGAGTTCATCGCCGAGAGCGGAAACCAATCGCGCCCGGGCTCGGTCATGCCGAGCTGGCCCTTCACGTCGTGCGCGAGGTGGCTCAACGTGTAGCGCTGGGCGTGGCGGCGCTCGTCGTCGATCTCCTCGTCCCGGCCCGTGAAGCTCACCGGCTGGAACGAAACGACGGTGATCTTGTCGGCGTTGTCGATGGCGAAGCGCAGAACCTTGCCCACCTGGTCGTCGTTCACGCCGTTCACGACCGTGACGACCAGCACGACGTCGATGCCCGCGGCGGCCAGGTTCTGGATGGCGCGGAGCTTCACGTCGAAGAGGTTACCCACCTTGCGATGCGAGTTCGCTTCGTTGGTGACGCCGTCGAACTGCAGGTAGCAAAGACGCATCCCGGCTGCCTTCGCCGCGTGGCAGAGCTCGGGCTCCTGCGCGAAACGGATGCCGTTCGTCGCGCACTGCACGGAGAAGTAGCCGACCTCACGCGCGTAGGCGATGGCGCGCAAGAAGTGAGGGCTGAGCGTCGGCTCGCCGCCCGAGAATTGCACGCTGAGCTGGCGACGCGGCTTCACGGTCAGCGCATCGTCGAGGATCTGCTGCACCTCCTCCCAGCCGAGCTCGTGCACGAAGCCCACCTGGTTCGCGTCCATGAAGCACGGATCGCACATCATGTTGCAGCGGTTGGTGAGGTCGACCGTGAGGACGGAGCCGCGGCCGTACTTCACCGAGGAGGTGCCATGCTCGCGCAGTGGCGTTTTCGGGGCGGCGTAGTCGCGACCGGGGAACAGGCGCTCGATGCGCGACAGGAACGCCGGGTCGATGCTGATCACGTCCTCGAAGCGGCCGTGCTTCGAGCATTCCTTCTGCATCACGACCCTGCCGTCCTTCTCGACGATCTCGGCCGGGATCTCGCCGGGGTTCTGGGCGACGAAGCTCGCCAGATCGACGTCGCCCGAGAGCACCGCGGCCCGCGCCTCGCGCACGCATACCGGACACAGGGAATCGGTCCGGCGCGGCCAGCCGAGCGGCGGGAAGGTGCGGTCCTTCTTGCGTTGCAGGGGCGCGGGCGCCCAGCGGGGCTGAAAGGGCGCGCGCGGGAAACGCTCGCCGTAGGCGAGCAGGAGGGGCCACACGGCCCTGGCGACCAGCCCAAGGCCTCGGGCGCCGAGTGTTGCCAGCGTTGGAAGCGCCGTGGCCATCAACCTCGCGAGCATACACGGAGCGGAGGGAGGTGCTAGGGTCTGGTCCACGCCATGCCCATGCTCGAGCAGCCGCTCGTCGTCGTGGGCGACGTGCATTTTTCCCACGGTGGTCGGCCCGACACGGGCCCGGCCCTCGGCCGGCTGCTCGAGGCCAACGCCGGGGCCGAGGTCGTGCTCAACGGCGACGTCTGGAACCTCTCGCTCGATGCCCCCGCGCGGGATCCGCACGAGAGCGTGCTCGGGATGCTTGCGTCGGAAACGGAGCTGCGCGCGGCGATCCGAAAGCACCTGTCCGGCCGCGGCCGCGTCACCATCCTCCCCGGCAATCACGACGCGGCCGTCGCCTCGCCCGGCTTGCGCGAGCGCCTGCTCGCCTGGCTCGAGCTGTCGCCGGCCGCGGCGCTCACGCTTTCGCCCTGGTTCGTGCGGCACGGAACCGTCCACGTCGAGCAC
>Ga0315912_10004407_pt1 | contig 13366 bp, 9 predicted proteins | sample VfabasoilMG_FD_204469 | JGI IMG/M metagenome (GOLD analysis project Ga0315912, IMG submission 204469) | Garden soil microbial communities collected in Santa Monica, California, United States - V. faba soil | ecosystem: Environmental > Terrestrial > Soil > Garden | place: USA: California... | reverse complement strand
CTGCAGGTTCTGGCGGGCCTGGTGGGCCAGCGCGGGGCGAATCTCCAGGCTCGTGACCTGGGCCGCGAGCAATGCAAGGCAGGCGGTGACATAGCCGGAACCGGTGCCGATCTCCAGCACACGCTCGCCGCTGCGCGGCGAGGTGGCCTGCAGCAGCCGGCCGGCCACGGATGGCACCAGCATGTGCTGTCCCTCGCCCAGGGGGATGGGGAAGTCACCATAGGCCGCGTTGCGCCAGGCTTCCGGGACGAAACGCTCCCGGGGCAGACGCTCGAAGGCATCGAGGATTTCGGGCGCCAGCACGTTCCAGGCACGGACCTGCTGGTATGTCATCTGGGTGCGTGCGTTGAGCTGGGCGGACATTGAACTTAATGGACCCTGGAAGCGGGGAGGGGAACGTTACGGGTTTTTGCCCTCGATGCCAAGAATATCAGGAAGCTGATCTTTTTACTTCAATGGAGCCAGCAACTTAGGTGCCGGTTATGTACAACCAGCACTGTTGCCAAACGGCGACTACGCTATTCTGGTTGCTCAATCCACGACCCGGGTCCCATTCCAGGCGGAACGATGTCAGTGCTGGCGCTCCTGAGCCTGCTGTTTGCCTTTGCCGCCCTGGTCTTCCTGGTGCTGTGGCTCTTTCATGTGCGCGACATGAAGGCCGTCGCACGGCTGGCCAAGCAGATCCAGTCGGCCTCCGCGAGCGCGCGGCTGCCCGAGCGCATCGACGTAGATACCGACCACCCGCAACTTACCGCGCTGTCGGTGTCGGTCAACCAGCTCCTGTACAAGCTGCGACGGGCGCCATCCGCCACCTCCGGCACCGGCCTGTTCGCGCAGATCGGCGACCGCGTGCACGAGATCGTGCTGCTGCACCGGGACGTGATCGTGTACTCGAACCCGCAGTTCGCGGGCCTGCTGGGCGTGGACCGCATGGATGTGATCGGCCGGCGGCTGGCGGACCTCGTCCCCCCCGAACATGCCGAGCTGGTGTCGAGCAATATCCGCCGCAGCCTTGCCGGCGAGGACAGTCCTACGCGATTCGAGGTCGACCTGATCGGCATGCAGGGCCAGCTTTCCCGGCTCGAAATCACCACCGCGCTGATCGATCATGAAGAGGGCAAGGCGCTGCTGATCACGGGTGTCGAGGTGATCCCCACCCAGACCGTGAGCACGCTCACCACCGGCGCCACGGGCATCTTCGAGCTCGCCGGCCGCACGCGCGCACGGCTCGCACTGGAGTCGCTGGGTGAGGCGCTGATCACCACCGGCACCGACGGCTGCATCGACTACGCCAATCCGGCCGCGGCCACGCTGCTGGGCATGGGTGTGGAAGATCTGCTGCAGAAGTCGCTGGACCAGGTGATCACGCTCGTCGACGAGACCGACCGCAAGCTGCTGAAGGATCCCATCGATCTGGCGCTGCGCGGCACACCGACCATCGGGCTGGGCCGGCGCGCTTTCCTGCTGGCGCGCCGCGCGGGCTCGGAACGCTCGATCGAACTCGCCGCTTCGCCGCTGCGCAGCCGCGACAACGCCGCGGAGGAAATCACCGGCGTGGTCGTGGTGCTGCACGATGTCACCGAACTGCGCGGCCTCACGCGGCAGATGTCCTATCAGGCGACGCATGATCCGCTCACGGGCCTCGTGAACCGTCGTGAGTTCGAGCACCGCCTCGGCGAGGCGCTGGATGCCTCGCGCCGCGGCGATGGAATGCACGTGCTGTGTTTCGTCGATCTGGATCACTTCAAGGAAGTGAACGACAGCGGCGGACACCAGGCGGGCGACAGCCTGCTGCGGGAAGTGGCCAAGCTGATGCGCGAAAGCGTGCGCGACTCCGACACCGTGGCACGGCTGGGTGGCGACGAATTTGCGCTGCTGCTGACAGGTTGTCCCCTGCAGAAGGGACGGCAGATTGCCGACGATCTGGCGCGCAAGGTGGGCGAACACAGATTCGTGTGGCGCGACCGCATCCACAGCGTGGGCACCAGCATCGGGCTGCTGGAGCTGTCGCGCGACAGCGGCTCTGTCGAAGAGACGCTGGCCGCCGCCGACTCCGCCTGCTACGTGGCGAAGAAGCAGGGCGCCGGCAAGGTCGTCGTGTACTCCGCGCGCGACGAAGTGGCCGCGCGGCAGAGCGGCGAGATCCACTGGCTGCGCACCCTGCAGGCGGCATTGCGTGACAACAGCTTCCGGCTGTACTGGCAGCCCATCGTTTCCGCCTATGGCGAGAATGGCGGTGGTCCGGCGATGGAAGTCCTGGTGCGCCTGGCGGACGAGGCGGGCACGGAGTTGCCACCGGTGGAACTGGTACGCGCCGCAGAGCGCTACCGGCTGATGAGCCTGGTGGACCGATGGGTGGTGCAGACCACGTTCACCGCGCTGGGGCGCGGAGCGATCACGCTGCCGCCGCACCGGACGCTCGCGCTGAACGTGTCGGGACAGACGCTGGCCGATGCGCAGTTCCTGGAGTTCGTCGTGGAGTGCTTCGATCGCAGCGGCGTGGATCCCAGCCAGGTCTGCTTCGAGATTTCCGAGGCGTCGGTGGCTTCGAACCTCGATGCGGCGCGTCGTTTCGTAGGCGTGCTGCATGGCATGGGCAGCCAGTTCGCGCTGGATGATTTCGGCAGCAATCTCGGCTCGTTCTCGAGCCTGAAGAACCTGCCCATGGACTTCCTGAAGATCGACGGCTCGTTCATGCGCAACCTCGCGCGCGACAGCGTGAACCAGGCCATGGTCACGGCGACGATCAAGCTGGCGCGTTCGCTGAACTTCAGGGTGATCGCCGAGCAGGTGGAAGATGCCGCCGGGCTCGAGGCGGCGCGCAGCATGGGTGTGGACTATCTGCAGGGATACGCCGTCGGGCGTCCGAAGCCGTTGAATCTGGCGGCCTGAGGAATTCCGGCGCCGTCAGTCGCGTGCTCCCGAAGAGATGCCGAGCCAGGCTGCGGCCGCCGGACTGACGCGCGGCAGCAGCCGGTCGAAAAGCCACAGCACCAGCAGGGAACCCGCCAGCAGCGGCAGCACCGCCGCCAGCATCAGCATCGCGAGGATCACGACCGCCGGCTTGCGCGGGTCGCGCGGCAGTGGTGGCGCACCCAGTTTTCCGGCCGGACGCCGCCTGCGCCACATCAGGAATCCGGTGACACTCATTGCCACGAGTGACAGCGCGGTGAGCACACCGATGAGCTGGTTGATCCAGCCGAACAGCGCGCCTTCGTGCCAGGAAATGCCATAACCCACGACCTGGTCGATGGGGTGCTTGTCGGAGAAACCCTCGCGTGAGACCTCGGCTCCGGTAGCGGAGTCGATGTAGATGCTTCTGCCCAGAGTCCGGTTCTGCGCATCGGACCTGATGATCCAGTGAGGCGAGGCTGGACCAGAGAACTGAGGGGCGCCCGGCGCCAGTACCAGCGCCGGAAATGCCAGGCGCTCCGCCGCCGCGATGGGTACCAGGCGATCGAGCACGGAGACATCGATCTCGGCGGCGTGAACGCTGTGCATGGCTGCATGGTCGTGGCCGCCATGCTCCGTGCCAGCCGCAGCGACACGGCCGCCGATGCTCCACTCCGGCGCGCCATTGACCCAGCCCATTTCCTGGCGCACCGCCTGGAAGGCGCGGCCCCACACATCCGCCCAGGGCAGGCCGGTCAGCAGCAATACGAGGACGAAGCCGGCGATCCAGAAGCCGGTGACGGCGTGCAGGTCGCGCAGCATTGATCCGCGCCTTGGCCACAGCACGCCCGCGGGGCCAAGGCCGCGTGGCCACCACAGGTACAAGCCGGTGGTGATCATCACAATGGCCCAGCTTGCGGCCAGTTCCACCAGCCAGCTTCCGCGTGGACCGAGCAGGAGCTGGCCATGGATGCGTCGGACCACAGCGATCACGCGGGCTTCAGGGTCGACACTGGCCAGCACCGTGCCCTGCGGCGAGACGAACACATCGCGCATGTCCCCGTGTTCCAGTGCCAGGTGCAGCATCGCGGCATCGCCGGGCCTTTCCGGCAATCGATAGCTGAACAGGCGCGCATGGGGGAACTGCGCCAGCGCCGCCGAGGCCTGCTGGCTGGGATTCACCCCACCGTCCACGGGCAGGCCCTGCCAGGCGCGCTCCTCCCAGCGCTCGATCTGCGGCTTGAACAGGAATACCGAGCCGCTCAGCGCCAGCACGATCACGAACGGGATGACGAACAGTCCGGCGTAGAAATGCCAGCGCCAAATGGTTCGATGCAGGGAAATGCCGTTCATGTTTCAGCCCGGTCCATCAGAACTGGTAGCGTACGCCGGCGTATACCGAACGCGGTGCGCCGGGGAACAGGAATGCCGTGCCGGCCGTGATCTGGTCCTTGACCAGGGTCGTGGCGATGTACTCCCGGTCGAGAAGATTGCGCGCCTCGACATAGGCCTCCCAGCTGCCCGCGGAAAATCCGGCGCGCGCGCCGAGCAGTCCGTAGGCGCCCAACCGGTACGAGTTGGTAAAGTCCGCGAAACGTTCTCCGATGAAGTCGAACGTCGGGCCCGCGTAAACGCCCGCCGGATGTCGGTACATCACCTCTCCGCGCAGGAAATAGCGCGGCGCGGACGGCAGCCGGTTGTCGCCGTACACCGGATCGGAGTCGAACGAAAACGCGTTGAAGGTGGCATTGACCAGCGGCTCGATGCGATGCCCGGAGGCGCCCAGCGCGAAGCTGGCTCCGAGCAGTGCCTCCACGCCTGCATGGATGGTGCGGTCGATGTTGGCAGAGAGACTGGTGCCTGGCGCCAGCGGATCGTCGATGGACAGGATTTCGTTGCGCAGCCCGGTGTAGTACGCCGAGACCTCCCAGTTCAGCAGCGTGCCGCCACGCAGCGCATTGCCGCGCAGGCCCGTTTCCACCACCAGGCCATGCATTGCCTGCAGCGGCGTGCTGCCGCCATTGGCATCGTCGGTGAGCTCGAAGGTGGTGGGTGCCTCGTACGTACGGCTGGCGCTGGCATACCACTCGGCTGCCTCGCTCAAGGCGAAAATTACGCCCACGCGCGGGTTGAAGGAGTCGTAACTGCCCTTGAATCCACCCACGTCACGGCCGGCCGCGACGAACTGCGTGCCGTAGACCAGGGTCCAGCGCGGCGCGAAGTTCCAGCGGTCCAGCGCGAACAGTTCCAGTGTTTCGGCGTTGTCGTCGGTGGCCCACATCAGGACGCCACGCTGCCCGCCATCGTTCTCGTAGTTGCCGCCCTTGACAGTGGAATGACCGTAGTTGGCCCCGAACAGCAGTCCGTGCGAACCAGCGTCACGCTGCCAGCGGACCATGGCTCCGGCGTCCCGGTGCTTCGTGTCGATCAGCAGGCTGAAGTACGGCGTGCTGACAATGGGGTGGTACAGCGACTGGTCTTCGTAGGAGGCGCCAATCTCGAATCGGCCACCGGCGAACTCCGCCACGCTTGTCTTGAAGGCGATCCGCCAGGCCTGCACATCCTTGCTGTGGTTGCCCTCGATGGCATCGGTGCGTGCCTGCGAGGGGTCCTGCTGCACCTGCTCCGGTGTCAGCTCCCGCGGCAGCTCGGCGTAATAGTCACTCCAGGTTGCATAGAAGCGCGTGGAGATATCTTCGGACGACTGCCAGCCGAAGTTGGCGTAGACATCCTTGCGATCTTCCGCGCTGTGCTCGCGGTAGCCATCTCTCTGCAGGACCTGCGCGGAGAGCATCCCATCCAGTGGCCCGGAAACCGCTCCCAGCGTGGCGCGGGCATTCCATTGACCGAAACTGCCTCCCGACAAGGATGCACTCACCGGCGCGGTATTGAGCGCGGTCGGTGAAGTGACATCGATGGCCCCTCCCAGTGTGCTGGCGCCATAGGCAAGCGCATTGGCTCCATGCGCCACGGTGACGTAGCGCGAATTCAGCGGATCCAGGGCGCGATTGTGATTGTTGCCATCGGCGGCGGTGACCGGCATTCCATCCACCAGGAACTTCACGCCATTCTTGTCGTAGTCCGTGGCATCGAGGTTGGAACCGCGGCTGGAATAGAACACATCGTCATTGCCGTTGTAGCTCTCCGAGTACACGCCCGGCACGTAGCGCAGCATGTCGGAGAGCTGCGAGACCTGGCGTTCCTTCAGGGTGTCCGCATCGATGAGGGTCACTGCGCCGGGAGTGGCGCTGCGTTCGGCTTCGATCCCGGCTTCGATGCGCTCGGCATTGACCACCACGGTAGGCAGAACCTGCGGCTCTGTCGGCTCGGCGGCCCTGGACTGCGGCAGCGCAAGCGGCGTGCCCGCGCAGAGCAGCACGGCGAGGGGAATCTGGAGTTTCAAGACGGTTCTCCGGCAGGCTGGATGCATCCGGCCGTGTCGGCCGGAATCGATGAGGCGCGGACCCGAAGGTGCCGCGCGGCCTGATCAGGAGAGCGAGGGAGGAGCTCGCGCCGCGGCGCTGCGCGGAGGTCCGGTCGCCGGCGGTCGTGCCGCCACCACGGGAATGTCGAAGGAGAATTCGGCCGGTACAGCCAGGCAGCAGGCAGACGCTGAAGGTGCAGCGAAGGTCGCCGCATGTGCGAAGAGGCAGCTGCCAGCATCGGTGGCCTGTCCGTGATGGTCACCTCCGGAATCCTGGTTCGCTGCCAGGCCGGCGCTGCACATCACGATGCGCAGATCCCCATCCGTCGCCACCGGCATGTAGCCGGGCGGCAGCAGGGCGCGCAGCACCATCAGCGGCAGCAGCAGCGCAATGCAGGCCCGGATTCGGCGGCGCGTGGACATGGGGCGGAATTCTAGCAGCCGCAGTCGTGAAGACAGATATTCGAATTGGATGATAATAGGATTATCATCCAGGGCGCATGACGCCCGACGCCGGAGCCACCTGATGGCCATCGAAGATCGCACCGCCCGCCTGACCATCCTGATCGACCCGCGCAAGAAGAATGTCTTCGAGCGCCTCTGCGCCGAGGAGGATTCCACACCCTCCCAGGTGCTCCGCCGGCTGATCCGCGGATACATCGAGCAGAGAACCGGCAAGCCCTGGCAGCCTGAAGACACGCCACGCGCTGTCGCCGCTGCCCGGCGGCGCGGATAGGGGTTCACGGCCAAGGTCATGATCGCGCTGCTCGAAGCCCGCGGAGCAGGACTGCTGCGCAGGGAGCACCTGTGGCGCAATGTCGTGGCTGGAGTGGTCGTGGGCATCGTGGCCATGCCGCTGGCCATGGCTTTCGCCATTGCTTCAGGCGCCAAGCCGGAGCAGGGCTTGTACACCGCCATCGTCGCCGGCATCGCGACCTCGGTACTCGGCGGCACGCGCGTGCAGATCTCGGGTCCCACCGGTGCGTTCATCGCGGTGCTCGCGGGCATTACGGCCCAGTACGGCATTGCCGGCCTGCAGGCGGCGACGCTGATGGCCGGCGTGATCCTGCTGGCCATGGGCGCGGGCCGGCTGGGCGGAGTCATCCGCTTCATTCCCGACCCGGTGATCGTGGGCTTCACATCCGGCATCGCGGTGATCATCTGGGTGGGCCAGTGGCAGTATTTCTTCGGGCTGCCGGCACCGGGCAGGGCACTGCATATGCACGAGAAGGCGTGGATGCTGCTGCAGTCGTTGCCACACCTTCACCTCGCTACTACGGCCATTGGACTCGGCACGCTGATGGTGGTGCTGGGAGGCGCGCGCGTGCTGCCTTCGATTCCGGGGCTGCGCCGGCTGCCTTCACCGCTGCTCGCCATGCTGCTGGCCACCGGGGCGCAGGTGCTGTGGAAGTTTCCGGACGTGGCCACCATCGGCACGGCATTCGGAGGCATACCGCGCGCGCTGCCGGGCCTTTCCCTTCCCGACATCACGCTGGGCCAGGCGCTGCAGCTGATCGGGCCGGCATTCGCCATCGCCCTGCTCGGCGCGATCGAATCCCTGCTGACCGCGGTGGTGGCGGATGGCATGGCAGGAACACGGCACGATTCGAACCAGGAGCTGGTCGGGCAGGGGATCGCAAACCTGCTGGCGCCGCTGTTCGGCGGTTTTGCCGCTACCGGTGCGATCGCGAGAACGGCCACGAGCATCCGCAATGGCGCCACGAGTCCGGTCGCCGGCATCGTGCACGGCGTGTTCCTGGTGCTGGTGATCGTGCTGCTTGCGCCGTTCGCGGCGACCATTCCATTGGCGGCGCTGGCTGCCATCCTGTTCGCGGTGGCGTGGAACATGGGTGATGCGCCGCACTTCCTGCGCGTGCTGCGTCGAGCGCCGCTGGCAGACAGGCTGCTGCTGCTGGTCACCTTCCTGCTCACGGTGTTCGTGGACCTGGTGGTCGCCGTGAACGTGGGCGTGGTGCTGGCAGCGTTGCTGTTCATGAAGCGGATGGCGGCATCCGTGCAGGTCCGGCAGCAGGCCGGCCCACGTGATCCGGGCGAGGCCGGGCAGCCGGGCGCGGAACCCCTCGAAGTGCCTGTGGTGCTGCCTGCCAGCGTGCTGGTCTATCGCATTGATGGGCCATTCTTCTTTGGCGCCGCAGAGAAGCTCGAACGCATTCTGGAGCGGGCGCCGATGGGTATCGGCACGGTGGTGCTGCGCTTCGGCCGCGTGCCATTCGTGGATGCCACGGGAATGCAGACACTGCTCGGCGTGATCTCGCGATTCCGTCGCCGCCATGTGCAGGTGCTGCTCTGCGGACTCCATGCGGAACTGCGCGAGACTCTGCGGGAAGGCGGAGTGCTGGACCTCGTCGGCGCGGACAACCTGTGCGGCGACCTGCACGAGGTGGCGCTGAAAGTGGCCGCCGCGAAGTCCTGACGCCCGGCGCGGGAGGCTATTCGGACAGGAACAATTCGTTGGTGCGCACGAAGCTGCCCATGTAGGGCGCCATCACTTCCCACTGCGTGCCGTGCCAGCGCAATGCCGCCAGCTTCGCCTTCTGCTCTTCCGGCGTCAGTTCGAACCGCTGCCAGGGGAGATCCTTAAGGGCCGGCGGAGGATCGAGCGCCATCTGTACCTGCAGGGAGCGCGGCGCGGGCCAATGCGAACCGGCGTGGATGACATAGCGGTGCAGCCGCGGCAGCTCGCTGCGGGCTTGCAGCGCGCGACGGATGAATTCACCGGTGGTGGCGTGGTCGGGATGCTGGTCGGCGGGATGCGGCGCGAACACCACGGTGGGCTGGAAGGTGTCGATCACCTTTGCCAGGTCCCGTTCGACATTGCGCCCGGTCATTTCCTGGTTGAACGAGGGCGCCTCCCCGTAAGGCACCACGGAGCGTCGTGTGTGTGGTGAACGGAAGGGCTGGTCGTAATTCGTGACCAGCAGGGCCGCCAGCCCGCCATCGGGATAGCCCAGCATGCGCAGGTTGGTGAGAGGCACGCCCACCGAACGCGCCGCCGCTGCGGCCTCGCTGATGCGGATCCGTCCCAGCTGGATCATGCCCAGCCCGCTCTCGCGGAAATGGCGGTTGATCAGCACCGCGTCGATGGTGAAGCCATCTCCCGCGGTCATCCAGACGATGGCCACCTGCGCGCCACGAGCGATCGCGCGCTGCACGTAGCCGGAGCAGCACAGCTCGTCATCATCCGGATGGGGGGAAACAATGAGAACCCGATCCTGCGGACCGGGTTCTGGCATGGCCGGCGCATCTGCCGCCACTGCTGCACCTGCCGCTGCGGACAGCGCCAGTACAGCCAGCGGCAGCAGCGGCTTCATGCGGGCACTACAGCAGCGGTACCAGCAGCAGCGCGACGATGTTGATGATCTTGATCAGCGGGTTGATGGCCGGGCCCGCGGTGTCCTTGTACGGATCGCCCACGGTGTCGCCGGTCACGGCCGCCTTGTGCGTATCGGAGCCCTTGCCGCCGAAGTGACCTTCCTCGATGTACTTCTTGGCATTGTCCCAGGCGCCGCCGCCCGTGCACATGGAGATGGCGACAAACAGCCCGGTGACAATCGTGCCGATCAGCAGGCCGCCGAGGGCCTTGATGCCTTCACCGGGACCCATCAGCGCATTCATGCCGAAGGCCACGACCACCGGCACCAGGATGGGCAGCAGCGAGGGGATGATCATCTCCTTGATCGCCGCCTTGGTCAGCAGGTCAACGGCCTTGGAATAGTCCGGCTTGGCCGTGCCTTCCATGATGCCCTTGATCTCGCGGAACTGGCGGCGCACCTCGGTGACTACCGAACCGGCCGCGCGACCCACTGCTTCCATCGCCATGGCGCCGAAGAGATACGGCACCAGGCCACCGATGAAGAGGCCGATGATCACGGCCGGATCTGACAGCGAGAAGTCCACCAGCTTGCCGGCGGCTTCGAGGTTGTGCGTGTAGTCGGCGAACAGCACCAGCGCGGCGAGGCCGGCCGAACCGATGGCATAGCCCTTGGTCACGGCCTTGGTGGTGTTGCCCACGGCATCCAGCGGATCGGTGATGTCGCGGACTTTCTTGTCCAGGCCCGACATTTCGGCGATGCCGCCGGCGTTGTCGGTGATGGGACCGTAGGCGTCGAGTGCCACGATCATGCCGGTCAGTGACAGCATGGCAGTCGCGGCAATCGCGATGCCGTACAGGCCGCCCAGCGTGTACGCGCCCCAGATGGCCGCGCACACCGCGATGACGGGCAGCGCGGTCGACTTCATCGACACGCCGAGGCCGGCGATCATGTTGGTGGCGTGACCGGTCTGCGAGGCTTCGGCCACCTTGCGCACCGGCGAGTATTCCGTCGCGGTGTAGTACTCGGTGATCACGATCAGCGCGGCGGTCAGCGCGAGGCCGATCAGCGTGCAGCCGAACATGGCGCCGAACTGCGCGGGGAAGAACTGCCTGGTGATGAACCAGAACGCGACGGCCGAGACGATGCCGGAGACGATCACGCCCTTGTACAGCGCGTTCATGATCTTGCCGCCGTCGGAGGTCTTCACGAAGAAGGTGCCGATGATGGAGGAGACGATGGACGCGGCGCCCAGCGCCAGCGGGTAGATCACGCCGGCCGCGCCGCTGTCGGCCAGCATCAGGCCGCCCAGCAGCATGGTGGCCACCAGCGTCACCGCGTAGGTCTCGAACAGGTCGGCGGCCATGCCGGCGCAGTCGCCCACGTTGTCGCCCACGTTGTCCGCGATCACGGCCGGGTTGCGCGGGTCATCCTCGGGAATGCCGGCTTCGACCTTGCCCACCAGGTCGGCGCCCACGTCGGCGCCCTTGGTGAAGATGCCGCCGCCGAGGCGCGCGAAGATGGAGATCAGCGAGCCGCCGAAGGCCAGGCCCACCAGCGCATGCAGCGCGTGTTCGCGAACCGCGGCATCTTCGCTGACGCCGCCCAGCGCGTAGTAGTAGCCGGCCACGCCCAGAAGACCCAGTCCCACCACCAGCATGCCGGTGATGGCGCCGCCCTTGAAGGCCACCTGCAGCGCGGCATTGAGACCGGTGCTGGCCGCCTGCGCGGTGCGCACATTCGCGCGCACCGAGATGTTCATGCCGATGTAGCCCGCGAGGCCCGACAGGATGGCGCCGACGGCAAAGCCACCTGCGGTCTCCCAGTTCAGCGCGAACCCGAGCACCACGAACAGCACCACACCGACAATGGAGATGGTGGTGTACTGCCGGTTGAGATACGCCTTGGCGCCAGCCTGGATGGCAGCCGCGATTTCCTGCATGCGGGCATTGCCCGCAGGCAGCTTGAGGATGGACAGCATCGATACGACGCCATAGAGCACTGCCAAGACGCCGGCGAAGATCGCCAGCCATACCCAGTTACCGACTGTCATCGAGATCTCCAGAAGATTTCTTGTAATTCAGGCAGCGCGTGGCGCTCGCCCAGCCCCTCATCGCGGGGCGGGAATATAACAGACCCGGCAAGCCAAAACCCCGCCCCCGCGGCAGCGCCGGGAGGGCCCGCGGCTACGCGTTATGGCGTATCCGGCGTGCCGCTCCAGCGGCCCGCCCGCGCCTGCTGCTCTTCCTCAGGTGTCAGGGCGGCATCGGCGCCGAGCCGGGCGATGACCTCGAGCATGGCGGGGGTGATGGCGGAGCCCGCCATCCTGTATTCCGGACTGCCGGCAGCCGTAGCGCCACCCTCCAGCAGTTCGATGATCCAGCTGCCACCGCGCCGACAGGCCAGTCCGGTGCCGCCGGAGTGCAGGCTGAAGGTGCGGCAGTATTCGCCGCTGCCTGTGCGGAAAGTCAGGCCTATCACTACCTGCCCGGCAGTGCCGCCAGCCTGCGTGGTCAGCGCACTGTCCAGATAGCGGGTTGCCATGAGGCTGCCCCGTCGGTCTTCGAAGGGCAGGCGCGAGGCATTGCGGAACAACTGTGGTCCCAGCAGCGTGCCCAGGACCAGCGCGGCTGCGATGGCGCCCCACTCAGGCAGTGCCCACCGCCTGCGAGGCGCGCGCGCAGTCCGGGCCGATTCCAGGGATGTGACGCTCGCGGCCGGGATTTCTGCCGACAGCAATTCCTGCAGACGCTGCGGCACGGGTTCGTGCAGCACGGCTGAGAATCCGGCGCCCAGCTGGTCGCGAAGACGACGCTGCCTTTCGATGCGCGCCGCCAGCGCCGGATCGACCAGGCTTTCGGCCGCGATGCGCGCGCTGGATTCCGCATCGAGTTCACCATCCACATGGGCGTGGATCTGCGCGTCGCTCCAGGCTGCTCCGCTCACGACCGGTACTCCGGGTCACCCAGGAGTGACGCCAATGCCTCGCGTCCGCGCGACAGCCGGCTGGTCAGTGTTCCCACGGGAATCTCCATGACATCGGCCGCTTCCTGATACGAGAGGCCCTCGATGAGCACCAGCGACACCGCCAGCTGCTGCTCCTCTGGCAGCCGCTGCATGGCGGCGTCAATGGACAGCCGGTCCTGCAGGGCGACGTGCGTGCCATCGCTGGCCGTGACACCGGCTTCCTCGCCGGTGAACAGCGCGCGTTCGCGCTGGTGGGCCCGACGGTCATCGATCCACGCGTTTTTCATGATGCCGAACATCCAGCTCCTCACGGCGGCTTCGACCTGCTCCGGCGCTGCGCCTGCTGGCGGAGCGCGCCATTGCGCGGCCCGAAGCAGTGCCCGCTCGATGGTGCTCTGGGCCAGATCATCGGCGCGGTGCGCATCGTGCGTCAGCGCGCGCGCGAACCGGCGCAGGCGCGGCAGCACGGCGGGCAACGTCTGCCGCAACAAGGTGATGCCGGAGCTCATTCCCGCGTTGTCACGCATTCCTACAGGGCTACTACGATCGGCGGCGGCATTATCTTCCATCACCCGCATCAAATATATCGATGGGAAGCGCGGCGGAGCGGCGCTAAGGTGATGGCATGAACCTGCGCGCCATCACCGGCATGATTGCGGGGCTCACCCTGCTGCTCCCGGCCGTGCCGATCCGGGCGCAGCTGCTGCCGCCCGTTTCCGTGCCGCCTGTGTCCGTTCCGCAAGTCACCCTG
>Ga0315912_10004406_pt1 | contig 13367 bp, 9 predicted proteins | sample VfabasoilMG_FD_204469 | JGI IMG/M metagenome (GOLD analysis project Ga0315912, IMG submission 204469) | Garden soil microbial communities collected in Santa Monica, California, United States - V. faba soil | ecosystem: Environmental > Terrestrial > Soil > Garden | place: USA: California... | reverse complement strand
TAAGACGCGCAGCAGCTTGGTCTGCATGCTGAGGCTCATCTCGGCAATTTCGTCCAAGAAGAAGCTTCCGTGGTCTGCGACCTCGAACAGGCCGGCGCGCGGGCGCGTGGCGCCGGTGAAGGCACCGCGCACGTGGCCGAACAAGGTCGCCTCCAATAAGCCTTCCGGAATCGCGCCGCAGTTCTCACTGACGAACGGCTGCTTCGCGCGTGGACCATTCTCGTGAATCGCGCGCGCAACGAGTTCTTTGCCGCTGCCCGATTCACCCAAAATCAACACCGGAACCTCGGCGCTGGTCACGCGATCGACCAAGCGCAAGAGACCGCGTACGGCTTCACTCTGACCGATGATGGAGTTGTAGGAAAAGCGTGTTTCGCGGGCATCGCGCGAGCGCGCGAGCTCGCGCTCGGCCACGTCCAGCTCGGCCTCGCGCTGCGCCAGATCTTGCGTCAGCTTGGCCTCGGCTCGCTCCGCGCGGCGCGCCGAACGGCGCAACAGGAGCTGGTTGCGAGCGTCGAGGATCGCGACCGCGGCCAGCGTGCCCACCAAGCGCACCCAGGACAGCTCGCGCGAGCCGAAGGCTCCGCGGCGCACGCGGTCGTCGAGATAAACGACGCCCAAGGCTTCGCCGCGCGCGATCAGCGGCACAGCCAAGACGCTGCGCAACTTCAAGGCGTGCACGCTCGCGTGAACTTCGGGCAAATCCCCGGCCGCGTCGACCGCTACTACCGGCTCACCCAGATTCAACGCGCGCTGCGCGAGCGATTGACTCAGGGCCATTTGCTCGGGGCCGAGATCGATGCGGCGCAGGTTGCGCGCCGCGCGCGGCTTCAGCTTTCCGCCCGGCGCGCGCAGCAGCAACAGACCGCGTTCCACGCCGGTCCAAAGCACCAGAGCGTCGACCACTTGGCGCAAGAGCGGCCCCAGGCGATCGCGCTGACTCAGACTGCGAACCAGCGCCTCCACGTCCGCGATTTGCTCCGGAACGATCGTCGATTCGACGCCCGTGTCGAGCGCGCGCACCCAATCCAGCGCGCGCACGGCGGTTTGTAGCTCGCTCGGAGCGCGGCGCAGAAACTCGCGGGCAGCGTCGCCCGCGGCAGCGCCCAGGCGGCGCGCGCTGTCCGTGTCACCCACGCGCGCGGCCAGCGTTGCCCCCGCAAACAAGGCCCGGCCCCGCACCGAGAGCGAAGCGCGCGCGGAACTCAGCGCGTTCAGCTCCGCGATCGGTACGTCGGCGCGCGCGGGCTCGCTGGCTCGTAACTCGTGGTTGGCACGCGCCGCCCACCACTCCAAGCGCGCGTCCTCGGCCGCGCCCTCGCGGCGCGCACTTTTGTCGAAGGTCACGACATCGACGAGTGAACCTCGGGCCCACAAGCGCGCGGCAGCGCACAGGGCGTCGTCCTCCGCGACGAGCAGCGCAAGCGCGCGCGAAGCGTGCTCGATCGCCTCATCGGCGCGCGGAGCCGTGTCCGAGAGAACCAAGTGCGCGTAGCCGCGACAGCGCTGATCACCCGAAGCTTTGGCGCGCTGCACGGTTTCGAGGGCGGCGGCGCGAGCGTCGTGCTCGGCCCCGGCGCTCGCGTAGACGACAGAGGCAGACAGCGAGGCGCGCGCGGCATCCCCGGTGCGGCCCAGCGCCTCGAACAACAGCAGCGCGCGGCGCGACGCCGAAAGCGCTTCTCCCGACTCGCCCAGGTTGGTCGCGGCGGCCGCGAGACCGGTCAGATAAGTGGCTTCCTCGAGCAACGCGCCGATGCGCGCGGCCAAGTCACTGGCGGCACGAAACGCGCGCAAGGCCGGCTCCGCCTCGCCTCGGGCGTGCGCGAGCAAGCCGAGCACGCCCTCGGCCCGCGCGCGCTCTTCGTCGGAGGTGGCCTGCAAGCGCGCGCGGGCAGCGGCTTCCAGCGCCGCCGCGGCGTGCCCCAAACTCAGCTCGAGCAAGGCGCGCACTTCCAGACTGTGCGCGCCGCGCGAAAACGGCTCGAGCAACTGCGCGGCCTGTGTCGCGTCACCCGCATCGAGCGCGATGCGCGCGCGGATCGCGGCCACCCGCTCACTTTGCTCGGCATCGAGCGCGCTCGGCTCGAGCGCGGCCAAGAGCGCGCTGGCGGACGCGCTATCCTTGGCGCGCCGGCACAACTCGGCGCTCGCTATTCGCGCGTCGATCTCGGGAAACGCACTCAAGCAGGCAAGCGCACGACCGAGCTCACCGCGCAGGCGAAACGCGCGCGACAGAGCCAGCGCCAAACACAGCGGCCCGTGCTCGCGCTGGACGAGCGACTCACCACTGTCGAGCCACGCGGGATCGGGCAGCGCGCTGCCGAGCGAGAGCGCGACCTCGACCGCGCTGACGCCACCGCCGGCGCGCGGCAACTCGAGCGAAGCGCCGTGTTCGATGGCAGCGAGCGTAAAGCTCTCCGGCTCGCGCTGCTCAGCCAGCGAAAGCAAGCGCTCCACCAGCTGCTCTTCGCGCAAATCGCGCAGCGCGGGCCAAGATGCCGCGCTGGGACCGACCAAAGCCACCAGAAAGCGCGCGCGCGAAAGCTCATCGAGCGGCGCTACCGCAGGCAAAGGCGCATCGTCGAGGGACAGCCCGCGCAGCTTGAGAATGCCCTCGGCCAGAGAGCGACACTCCGCGACCCACTCGGCCGCGCTGCCCTCGAGCTCTAGGCTCGTGTCCGGGCTGCGCGCAGCGGCAAAGATCTCGTTTTTACGGGTCGAAAGGTAGCTGCGCCGCACACTTTCGCGCCGCCGGAGCGGGCCGTTCGCGTCGCTCGACTCGGCCGCGCCGGCCGTGGCGGCTAGCGCGCGCCGAAACACCCAGCGCGCGGATGGCCGGGCACCTGGCGCCGTCGCGAGCAACGCGCGCAATACCGGCACGAGCGCGCCCTGCACGGGCAGCTCGAACTCATGCGCCTTCTGCGTCGCGGATTCCGGCTGCACAATCTCGAGCAAGGTCACGCCCAACGCCCAGAGATCGCGCGCGCGGGCATCGCCCTCACCCTGCGCGAACACTTCCGGCGAAAGGTAGTGCGCGGTGCCTCCGATCGGCTCCGCTTGCTGCGCGGCCCCACTCAAGCCGAAATCCACCAAGCGAGCGCGCCCATCGGCGACGATGATGTTCGCCGGTTTCACGTCGCCATGCGCCGCGCCCGAGCCGTGCAACGCCGACAGCGCGGCCCCCAAGTCACGCGCGACCAGCAGCGACAATTCTTCGCGGGCCGCGCCACTGAGCGCCGGCTCGCTCAGCAACTGTGCCAGGCTGACGCCGGGCGCGGACGACAACACCAAATAGGGCGTGCCCGCTTCGACACGCTGACCGAGCTCTGCGCCCAGCGCTGGCCCCGCCAAGCCCACCGCCAGCAAGGCTGGGAATTCAGGAGCGGCTGCGAACAGCAAACGCTCGGCTTCATCCGCGAAGCGGTGCGCCTCGGCCGGTCCCTTGGCGAGCTTCAAAACGCAGGCCGTGCCGGCCGACTCGCCGAGCCAGACCAAGCTGGTCGCCCCCTGTCCGAGTCGCTCGATCCAGCGCGCGGGCTGGCCTTGAATCGTCAACTGTGTTGCCACTCACACCTACCCCCGAGGGCCTCTAAATCTAGTGCGTCTCGCAATTTCGTCAACCTAGGTGGCAATCATTGGTGGGCGGATTGGCCACGCTCTGGCCACACCACCACAAGCTGATGTCCGAAGAGTGAGGGGGCGATCGAGATCCCGCATCGCACCCCGCAGGCAATCAGTGTTTCAGCCCTTCGGGCGCCGGAAAAAATTAGTGAGGTTCTGGGCAAGTGGCGCCGGCGGCGATCCAGCTCGAGATTCGAACCAGGTTGTCGCGCGTCGTTGCCGTGGGGATCGTCTCCCCCATGGATGATGTGCCGTCCTTCGGCATTGGATCACCCAAGACGAACCATTCGCGTAGGCGCACCCGTTCCTCTTCCGGTGGAGGTAGGCAAGCCAGGTCCGAAACCGGCGAGTGGTAGCCGGTCACACAGCTCGCGGGTTCGCCGCTGGCCCCAAAATTCTCGGGCTTTTGCAGCAGTTTGTACATCAGATAGCTGGTCGCCGGGCTGCCCGGGTCGACGATGTTCATCTGCACCCCGAAGCGCGCGGGGCTTTGTAAGCCCGGGCCAGTCGCGCTGTTTCCGATTTCGGTCTGGTGCGCCAGCTGGTGAACGGCGGTGTAGTAGAGCCCGCGCTCACTCGACAGATCGAGCCCCATGGGCGGAAACTTTGAGGGGGGTGTCGTCTCCGGGTCGGGCTTGGTGATGTGGCAGCTCACACAGCTATCGAACGGCCCCTGGCTCATGCTCGCGCAGGTATCCGGCGCTGGCACTACCGGCGCGGGCACCGTGCGCGGCCCTTTGCCGGTGCTGAAGCTGAAACGCAACGGAACCGGCCCTTCCTCGAGAGGTGCCCGGTCGAAGGCCCAAAAACCCTGTCCCGGATTCGGGCTCGGCATGAGCTGAGCGGTGTACAGGGTGTTGGGTTGCAGGTGGCGGGTAGGCCGATAAACCACCACCCGCTCGATCATGTCGTACTCGGGCAGCAAGTACAGGCCGTTGGCCGGTGGGTTCCCCGTGTACAGGCTGAGACCGCTGCTCAGGCCCTGAGGCAGCAAAAAGCGGTCAAAACGCAGCTCGATCGCGACGTTGGTCGGCACTGCACAGTCCGGCGTCGGCTCGTCGCACGTGACCTCCGCGCCGAACGGAGCATTCGTGCCCTGGCCGTCCGCCGGGTAGCTGGCGATCAAGTGCAGCGGCGGGCCATGCCCAGCGGCAATGTCGCGCGGGCCGAGGTCACAGCCAGAAGTGAGCGCGGCCGCCGCCAGCAGTAGGCCGCGCAAGACCGCGCCGGCGGAACTCAGCTGTCCGTGTAGATGTGGAGCTGATCGCGGATCGACTGCTCGCTGACGCCGTTGCGGATCTGGTCCTTGAGGCAATCCGCCAAGGTGATCAAGAGGTCGTCGACGCCCTTTTCCTCGATGATTTTCGACAAAAGCTGGCGAGCTTCGCGGCTGTCGTCCTCGCGCAAGAACTCCCGCACTTTCTCCACGGTGATGTCCCCTTGGAAGTCGAAGTACAGGTTCTCGAACAGAAAACGAACAAGCTCCTTCACGAAGAGCCTCCTTCAGTAGCAGGGAAAAGTAGCCTTGCGAGCAGCGTTCGCAATACCAGTCCGCGGAACGGTCACGCAAGCAGTTTGCGGGCCGCTTTCGGTTTTTGCACGGGCTCTTCTGGTAAATCACCGGCAATCCAGCAAATGTGGGTCATCCGGCGCGTGGCAAACCAAGCACGGACGCGCGTTCTGACGCAGCGCGGAGGCACAACGGGAGCGAAACCCGATAGGGTGTGGATCGGTGCCCTGGCCTGGGCCGGCCGGGAAGCCTGAACCGCGCCCGCCCATGGCGGCGGTCGCGTGGCAAATGGCGCAGTCGCGCTCGACGTGACAGCTGACGCAGGCGCTGATGTTCCGCTGCGCCTCCCAGGCGTGATGGCGGGGCGTCCGCGGCCCGTCGGTCCACTCTGATTTCGCCGGGTGAAAACGACCGCGCTCGGCCAGGTTTGCGAAGGGCCCCGACATCGTAACGCCCGCGCGCTGGTGGCAGGTCAGGCAGAACGACTGATCGCGGTGGCAGCTGCTGCATTTCTGCTGATTTTCCCGGGCGACCACCGGGTGCATGCTCAGCCAATCGTTGGGATGAACGCGGCGCGGCCGCACCCGACCATCGTGGCAGTCCGCACACGACTTTTCGGAGTGGCAGTTGGCGCAGAAACGGCTGTCGTTGCCGGCCACCACCTTGTGCCGCTCGATCCAGTCCGGGCCGTGACCCGCGTTGTGCAGCCAGCTCGGCGGAGAGAGCGGCCCCGAGGCAAAGCTGACCTTGAGCATGCCGTTCGGGTCGCTCAGATGACAAGTGCGGCAGTCCGAACGGGCGCGACCAGCCGCAGGGTCCGGCGCTTGGTGACAATTCAAGCAGCCGCGCATGCGCGGCAACTGATCGCGCGTGGCGAGCTCCAGATTCTCTACCGCGCCGTGGCACTGCGCACAGCCAATGTTGCGCGTGACGTGGAGCGCGTGGTCGAAGCGCAAGTTCGGCTTTGGCAGCGACAGCCGCGCCACGCGATTGCCCGCGGAGCGACTGTAACCCAAGTGGCAATAGGCGCACTGTCCCAGCGCCTGGGTGGGATCTTCGCGAACTTCGAGGGTTTTTCGATGGTCGCTGCCATGACATGCGTCGCAGCGTGTGCCTTTGGGCAGCAGCGAGTCCGCGCTGTTGCGACTGGTACGCGCCTTCTCGTGGCACGTCGTGCAAGTCAGCTTCAGATCTTGCACGTGACGGCGGTGGTTGAAGCGGATCGTGATGTTCTGGATCGGAAAGATCGCGGGGCTCGGGCCGTCTTCGTTGGGCAACGCGCCCGGCGGGCGATCGCTCTCGGGCACGGGCTGACCGTCCACACCAGCGCTCAGGCCGTGCGTGAAACGACCGCTGCTGGCTGACACCACTTGGGCCTCCGCGGGAACGGAAGCAGCACTTGCACTTGCACTTGCACTTGCACTTGCACTTGCACTTGCACTTGCACTTGCGGCCGCTGCTGCGACTTCGGCACGCGCCGAGGGGCTCTGACCGCACAGCGCGAGGCACAAGGCCGATACGCAGCCGAACACCAGCAGCCAGAGCGACTCACGCCGCGCGCCCTGCTTGGCTCGCGAGCTCATCGCAGCACCGAGAAGTTGAGCGTGGCCAGCATGCGGAAGCGCTGGCCAACGAGGTGGTTCATCGTGTGTTCCCACTCCACACCCAGCCGCCCTTTGCTGAACGACAAGAAATTCGGATTGATGCCACCGCCGAGCACGTAAGAAAAGCTGGTCGCGCTGCGATCGGTTCGCAACGCATCTTCCCAATCGTACAGCGAGAGCACCGCCAAAGAATCATAGTAGCCACCGTCGAACAGCTTGCGGCCAGTGATGTCACCGCCATAGCGGTGCCCGGCGTCCCCGGCCTCGGCCATGGTGTTCAGGGCCAGGCTCCCATCCCCGAAGCGGCAACGCCCGCCAAACGTGCCCAGGTAGTCGAAGGTTCTGCCGTTTTGGCTCGAACCAGGCGAGCTCGCTGAGGCATAGCTGGCAGGGTCGCCCTCGGTCGTGAACATGCGCACGCCACCCGACGCGGCCAATTCGAGCTGCCGTGAGAACGCGAGATCGGCGCGCACGGTGCCCGAAGTCGTTCCGCGGTGAGCGAACCAATTGAAGATCGAATCCGCGTCGAACGTCGGCAGAAAATAATCCAGATTCACGCCGAACACGGCGCGACTACTGGCAAACCAATCCAAGCCGGCGTTGTACTGACTGACCTGCCGAATGTAGAGATCGTACACAATCGAACCCGAGACCGCGCCCAGCTTGGATTTATCGACGCGCAGCGAATAGCCGAGCCGTTCACTCGAAGTGCGGTCACCGAATGCGTACGTCAGCCCGCCGCCATTGTCCAAGAACGGCGAGACCAAGACCGCGTCGCGGTTGATCACCTTGCGGTAGGTGAAACGACTCTGCAAGAACGGCACGCCGCTGGTTTCGAGGGCAAAGCCATAGGCCGGCGCCAGCTTCGATTCCTGCAAAAAGCTCGGTGCTTGCCCAAAGCCGAGGCCCGAGCGATCGCCGCGCGATACGCCGCCTGCCTCGAAACGCGCACTCGAAAGCATGGGCAAGCCGCCGCGCTGCTCGAAGCCCGCGTAGGCTTCGAGAGCCACGTACGCGGGCGTCGTAATCAGCAACTCTCCGCCATCGAATGACCAAAATCCAAGGCTATCGACGACGTATTGACGGCCGAGGCGGAAGCCCAGATGGCCGTCCATGTAGCGCTGCCCTTCCAGGTAGGCATACATCACGTCCACCGGTGCCTCGACCAAGCCTGGAACGTACGCAGACGTATCGGGATTGCGCTCCTCGGGGCGCTGGCCAAAATCCGCGTCGAGCCGCAGGCGTGACTTGAACGAGAGCTTGGGTCCGAGCGGCTGACGATCGGCCTGCAGGTCGTACAGATTGAGCGCGAGCGTTTGCGTGTAGCGGCGGCGCTGCACGAGCGGACTGCCGTACGGGCTTTGCAGCGAGTAGAACTGCGCGTCGAGCGTGGCGTCGACCTCAGTCTGGAATGCTCGCGCTTCGGAAGCCGTGCCCAACCCTGCGCCCAACGTGAGACCGATCAGCAGAGTGCGCGTGAGCTTTTCGGTCATGACCCTCGCGGAGCCAATGGCCGAGCCCGTTTTCGCCATCGTCACCGCCAGGAGCGCAGCATGATCGAGCGAGCCCGGCACTGTCAACGCGAGCCAGCTTTCCAGGCCGATCAGCGCGGCCCAGTCGGAAAAAATAGCCTCTAGCCGCCAACAGCGCCCTGGATGAGCGCCATCAGAAGGATCCCTCGCGTACCCAAGCCACTTGCCGGCCCGACGCTCCAAGAGTGGGATGGCGCGCATGCCATCTGCGTTCGCACTTCCGCAAGGTCTGATTTGCTGCGTTGCCGGGGCGTTCGCCTTGGGTTGTGCACGCGAGCCTCGGCCAATCCAAGCACCACCGCCCCCTCCCTCGGTCGAAGCACGAGCTTCAACGAATGGCCGCGCGCACGAAGGCAACACCGCGGTAGTCGGCGCAGCGGCTACGCCGAGCGAGCCCGATCGACTTCGGCTTCCCGCCTCGGGTGGCAAGGTGTTGAGTGTCGCAAACGCGATCGAGATTCGCGTGACCGAACGACACGTCTTGCTCGGGCAGACCGCCGTCGTCTCGCTTCCCCCGCTGGAAGTGATGAAAGTCGACGGGACAGGGGCGAAGGTGAAGCGAACAGCCAACGACCTGCATATTTTACCGTTGGCCGACGAACTGGAGCGAAAACGAGCCAATCGGAATACGGCGCTTCTCTATGTCGACGCCAACACGCCGTTTCGCGTGCTGATCGAGGTCCTGTTCACATTGGGGCAATCCGGGGTGGAGCGCTTCGTGCTCGCAGCAAGTTCGCCAGGGCCGAGCCAACCGGAAACCGTGAAGGGATGGCTTACCTTCGCGCCCAGCAAGGAGAACCCGCCGGGCGTGTTCCTCGTGTTGCTGGTCAATTATGGTTTTGCCATCAAGCTGCTCGGCCGCAATGTCGGCCCGGGCTGCGCCGGCAACGATCCGGGCGTGGCCGTCGCCAAAGTGGACGGGCACTACGACTATGCGGGATTTTCTCGATGCATCACCTCACTTCGCTCGTCGCCCGAGGCTTTGGCGACGAATGCAGACGCGAGCCTGGCATATCTCACGGCAAACCCTGGCACGCCTTACTCTGAGCTCATCTCGACGATCGAAGCACTCCATCAGGTCGGAGTGTCGGCGTTTCACTTCAGGGTTCCGCGATAGGTATGAATCCAATACCGATGCTATGGAGTCACTGCGACGGCTACGGTGCACCGTGCGATTGTGCAACGAACAACGCCTTGGCTCCGTTCACGGCGATCTGTAGTCCGACGCAGAAGATCAGGAATGCCATCAGTCGGTCGAAGATTTTGGCGCCCTCCGGCCCTAGAGAGCGCACCAGGGAACCCGTGTTGAGATAGAAGAAGTAAACCAGGGCGCACATGGCGACGACGGCCAAGAGAATCGCGGCCACGTTCATGAAGTAGCCGGCGAGATTTCCGTGCAGGTCGCGGCTGCTGCCGGCGCCCTCGGCGCTCAGCGTGAACAGCACCGAGATGGTCCCCGCGCCTGTCGTGAGCGGAAAAGTGAGCGGGTAGAAGAGCTGGGCGCGGACGTTCGCGTAGTCGTTGAACGCGGCCTTCGCCGGCTGTCCCTCCGCTGAGCCCGACGAGTCGTCGGTGGACAGGTGTTGCCAGCCCATCTTGCAAATCATGATGCCGCCAGCCAACTGGACCACTGGAATGGAAAGCCCAAACAAGCCCAGGATCCAGTGGCCTACCAGGACTGAAACCACGCACACGCAGAAGCAATAAAGCGTGATTCTGCGCACGGCTGCCTTCTTCTCGACCGCGCTCAGGCGCGCGAAGTAGGGCATGACGACGAAGGCCGTGCCGATTGGGTTCACCACTGGAAAGAGCGCGATGAAGGCCAGGAACGCGAGCTGTACCAATGAATCGAGTTGGGGAGCCATGTTGCCTTCGTTCGCCGCTGAGTTGTGCACGTTGTCGGCGCAATTGTAAGCCCATGGCGGCCGCGCCTGCGATCGCGGCCCTTTCCGCGCGATCACCTCGCCGCACATGTGCCCCTAAAGCGCCGCCGGCAGCGAGCCGTTGACATTGGCGTAGTCGTGATAACACGAGAGAACATTCAAGGCGCGGCGCAGGACCGTGAAGTCCTGATCGACTTTCCGCAACCACTCGAACCCGTGACCGCCGTGCGCAGCACGCTGATCACCTCGTCCCTCGCTTCACTGCGGACGCGTGGCTTATTCGAGCGCTACGACAAACTGCAGCGCTCGCCACACAGGGACATGATTCTGAGCTGCGTGGCAGGCGCTTGGCTCGACATCGAGGTCGCTGCGGCGCACTACCAGGCTTGCGATGCGCTCGGGCTCGCCCGCGATGAGCAGATCGACATCGGCAAGGACGTCTCCAAGCGCATCCACGAAACCTTCCTGCGCACGATCCTCTCGGCTGCTCGCGGCGTTGGTTTGACGCCGTGGGTACTGCTGAGCCGCAGCGACAGCGTGCAGACGCGCCTCAATCGCGGCGGTGGCGTGCGCTTGACTCGGCTCTCGCCGCGCGCCGCGCGCATCGAACTCGCCAAGCACCCCTTGCTCGAGCTCACCTACTTCCGAAATGGCCTACTCGGGATCTACCTGGCCGCCGTGGAGCTGATGGCGTCGAACGCGAACGGTCAGCTGATCCTTGCCGAGTCACAGCGCCCCGGCGAACGCACGGTGTTGCGCGTCGATTGGACCTGAGAGTCCGCGCGAAAGTCGCCAGCGTTCTGGCACCACCGAAGCGACGAGCCAAGAGCCACGAACGTCTGATACGCTCGACGTTCAGATGTTCCCAGTTCCGTTTCAGCTGGTTCTCGCCTGGCACCCAACGAACACCGCGATGGGAGATCTGGTGGAGGAGATCCGCGCCCGGTTCCAGGGGGATGATAGCGACACGAGCGATCCGAATCACGGGGTGAACACGGGCACCATTCGTCTCGATGCCGACGTGCGCTGGTATCGGCTGCGCCAGCACCAGTGGCAGTGGCAAGGTCGCAGTGTGCGCGGACCGCGACCGCTCGAACTTTTGCCCCAAGCCCACACTCTGGTCGTCGCGTTGGTCGATCGCAACTTCGCGACCGATCCGGGCTACGTTGCCTGGCTCGAAGACGCGCGAGAAAAGGCGAGCGGACACTCGTGCGTCATCTTTCCGGTCGTCGTCGCTGAAGGAGACGACCAGACGTACGGTGAATCGGGAGGACGGGTGTTCACCACCCTTCAGGGCCTTCGCTATTTCAGGCAGCCGGACGCGCCCCTGCGTCCCGCGCACTTGATGCTGCGCATCACGTACGAGGCGTCCCGGCTGCTCGGCGGCAAAGGCGTGCGCGTATTTCTGAGTCACGCCAAGGTCGACGGTCTGCCGCTCGTTCAAAGCCTGCGCAGCCTGATCACCGATCTGGCCTGGTTGCCGTACTTTTACGATGTGAAAGACCTCGCCCCGGGGCAGGACTTCGGACACGAACTTCGCAAAGGAGTCCGAGAAAGCGCGCTCATCATCGTACGCACCGGCGCCTACGACGGCCGTGAGTGGTGCCGCGCCGAGGTCGATGAAGCGCTGCAACATCGGGTCGCGGTTCTGGTCGTGGAGGCTTCGGATCGCGTCCAGCGCGACCAAAACCCGACCTATATGAACAACCTGCCCGTGGTTCGCGTCACTGACGGGGACTTGTTCCGCCCACTCGACGCCTTGCTTCGTGAGCAGCTCCGCTGTCTGATCGTGCGTCGCCTAGTCGAGAGGCTCGGAGAAGAACGGCGGCTGAACCCGGCGCGGACGCTGCTCTTGGTGCGACCACCCGAGCTCGCCGATCTATTCCGCTTCGAGAAGGAGCTGAAAAAGAACCGCGTCGATACCATCGTTTATCCGGGGCCATCGTTGCCCCACTGGGAGGGCAGCATGCTCGCCGCCGTAGCTCGCAAGATGTTCGGCTGTCAGCTGAAGTCGACCGATGACTTCTATGGGCAGGAATGATGGGACGAGAGAAAACCTCCGGCTCCGCTGAAAGCACGCAATTTGCCGGTCTGCGGCTCGGATTGTCCTTCTCCGAGCCCGAGGACATCGCCGAACGCGAGCTTTCATCCGCCGATCTCAATCGTTTTGCCACGCGTCTCACGCGCATCGTTCTGGACCGCCGCGGCGGAGTCGTCAGCGGGCATGACTGGCGCCCGCGCGGCATCATGCGCGCGCTCGCCCACTTCGCCCGCCGATCCTCGAGCGAATTGGAGGATCGCACGCGCGGTGAGCCGCCCTTGCGAAACTTCATCCCTTGGCCGGATCGCCCCGCGCTCACAGCGCCGGAGCTCGCCGGACTTTCGCACGTGCTCCGCGTCGAAGCCTTACCGTTGCCGCCGTGGTGCAAGACCGTGCTCGATCACCTGGGCGAACCCGAGCATCCCCACGGCAAGCTCGCTCGACACTTCGCCGTGAGCGAACTTCGCTACCGGCTCACGGAAGCTTCCGACGCACGCGTCTGTTTCGGCGGAAAGCACAGCTCGTTCACGGGTCGCTACCCGGGGATCTTGGAGGAATTGGTGCTCGCGCTGGCCAAGCGACAGCCCGTCTATTTGCTCGGCTGGGCCGGAGGCATCACCGCGGACGCCATTCAGCTGCTCAGCGGAAAAGCCCCGAAAAATGCCGAGCGCGCTGCGAACGCAAATCCGAAGCTCGCAGACGCCTTCAACGAGATTCGAGCACGCATCAAGACGGCCGCACAATCGACGACCCCGCCCTGGGTGCCCGAAGTCAGTAGTCCCTGGAAATGGTCGCCCGCGGACTTGCGCTCTTACCTTCAAAAGCAAAAAGGAGCCTTTTCGCGCGAGGTCAATGGACTGTCATTGGCCGAAAACCAGCAGCTTTGGCGTACCAGCTCGATCGACGAGAGCATCGACTTGGTGTTGCTGGGCCTTTCCCGGCTTCGCCAAAAGAAGCCTCCCGTCAGGACTCGCACAACGAAGAAGACGCCAGCTGCATCAAGAACCCGTCGTCGCTAGCTGCGCGGAATAGTCAGCTGTAGAGTCGGCAAGGCACACAGCAGGATGCTCTCCGTGGAACGAAGCCGCTGCGCGGCGGTTGTGGCGTCGTGAAGCGCCAGGCCTGACCCGCTGACCGACAGGTGTTCTCCTTGGAGTCGGTGCGACCCACCAC
>Ga0315912_10004405_pt1 | contig 13367 bp, 13 predicted proteins | sample VfabasoilMG_FD_204469 | JGI IMG/M metagenome (GOLD analysis project Ga0315912, IMG submission 204469) | Garden soil microbial communities collected in Santa Monica, California, United States - V. faba soil | ecosystem: Environmental > Terrestrial > Soil > Garden | place: USA: California... | reverse complement strand
CGATGCCGAGGTTGAGAGAGTCCGGCTCGACGGAGACGGCTGCGCGCGTGCACGCTGGAGGGCGGATTCTAAGTGCGCGTCTCTGTCGTACCTGCGCAACATCGGCGGCTGCAGGGCGCGGCACAGGGGCCAAAATGCAGCTCAGCCGACACCCTATGGCACAATGAGTTTGTCGGTGGCGGGGTGCCCGCCCGAGTGGGGTTTGAGACCATTCATCACGATTTGAGTGTGGACATATCGCAGGCAACTGCGGCTTTCCTTGAGAGGACAACCATGAAGAAACTGAATAAGGTGGCGGTGCTTTTGGCTTCGCTTGCACTCGCGGCACCGATGGCCCTTCGGGCGCAGACGACGCCCCCAGGGGTGACGTACCAAGGGGTTCCGGCGCAGCCGAAGGTCGCTCCTACTGCCGAGGAGTTGAGGTACGCCAATGGTGAATCGCAGTGGCGCGATGCCCAAGGCCAGCCCTGGATCAACGGCACGAACGAACTGTGCTGGCGTGATTCGCAGTGGACGCCGGCCACGGCCTATCCGGGTTGTGATGGTGCCGCCATTCCGCCTCCCCCGCCCCCGCCGGCTCCGGCTCCTGCAGCGGCTCCTGCCCCGGCTCCTGCCCCGGCTCCTGCTCCTGCGCCCGCACCGCGCCCCGCTGCGCAGAAGGTGACCTATGCCGCCGACACGTTCTTCGACTTCGACAAGTACGTGATCAAGCCCGAAGGCAAGGCCAAGCTCGATGATCTGGTCGAAAAGACCAAGGGCATTGCGCTGGAAGTGATCATCGCCGTCGGTCATACCGACAGCATCGGCACCGTCGAGTACAACCAAGCCCTGTCCGAGCGCCGCGCCAACGCGGTCAAGGAATACCTGGTGAGCAAGGGCATCGAGAAGAATCGCGTGTACACCGAAGGCAAGGGCGAGAAGAACCCGATCGCCAGCAACAGCACGGCCGAAGGCCGCGCGAAGAACCGCCGCACCGAGATCGAGGTGGTGGGTACGCGCGCCGCGCCCTGAGCGAGCTCAGCGAATACCCGCAAGGGTTTCGACATGCAAACCCCGCTTCGGCGGGGTTTCTCATTTTGGGTTTGCAGCGAGACCGCACAATTCACCTTCTTCGGCGCACGCATCGGCCGTCAACCAGTCATTCAGGGTTTGTGCATGGGCAACGTGGATCCGCAGGAACTCGCCAAGTTCAGCGAGCTGGCCCACCGCTGGTGGGACGAAGGCAGCGAGTTCCGGCCGCTGCACGAGATGAACCCGCTGCGCCTGGAGTGGATCGCCACGCTGGCCGGGCTGCAGGGCAAGCAGGTACTGGACATCGGCTGCGGCGGTGGCATCCTGGCCGAGTCGATGGCGCGGCTGGCGGCGCAGGTTACCGGCATCGACCTGGCCGGCAGGGCGCTGGGCGTGGCCCGCCTGCATGCGCTGGAAACCGGCGTACAGAACATCGAGTACCGCGAGGTCGCGGCCGAGGCGCTCGCCAGCGAGATGCCCGACAGCTTTGACGTGGTCACCTGCATGGAGATGCTCGAACACGTGCCCGAGCCGTCATCCGTGGTGCAGGCCTGCGCGACCCTGGTCCGGCCTGGCGGCTGGGTCTTCTTCTCTACGCTGAACCGCAACCCGAAGAGCTTTCTGCTCGGCATCGTCGGCGCGGAATACTTGCTGCAGCTGCTGCCCAAGGGCACGCATGAATACGCGCGTTTCATCCGGCCCAGCGAACTGGCGCGCTGGTGCCGGGATGCCGGGCTGAGTCTGGAAGCCAGCCGCGGCATGGAATACAACCCCTTGACGCGCCGCTTCCGGCTCACCGACGACACCACCGTGAACTACCTGTTTGCCTGTCGCAAGCGTGTATGAATAGCGCGCCGGCCCATGCGGCGCCGCAGGCGGTGCTGTTCGACCTGGATGGCACGCTGGTCGACAGTGCTCCTGATCTGGCCGGCGCGGCGAACGAACTGCGCCAGGCCCATGGCCTGCCGGACCTGCCTTTCGAGGCCTTGCGCCCGATGGTCGGCACCGGCGCGCGCGGCATGCTCGACGCCGCCTTCGGCATCGGCCCCGGCGATGAACGCTTCGACGCGCTGCGCGCCGACTTCCTGAACCGCTACGAAGCACGCATCCTGCGCGAGACGCGCGTGTTCGCGCGCATGGAGCTGGTGCTGCAGACGCTGGAGCAGCGAGGGCTGCGCTGGGGCATCGTCACCAACAAGATCGCGCGCTTTTCGGTGCCGCTGGTCGAGGGCCTGAGCCTGATGCCGCGCTGCGCGGTGCTGGTCAGCGGCGACAGCACGGCGCACGCCAAGCCGCATCCGGCGCCGCTGCTCGAGGCCGCGCGCCGGCTTGAGCTGCAGCCGCAGCGCTGCATCTACATCGGCGACGACCGTCGCGATGTCGAAGCCGGCCGCGGGGCCTGCATGCCGACGCTGGCGGCCGCCTGGGGCTATCTGGGCCGCGGCGAGTCGGTGCACGATTGGAATGCCGATGCCGTGCTGCAGCATCCCGAAGAGCTCTTGAACTGGCTCGGAATGACCTAAACTCAGTGTCCTGGGGCCGACCTGGCTTCGACGCGGGTTCGGAATCGACGCAGGGCATGCCGAGCACCAGTTCGCTCGTAAATCCACTGGAAACAAAGTAACTGCGAACGACGAACGTTTCGCCCTCGCCGCTTAAAACCGGTGAGCCTCGCAACAGTTGGCCTATGGGCTGGGTCTGAGGTCGCAAGACCAATGGCTGCGAGGTCATTCACATGGGCTGCGCCCTGAGCCGGGTCACTCGGCACGGGGCAAGATCAAGTGACTGGCGCCTGAGGTAGCGTGCTGCTGCGCGACACCAGGCGTGAGACTCAAATCAGCCAGCTACGCATGTAGAACTGCCCGGTGATGGCTTGCGGACGCGGGTTCGATTCCCGCCGGCTCCACCAGAATGAGGTCCGCATAGGACCAGAAGTGACCAAGGCGCTAAGTAGAGCAACGACTCAGCGCCTTTTTCACGTCCGTATACGACCGGGTAACTTCACTTGCATCCAGCCCGCGACCGGGTAAGAGGGCGGAAAGGCGCGCAAGCTGAACGACGGCGGCGGGTTGGTGCTGGACGTGCGTCCGACCGGCGCCGGCTGGTGGCGCTGGCGCTTCTGGAGTGACGGCCGCGAGGGCATGCTGAGCCTGGGCACCTACCCAGACACCGGCTTGGCGCTGGCCCGCCGGAAGGCCGAAGAAGCCTGCGCCGGGTGACGGCCCGTGGTGCCATCGAGACCGCGCGCCGACTGAAGGATGCCTACGGCCAGGTCTTCCGCTACGGCATCGCCACCGGCGCCTGCAGCCGCAACCCGGCAGCCGACCTGCGCGACGCGCTGCCGCCGGTCGACCCGCCACCACGCAGCCGTGGTCGATCCGAAGCGCGCCGGCGAGCTGCTGCGCGCGATGTCGGACTATGCCGGCCACCCGATGACGCGCGCCGCACTGCAGCTGTCCGCGCTGCTGTTCCTGCGGCCCGACGAACTGCGGCAGATGGAATGGTCCTGGGTCGACTTCGACGCGGCTACCGTGACGATCGCCGGCGAGCTGATGAAGCGCAAGAAGGCCGACAAGGCGAACGGCCCGCCGCACCTCGTGCCCCTCGCGCCCCAAGCCCTGGCGATCCTGCGCGAGCCGCTGCCGGTGACTGGCGGGGAAGGCCGGCGCTACGTGTTCCCGTCGCTGCTGACCGGCGAACGGCCGATGAGCGAGAACACTGTGAACACGGCACTGCGTCGCCTGGGCTTCGACCGCGAGACCGCCACCGCGCACGGATTCCGCGCGATGGCGCGCACGATGGCCGCCGAGCGCCTGGGCATCGACCCGCAGGTGATCGAGGCGCAGCTGGCGCACGCTGTGCCCGACGCCCTCGGACGGGCCTACAACCGCACGACCTTCGTCGAGCAGCGTCGCGAGCTGATGACGCGCTGGGCCGACTACATCGAGCGGCTGCGCAAGGGCGCGACGTGGTGCCGTTCAAGGCGGCGTGAGCCGTGAATGAGCGACACATGCGGCCTTACGTGTTCGCAAGTGGAGTCGATAATCACATATTTGTGTAATACTGCTGTCAGTCATCAACTGACCTAGAGGTCACGTCCATGCATACCGCAACCCTTCGCGCCGTTGGCGGGTCAGTCTCGGTCACGCTGCCGAGGCAGATGCTGCGCACGCTCGGCCTCGCCGCCGGTGCATCGGTGGCCGTGACGCTTGAGGATGGGCGCCTGGTGCTGTCACCCGCACGGCCTCGCTATTCGCTGGCGGAGTTGCTGGAGGGCATGAAGCCGGGCGACATGCCCACTGCCAAGGGCTGGAGCGATGCCCCGCCGGCCGGCAAGGAAGCTTGGTAGCACCATGCCGACGCGGCGCGCAAGCTATGTGCCCAAGCGAGGCGACATCATCCGTCTGGACTTCGACCCCAGCGTCGGGCACGAGCAGCAGGGCACGCGGCCAGCGCTGGTGTTGTCGCCCGAAAACTTCAATCGCTTCGGCATGGCACTGGCATGCCCGGTGACGCGCGGCGGCACATTTGCCCGAGGGCGTGCCTGGACGGTTTCGCTGGCTGCTGGCTTGGCAACCGATGGCGTCGTGCTGTGCAACCAAGTGCGCACGGTCGACTGGAAGATCCGGCGTGCGCAGTTCATCGGAGCCGTGCCGCCGGAGCTGATCGCCGATGTGTTGGCGCGTGTGGCGACGTTGATCGACTGACCGCAGGGAGCCGCCGAGGAAGCGCATGTTCAACCCTCCCTACCCTGATCTGACGCTGCGCGATGACGTGCTGCCGTCGCTCCGGCTGAACGTCACCGATGCCTCGGCCCAGCTCGGCGTGCCGCGCGTGGCCCTGTCCCGCTGGCCCAGCTGCAAGGCTGGGCCACGAGCCCGGTCTTTCTTCTTGGGCCTGCTCAGGACGAGGTCAGGCCCAGCCGCTGGCTGCTGCGGAACACCGGCTGCTCCGGGTCGCCGTCGGCGGCCACCGCGCGCGAACGGCCCAGCCGCTTGGCTTCGTACAGTGCCAGGTCGGCGCGCTGCAGCGTGTCGTCAATGCTCTCGCCGCGGCGCATCTGCACGATGCCGAAGCTCAGCGTCAGTCGCGGCAGCGCATGCGCGTGCGCCTGCTGCTGCAGGTGCGACACCAGCCGCTCCGCCACCTGCATCGCGTCCTGCGTGGAGCTGCGCCGCAGCAGCATCACGAACTCGTCGCCGCCGTGGCGCCCGGCCACATCGTGCGAGCGCAGCAGTTCCAGCGTGCAGCGCGAGACGAGCTTGAGCGCGCGGTCGCCGGCGGCATGGCCGAGCATGTCGTTGATCTGTTTGAAGTGGTCGATGTCCACCAGCAACAGCGCGGCGCTGCCTGCCTCGTCGGACTGCAGGGCGCGGCGCGCCAGTTCCTCGAAACGCCGGCGGTTCGGCACCTGCGTCAGCATGTCGATGTTGGCCAGCACGCGCAAACGGCGCCGCGACTCGCGCAGTTCGCGCTCGGTGCGCTGGCTGCTCAGCGTCAGCACGATGAAAGCCATGACCACCGAGCCCAGCGTGACGATGCTGGCGTGCAGCGCCGCGCCGTGTCGCGGCTGCGCCCAGGCGGTGCCCAGCGCGGGCAGCAGTGCCACTGCCAGCCACAGCCCACCCAAAACGCGCAGGCCGGCGGCATCCTGCGACTTGGGCGCCGACCATGCAACGAAGGTGGCGTACAGTGCGGCCGCGCTGCAGGCCATCAGCGGTGCCAGCGCCCCCAGCGCCGCGTCGGCAAGCAGCAGCGGTGCCAGCAACGCCATCAGCGACAGTGCGGCCAGCAGCGACAGGTCGACGCGGGCGCTGCCCGGCAGGGCGGAGCGCGCATGGAAGTGGCGCAGCCCCAGCAGGCACAGCAGCGGCCAGGGCACGAACAGGCTTTGCAGCATCGGCGGAGCACCGTTGCTGGCATCGAGCAGCGCGATCACGCCGGCGCCGGTGGCATTGAGCCACAGCGCGCAGACCCACCACTGGAAGCCGCGGTAGCCGCGCTGCGCATGATCGATCGCACTCAGCGCCGATGCCGCCGCCACCAGCACGGCGGTGCACAGCCAGAGTGTTTGCGCGAGCGCGTCCATGTATGAAATTGTGCAGGGCGGCGCGCAAGAAAGCTTCATCTCGCGTGGGGGAGCTTTGCAACAGGATGCATCGTCTGCAAGCGCCTTGTCACGCCTGTCGCGCCCCAGGTGCCGAGCGCCGATGCCCTATGCTGTGCGCATGAAAGAACTGGTCGATTCGTTCTGGCGCGCCGCCGCCTATTGCCTGCATCCCAAGGTCATCCTGCTGTCGCTGCTGCCCTTGCTGTTTGCGGTGGCGGTGGTGCTGGGGCTCGGTTGGTTCTATTGGGAGATGGCCGTCGCCAGCGTGCGTGCGACGCTCGAACAATGGTCGCTGGTGGTCAGCTTCCTGGCCTGGCTCGATTCGATCGGCGCCGGCAGCTTCGGCGCCGTGCTGGCGCCGCTGATCGTGGTGGCGCTGGCGGTGCCGCTGATCGTCGTGGCCTCGCTGCTGCTGGTGGCTTGGCTGATGACGCCGGCCTTGGTGGACCTGGTGGCCGCGCGGCGCTTCGACAGGCTGGAGCGCAAGCGCGGCGCCGGCTGGTCCAGCGCCGTGCTGTGGTCGATCGGCTACATGCTGTTCGCGCTGCTATTGCTGGTACTGAGCCTGCCGCTGTGGTTCATCCCGCCGCTGGTGCTCGTATTGCCGCCACTGATCTGGGGCTGGCTGACCTACAAGGTGATGAGCTTCGACGTGCTGGCCGCCCATGCCAGCGGCGAGGAGCGCCGGCAGCTGATGAACGACAAGCACTGGCCGCTGCTGGCCATCGGCATCGTTACCGGCTACCTGGGCGCGGCGCCTTCGCTGCTGTGGGCGGTGAGCGCGGCCACCTTGGTGCTGGCCCCCGTGCTGGTGGTGGTGTCGGTGTGGCTGTACACGCTGGTCTTCGCCTTTGCCGCGCTGTGGTTCAGCCACTTCGCGCTGGCGGCGCTGCAACGGCTGCGCCAGCAGGCCGAGGTGCTGCAGGAGCTGCCGGCCGACACTCCGCCGTTGCTGGAGTCCTTGCCGCCGCCGGCGCTGCCGGCCGCTGCGCCGGCCGCGCTACCGCCGCCATGAATTTCGGCCTGATCATCGTCGGCGACGAGATTCTGTCCGGCAAACGCCAGGACAAGCATCTGCCCAAGGTCATCGAGCTGCTCGCGGCGCGCGGCCTGGCGCTGTCGTGGGCGCGCTATGCCGGCGACGACCGCAGCCTGATCACGCCGATGCTGCGTGATGCCTTCGCCAGCGGCGACGTGGTCTTCAGTTGCGGCGGCATCGGCGCTACCCCCGACGACCACACGCGCCAGTGTGCGGCAGCGGCGCTGGGCGTGCCGCTGGTGCTGCACCCGCTCGCCCGCGAGCTGATCCTGGAGCGCATGCGCGACGTGGCGGCCGAGCAGGGCCTGCCCTTCGAGCCCGAACGGCGCGACAACCTGCACCGCCTGAACATGGGCGTGTTCCCCGAGGGCGCGACGCTGATCCCCAACCCGTACAACAAGATCCCCGGCTTTTCGGTGGCATCCGTGCACTTCCTGCCAGGCTTTCCGGTGATGGCCTGGCCGATGATCGAATGGGTGCTGGACACCCGCTACAAGGGCCTGCAGGGTCGGCGCGCGCAGCGCGAGCGCTCCATCATCGTCTACGGCAGCATGGAAGCGACGCTGACACCGCTGATGGAAGAGCTGGAACGGCGCTTCGCCGGCGTCAAGGTGTTCAGCCTGCCCTGCGTGGACGAGCAGCATCTGCACGGCCGCCACATCGAACTGGGCGTCAAGGGTGTCGCCGATCGGGTGGACGACGCCTTTGTGGTGCTTCGCCAGGGGTTGGTCGGCTTGTCCGCGCGAACAGGACCCGAGTTGGTGCGATAGCCCACAACGAGAGGCCCATACTGGTGCATTTGGTTGCGCCATATCGGAGCCTATGCGGTGGCGCTGCACCCCGCCGAGGCGACCTGGTCGCGGGCATGCTTTCTGCTACATTCCCGTGCGCTTTGCGGGGTCATCCCCCCGCGGGCCCTGCCTCTTCCCACCCACCAAATTCCCCAGACGAAAGCTAGGAGAGCCCAGATGGCAAAGACTGTTGCCGACGTGATGAAGATGGTGAAGGACAACGAAATCAAGTTCGTTGACTTCCGTTTTACCGACACCCGCGGCAAGGAACAGCACGTCACTGTGCCCGTCTCGCATTTCGACGAAGACAAGTTCACTGCGGGCCATGCCTTCGACGGCTCGTCGATCGCCGGCTGGAAGGGCATCGAAGCGTCGGACATGCAGCTCATGCCCGACCCCAACACCGCCAACGTCGACCCCTTCTACGAAGAACCGACGCTGATCCTGACCTGCGATGTGGTCGAGCCCAGTGACGGCAAGCCCTACGAGCGCGACCCGCGCTCGCTGGCCAAGCGCGCCGAGGCCTACATGAAGGCCTCCGGCCTGGGCGACACCGCCTACTTCGGCCCGGAACCCGAGTTCTTCGTCTTCGACAGCGTGCGCTGGGGCAACGACATGTCGGGCTGCTTCTCGAAGATCGAATCCGAGGAAGCTGCCTGGAACACCGGCAAGGAATACGAGCACGGCAACTCCGGCTATCGGCCGTCGGTCAAGGGCGGCTATTTCCCGACGCCGCCGGTCGATTCCTTCCAGGACATGCGCTCGGAGATGTGCCTGATCCTCGAAGGCCTGGGCATCCCTTGCGAGGTGCATCACCACGAGGTGGCCACCGCCGGCCAGATGGAACTCGGCACCAAGTTCAGCACGCTGCTGCAGCGCGCCGACTGGGTGCAGCTGCAGAAGTACGTGATCCAGAACGTCGCCAACGCCTACGGCAAGACGGCGACCTTCATGCCCAAGCCCATCGTCGGCGACAACGGCTCGGGCATGCACGTGCACCAGTCGGTGTGGAAGGACGGCAAGAACCTGTTCGCCGGTGATGGCTATGCCGGCCTGAGCGAATTCGCGCTGTTCTACATCGGCGGCATCATCAAGCATGCCCGTGCGCTGAACGCCATCACCAACCCCGGCACCAACAGCTACAAGCGCCTGGTGCCCGGCTTCGAAGCGCCGGTCAAGCTGGCCTATTCGTCGAAGAACCGCTCGGCCTCGATCCGCATCCCGCACGTGGCCAACCCGAAGGGCCGTCGCGTCGAGGCACGCTTTCCGGATCCGCTGATGAACCCCTACCTGGGCTTTGCGGCGCTGCTGATGGCCGGCCTGGACGGCGTGGAAAACAAAATCCATCCCGGCGATGCCGCCACCAAGGATCTGTACCACCTGCCGCCGGAAGAAGACGCGAAGATCCCTACCGTCTGCCACAGTCTGGACCAGGCGCTGGACTACTTGGACAAGGACCGTGCCTTCCTGACCAAGGGCGGTGTGTTCACCGATGCCTATGTCGATGCCTACCTCGAGCTGAAGATGTCCGAGGTGACCCGCTTCCGCATGGCCACGCACCCGGTCGAATTCGACATGTACTACACGCTCTGAGCTTGGCGCTTGCGCGGCACAGGCACACCGGGTCGAAGGGCCCGGTGCCCACCCCAAAGGGACGGCACAAAACCGTCCCTTTTCGCTGCATGCGGAGCTGTCGCGCTGGGCCACAATGGGCGCGACGGCGCCTTCGGCGCGGCCGCGACCTGGGGTGGATGCATGAGATTGCGGGCATGGCGAATCGGTGGGCTGGCAGTGGGGCTGGGCGCCGCCCTGGCTGCCCCGGCGCAGGCGCAGCAGTCGTCGGGTGCGTCCGCCTCCGTGTACCGCTGCCCGGGCCCGCCGGTGGAGTACACCGATGCGCTGACGCCTCAGCAGGCGCGCGACCGCGGCTGCCGCAGCATCGAGGGCACGCCGATCACCATCATCCAGGGCCGGGCGCCGATGCCGCGGCCGGCCAGCGTGCAGCCGGCCCCCAGCACCGCACGGCCGCCGGAAGCGCGCGTGGACCCGGCTGCGCAACGCTCGCGCGACACCGATTCACGGCGCATCCTCGAAGCCGAGCTACGGCGCGAGGAAGAACGTCTGGCCGAGCTGCGCAAGGAATACAACAACGGCGAGCCCGAGCGCCAGGGCAACGAACGCAACTATCAGAAGTATCTGGACCGCGTGGCCGACATGAAGAGCAGCATCGCGCGCAAGGAGGGCGACGTCGCCGCCATCAAGCGCGAGCTGGCCAAACTGCCGCCCTGAGGCGCGGCGGCGCTGCCGTCGGCGGCATGATGCAGGGTGGCCGATGAACACCGACACCCCGCTGCCCGAGTACGAGGCCTTCGACCAGCTGGCCACGATGGTGGCCATCGCGCGCAGCGACGGCCATTGCCTGCTGGCCAATTCCACGCTGGAGAACGCTGTCGCCGTGTCGCGGCGCGCGCTGCTGCGCGGCAACGTGCTCGACTGGTTCATCGACCCGCTGCCGATGCGCGAGACGCTGCTGGCGCTGCAGCGCAGCGAAGTCACCGGCGGGCGCTTCGAGGCGCAGCTGAAACGCGCGCCGCTGGGCTCGTCCGAGCCGCTGCTGGTGCGCGTCAGCGCCAGCCAGATGGAAGCCCACGACTGGGTGCTGCTGGAAATCGTCGAGATCGAGCAGCAGACGCGTCAGGACCGCGAGGAGCGCGCGCTCGGGCTGGCGCAGGCCAACAAGGAGCTGGTGCGCAACCTGGCGCACGAGATCAAGAACCCGCTGGGCGGCATCCGCGGCGCGGCGCAGTTGCTGGAGATGGAGCTGACCAGCGCCCGCAGCGCCGGCTCGCGCGTGCGCGGCGCGCTCGGTCTGGGCCGCGGCAAGCGAGCGGGCGTGAGCACGGCCCGCGGGCTGACCGAATACACGCAGGTCATCATCCACGAGGCCGACCGGTTGCAGGCGCTGGTCGACCGGCTGCTCGCGCCGCACCGCAAGCCGTACGTGGTGGGCGACGTCAACATCCACGAGGTCTGCGAGCGGGTGCGCCTGCTCATCAGTTCGGAATTCCCGCGCGGGCTGGAGGTGGAGCGCGACTACGACACCTCGATTCCCGAATTCCGCGGCGACCGCGAGCAGCTCATCCAGGCGGTACTGAACATCGTGCGCAATGCCACCGAAGCACTGAGCGAGCAGATCGCCGCCGGCAGCGCGCGGCTGGTGCTGCGCACGCGCATCGCGCGTCAGGTGACCATCGGTAAGCAGCGCTTTCGACTGGCATTGGAATTGCATGTTCAGGACAACGGGCCGGGCGTGCCCGAGTCGATCGGCGATCGAATCTTCCATCCGCTGGTATCGGGGCGGGAAGGCGGTTCGGGACTCGGGCTGACACTGGCGCAGACTTTCGTGCAACAACATCTGGGGACCATCGAGTACGACAGCGTGCCCGGACGGACCAACTTCAAGATCCTGATTCCCTTGCCCTGATGCTGCTGGAAGCACCGAACGCATGAAACCCATCTGGATCGTCGACGACGACCACTCGATCCGCTTCGTGCTCGAGAAGGCCCTGGCCCGCGAGCAGTTCACCGTGCGCAGCTTCGCCAGCGCGCGCGAGGTGCTGAACGCACTGGACAGCGAAGAACCGCAGGTCATGGTCAGCGACATCCGCATGCCCGGCGGTTCGGGCATCGACCTGCTGAGCAAGGTCAAGGCGCGGCTGCCGGGCCTGCCAGTGATCATCATGACCGCCTACTCCGACTTGGACAGTGCGGTCTCTGCCTTCCAGGGCGGTGCCTTCGAGTACCTGCCCAAGCCTTTCGACGTGCCCAAGGCGGTGGAGCTGATCCGCCGTGCGGTGGAAGAGAGCCTGCGTGAGGAAGTGCGCGACACCAGCAGCGCGCCGATGCCCGAGATGCTGGGCCAGGCGCCGGCCATGCAGGACGTGTTCCGCGCCATCGGCCGCCTTAGCCAGAGCACGGTGACGGTGATGATCACCGGCGAAAGCGGCTCGGGCAAGGAACTGGTGGCGCGCGCGCTGCACAAGCACAGCCCGCGCGCCGGTGGGCCCTTCGTCGCCATCAATACGGCGGCGATCCCGAAGGACCTGCTGGAATCCGAACTCTTCGGCCACGAGCGCGGCGCCTTCACCGGCGCGCAGACCATGCGCCGCGGCCGCTTCGAGCAGGCCGACGGCGGCACGCTGTTCCTCGACGAGATCGGCGACATGCCCTTCGACCTGCAGACGCGCTTGCTGCGGGTGCTCAGCGACGGGCAGTTCTACCGTGTCGGCGGCCACCAGCCGCTGAAGAGCAACGTGCGCGTCATCGCTGCCACTCATCAGAACCTGGAAGAGCGGGTGCGCGCCGGCTCGTTCCGCGAGGACCTGTTCCACCGCCTCAATGTCATCCGGCTGCGCCTGCCGGCGCTGCGCGAGCGGCGTGAGGACATCGCCATGCTGACGCGCTTCTTCCTGCAGAAGAGCGCCAAGGAACTGGGCGTCGACGCCAAGCGCATCACCGACGACGCGCTGCAGCGGCTGTTGGCCTTCGACTTCCCGGGCAATGTGCGCCAGCTCGAAAACCTGTGTCACTGGCTGACGGTGATGGCGCCGTCGCAGGTGGTGGAGGCCAAGGACCTGCCGCCCGAACTGCTGACGCGCGAGGAAGCTCCAGCGCGCACTGCCGCGGCCCCGTTCGAAGCCGCGCGGCCGGCGGCGGCGCCGGCTGCGGCCGTCGTGGCCGAAGTGCCGGCCGAAGGGCCTTCGCTGGGCAGCTGGCTGGGCGACCTGCAGCGCGAGGCGCGCGGCCTGCTCGAGGCCGGCGTGCCCGACGTGTGGGACACGCTGTCGCGCAAGTTCGAAGGGCAGATGATCCACACTGCACTCGAGGTCACGCGCGGCCGGCGCATCGAGGCGGCACAGAAGCTGGGCATCGGCCGCAACACCATCACGCGCAAGATCCAGGAACTGGGCCTGGACGACTGAGGACTTGAATTCGCGCCCGAAGCTCTGCGAAGGGCGGACGGCGTCAGCGTCATTCGCTCAAATCAACCATCACCGGTGCGTGATCGCTGGGCTTGTCCCACTTGCGTGGTACGCGGTCGATGGTGCAGGCGCTGACCTGCGGCCTGAGCGCGTCGCTGACCAGGATGTGGTCGATGCGCAGCCCGCGGTTCTTCTGATAGCCCAGCATGCGGTAATCCCACCAGCTGTAGCTCTTGGGCGGCTGCTCGAACAGGCGGAAACTGTCGGCCAGGCCCAGGCCCAGCAGCGCACGGAAATGCGCACGTTCGGCGTCGGTGTGGTGGATGGTGCCGGCCAGACCCACCGGATCGTAGGAGTCGCGGTCCTCGGGCGCGATGTTGAAGTCGCCCATCAGCACCAGCCGCGGCTGGCGCGCCAGCTCGGCGCGCACATAG
>Ga0315912_10004404_pt1 | contig 13368 bp, 11 predicted proteins | sample VfabasoilMG_FD_204469 | JGI IMG/M metagenome (GOLD analysis project Ga0315912, IMG submission 204469) | Garden soil microbial communities collected in Santa Monica, California, United States - V. faba soil | ecosystem: Environmental > Terrestrial > Soil > Garden | place: USA: California... | reverse complement strand
CAGAGCGTGAAGGACATGATCAACGACCAGACCTGGAACCGCGACGTCTTCCTGCCCACGGTCGGCAAGCGCGGCGCGGCGATCATCGCCGCGCGCGGCCTGTCGTCGGCCGCCTCGGCGGCCAACGCCGCGATCGACCACATGCGCGACTGGGCGCTGGGCAGCGGTGGCGAATGGGTGACGATGGGCGTGCCCAGCAACGGCGAATACGGCATCCCGAAGGACGTGATCTTCGGCTTTCCGGTGACCACCGCCGGCGGCGACTACAAGATCGTCGAGGGCCTGGCCATCGACGCCTTCAGCCAGGAATGCATCGACAAGACGCTGGCCGAGCTGCTGGGCGAGCAGGACGGCGTCAAACACCTGCTGTGAACGTGACGGCGCGCCCCAGCGGGCCGCGCGAGGCGCTGTTCGAGGACGGCGAAGCGGCGCGGCCGCTGCCGGTGTGCGACCACTACAGCGGCGTCGAGCCGCGCATGCGCAAGAGTCTGGAGCTGCAGGCCGAGCTCGGGCCGGTGTTCGACGTCACGCTCGACGGCGAGGACGGCGCGCCGGTGGGCGGCGAGCACGAGCACGCGCTGCTGATGTGCGAGCTGGTGAACTCGGCCGCCAACCGCTTCGGCCGCGTCGGCGTCCGTGTGCCGCCGGTCGAGCACCCGGCCTTCGAGCCGATGGTGGACACCGTCGTGCAACGCGCCGGGGCGCGCCTGGCCTACCTGATGATCCCCAAGCCGCGCGGCCTGGTCGAGCTGCAGCGCGCGGTCGACAGCGTCGATGCCGCGTCGCGCGCCGCTGGGCTGACGCAGCCGATCCCGCTGCAAGCGCTGGTGGAAACGCACGGCGCGCTGCGCGAGGTGCAGGCGCTGGCCGCGCATTCGCGCATCGAATCGCTGTCCTTCGGCTTGATGGATTTTGTTTCGGCGCACCGCGGCGCGATACCGGCCTCGGCGATGAGCGCCAGCGGCCAGTTCGAGCATCCGCTGGTGCTGCGTGCCAAGCTGGAGATTGCCGCCGCCTGCCATGCCTTCGGCAAGACGCCGTCGCATTGTGTGGTCACCGAGTTCAAGGACGAGGCCGCATTGGCGGCCGCAGCCAGCAAGGCGTCGCGCCAGCTCGGCTACACGCGCATGTGGAGCATCCACCCTGCGCAGGTGCGCATCATCGTCGACGCCTTCGCACCCAGCACGGCCGAGGTCGATAGGGCGATCGAGATCCTGCTCGCGGCCCAGTCCGCCGGCTGGGCGCCGATCCGCCACCGCGACACGCTGCACGACCGCGCCAGCTACCGCTACTTCTGGCAGCTGCTGCAGCGCGCGCACCAGACCTCGTATGCCGGTGGTGCGCAGTTGCCCGCCGAGGTGCGGCAGGCCTTTTTCGGCGACAGCGACGGCTGAAGACCCCGTCCGCAGTATGCATTCTGAAGTATGTACAATCAATGCATACTTCAACCGGAGCCGACGATGGAAGCCACCGTTGCCGAACGCGGCCAGATCACACTGCCCAAGGCGGTGCGCGACGCACTGGGCCTGACCAAGGGCACCCGGCTGAAGGTCGAGCTCGACGGCGGGCGCATCGTGCTGCGCAAGGACGTGGACGACGTGCTGTCCAAGCTGCGCGGCCGCATCAGGCTGCCGCCCGGCGTCACCACCGACGACATCATGCGCGAGCTGCGCGGCCGCGCCCCCGGCGACCCCTACCCGCCACCCGACGACGCCCCATGATCGCGGTCGATACCTCGGTGCTGGTCGACTACATCGGCGATGGCCCTGCGGCCCAGGCGGCCGAGGATGCGCTGCGCACGGCGCTGAGCGCCGGGCCGGTGGTGGCCTGCGAGGTGGTGCTCAGCGAGGTCGTCGCCGGCCTCGGCCACAGCGACATCGTGATGGAGACACTGGATGCGATCGGCATCGGCTTCTCGCCGCTGGAAGGGCGCGCCGCAGTGCGCGCAGGCGAGATGCAACGCCGCTACAAGGATCGGCTGCGCCGCGCCGCCGTGCCGGAACCGGCTAAGCGCAGCATCCCGGATTTCCTGATCGGGGCACATGCCTTGCTTCAATGCGGCGGCCTGATCACGCGCGACGCCGGATTCTTCCGTGACTACTTCAAGGGCTTGAAGGTCATCGTGCCGCAAGCCTAGGCCCCCAAACTTCCCCATTTCCCGAGGAGCCCCCATGCTGCAAGCCTATCGCCAACATGCCGCCGAACGCGCCGCGCTCGGCATCCCGCCGCTGCCGCTCGATGCCCAGCAGGTGGCCGAGCTGATCGAGCTGATCAAGGCCCCGCCGGCGGACGAGGAAGCCTTCCTGCTGGAACTGCTGACCTACCGCGTGCCGCCGGGCGTGGACGACGCGGCCAAGGTCAAGGCCAGCTTCCTGGCGGCCGTGGCGCATGGCGACATCCAGGTCGGCCTGATCAGCAAGGGCAAGGCCACCGAGTTGCTGGGCACGATGGTCGGCGGCTACAACGTGCACCCGCTGATCGAACTGCTGGATGACGCCGAAGTCGCCGGCATCGCCGCCGAGGCGCTGAAGAAGACGCTGCTGATGTTCGACTTCTTCAACGACGTCGCCGACAAGGCGCGCGCCGGCAATGCCAAGGCCAAGGAGGTGATGCAAAGCTGGGCCGACGCCGAATGGTTCACCAGCCGCACCGAGGTGCCGCGCACCATCACCGTCAGCGTCTTCAAGGTGCCGGGCGAGACCAACACCGACGACCTGTCGCCCGCACCGGACGCCTGGAGCCGCCCCGACATCCCGCTGCACTACCTGGCGATGCTGAAGAACACACGCGAAGGCGCGGCCTTCAAGCCCGAGGAAGACGGCAAGCGCGGGCCGATGCAGTTCATCGACGAGCTGAAGAAGAAGGGCCACCTGGTGGCCTATGTCGGCGACGTGGTCGGTACCGGCTCCAGCCGCAAGAGCGCCACCAACAGCGTCATCTGGGCCACCGGGTCGGATATCCCCTTCGTGCCGAACAAGCGCTTCGGCGGTGTCACGCTGGGCGGCAAGATCGCGCCGATCTTCTTCAACACCCAGGAAGACTCCGGCTCGCTGCCGATCGAGGTGGACGTGTCCGGGCTGGAGATGGGCGACGTGGTCGACATCCAGCCCTACGACGGCAAGATCGTCAAGAACGGCGCCGTGATTGCCGAGTTCAAGCTGAAGAACGAGGTGCTGTTCGACGAGGTGCGCGCTGGCGGGCGCATCAACCTGATCATCGGCCGCAGCCTGACCAGCAAGGCGCGCGACTTCCTCGGCCTGGGCGCCAGCACGGTGTTCCGCCTGCCGCAGGCGCCTGTCGCCACCAAGGCCGGCTTCACGCTGGCGCAGAAGATGGTCGGCCGCGCCTGCGGCCTGCCCGAGGGCCAGGGCATGCGCCCGGGCACCTACTGCGAACCGAAGATGACCACTGTCGGCAGCCAGGACACCACCGGCCCGATGACGCGCGATGAACTGAAGGACCTGGCCTGCCTGGGCTTCAGCTCGGACCTGGTGATGCAGAGCTTCTGCCATACCGCCGCCTACCCTAAGCCGGTGGACGTGAAGACGCACCGCGAGCTGCCGGCCTTCATCAGCAACCGCGGGGGCGTGGCGCTGCGCCCCGGTGACGGCGTGATCCACAGCTGGCTGAACCGCCTGCTGCTGCCCGACACCGTGGGCACCGGCGGCGACAGCCACACGCGCTTTCCGATCGGCATCAGCTTCCCGGCCGGTTCCGGCCTGGTGGCCTTCGGTGCGGCCACCGGCGTGATGCCGCTGGACATGCCCGAATCGGTGCTGGTGCGCTTCAAGGGCCAGATGCAGCCGGGCGTGACGCTGCGCGACCTGGTGCACGCCATTCCGCTGTACGCCATCAAGGCCGGGCTGCTGACCGTGGCCAAGGCCGGCAAGAAGAACGTCTTCAGCGGCCGCATCCTCGAGATCGAGGGCCTGCCCGAGCTGAAGGTGGAACAGGCCTTCGAGCTGAGCGACGCCAGCGCCGAGCGCTCGGCTGCCGGCTGCACGATCAAGCTGAACCCGGCGCCGATCAAGGAATACCTGACCAGCAACATCGTGCTGATGAAGAACATGATCGCCGACGGCTATGCCGACAAGCGCACGCTGGAGCGCCGCATCAAGAAGGTGGAGGAATGGCTCGCCAAGCCGCAGCTGCTCGAAGCCGACAAGGACGCCGAATACGCGGCCGTGATCGAGATCGACCTGGCCGAGCTGAAGGAGCCGGTGCTGTGCTGCCCCAACGACCCGGACGATGCCAAGCTGCTCAGCGAAGTGGCGGGCACGAAGATCGACGAGGCTTTCATCGGCAGCTGCATGACCAACATCGGCCATTTCCGTGCCGCCGCCAGGCTGCTGGGCGGGCAGCGCGACATCCCGGTCAAGCTGTGGGTGGCGCCGCCGACCAAGATGGACCAGAGCGAGCTGATCAAGGAAGGCCACTACGCGGCCTTCGGCACCGCCGGTGCGCGCACCGAGATGCCCGGCTGCAGCCTGTGCATGGGCAACCAGGCGCAGGTGCGCGAAGGCGCGACCGTGGTCTCGACCAGCACGCGCAATTTCCCCAACCGGCTGGGCAAGAACACCAACGTGTTCCTGGCCTCGGCCGAACTGGCGGCCATCGCCAGCAAGCTGGGCAAGCTGCCGTCCGTGGCCGAATACCACGAGGCCATGGGCGTCATCAACAAGGACGCCGCCAGCGTGTACCGCTACATGAACTTCGACCAGATCGAGGAATATGCGCAGGCGGCGAAGGCGGTGGCAGTCTGAGCGCGATCCTAAAACCGGAACTGCTGCCCTTTGCGATGCCAGTTCCGGATTTCGCCTGCAGCGAAAGACACGGCACAATCGCGCTCTCCCACTGACACAAGGCCACCATGAAACTTGTGCAATCCCTGGCGCTGATCTGCGCCTCCTTCGCACTGGCCGGCGCGGCCATCGCCCAGGACAAGACCCCTACCCGGCAGGCGCGGCCGTCAAAGGCACCCGCGCCGGTGCAAAGCGCGCAAGCCGTGCTGCCGGTACTGACGGCCGCCGATCAGGAGCAGCTGATCGCCGCCTCGCAGACCTACTATGGCCCCTACGACTGCGAGTTCAAGCAGACGCTCAGCATCGCCAAGCACGAGATCGACGGCTACGTGGTCGTGACCTTCAGCAGCAAGGCTTACACGATGAAGCCGGTGCGTTCCTCCACCGGGGCGGTGCGCCTGGAAGAAGTCGGCAACGGCCCGATGCTGATGGTGCAGATCCCGACCAAGTCGATGCTGATGGACACGGTGCGCGGCCGGCGCATCGTCGATGCCTGCGTGCACGAGGTGCAGGCCAAGGAAATTGTCACCGACTCGAACAGCCTGGGCATGAACCTGCCGGGCCAGGTGAACACCAGTGACCTGACGTTGACGCAGTCGCCGACGACGAGGCGCTGAACCGCGGCCTTCAGACAGCCGCGCAATCCGGGGCAATGCTGGCCGCGTAGACGCGCAGCTGCGCCAGCAGCCCCTTGCCGCGTTCGTCGGCCTCGTCTTCCAGCGCCGCGATGCGCTCGGCAAAGGCTCGCAACCCGAAAGTGGCGCGTCCTTCGCCGTCGCACAGCCGATCGGTCCGATGCACCTGCCACTGCGCCTGTTCGGCCGCATTCAGGGTTTCCGGGAAGTTGCGCGCGCGGTAGCGGAACAGCAACTCGGGCAGCCGTGGGTCGGCAAAGGCCGGCCGCTTGTCGGCCAGCGCCTGCGCGCTCAAGCCGCGCAGCCGCTGCAGCGTGCGCCGGTCCTCGTTGCCGAGGAAGCCGCCGTAGAGGTCTTCGTCCACGTCGATCGGGCCGCCGCCATCCGGCCGCTGGAACACCTCGGGCCACATGCCGGCCAGCTTGCCGGCGTGCCGCGCCGCGACATCGGCATGGCGCAGCGCCTGGTCGATGTCGATGCCCCAGGCCTGCGCCATCGCCGGCGTCAGCGTCTTCAGGTTGGCGATGACCACCGGTGACTTGTTGATGTGGATGGTCTTGATGGGCAGCCGCGTCACGCCCTCGGGCAACTCGTCGCTGCGACTGAACATACGCACTCGCATGCCGGCGATGTCGAGACCCGGCAGTTCGGCCGGGTCCTGCGCCAGATCCCAGACGATGATCTCGTTGCGGTTGCTGGGGTGCGGCGCCAGCGGCCACACCACCGCCAGGCAGCCGCGTTCGCTGCCGTACATGCCCGACACGTGCAGGAAGGGCCGGCCCTGCGACTGTGCCGCGCCGATCTCGTCGAGCACGGCGTCCTTCTTGCGCAGGCGCAGGCAGAAGTCCCACAGCTTGGGCTGGCGCGTCTTCAGCAGCCGCGCCAACGCCACCGTGGCGCGCACGTCGGACAGCGCATCGTGCGCGCTGTCGTGATCCAGGCCGTTGGCACGCGTCAGATGCTCGAGCTTGAACGAGGCGCGGCCGTCCTCGTGCCGCGGCCACTCGATGCCTTCGGGGCGCAGCGCGCGGGCACAGCGCAGCACGTCCAGCAGGTCCCAGCGGCCACACTGGTTCTGCCACTCGCGCGCGTAGGGGTCGATCAGGTTGCGCCAGAACAGAAAGCGCGTCACCTCGTCGTCGAAGCGGATCGAGTTGTAGCCCACGCCCACGGTGCCGGGCCGCGCCAGCTGGCGCTCGATGGCATCGGCGAAGGCGTGCTCCGGCAGGCCTTTTTCCAGACACTCCTGCGGCAGGATGCCGGTGAGCAGGCAGGCCTCGGGCTCGGGCAGGAAGTCCGGCGCCGGGCGGCAATGGCACATCAGCGGCGCGTCGATGGGGTTCAGGTCCGCGTCGGTGCGCAGTCCGGCAAACTGCGCCGGGCGGTCGCGGCGCGGCACGGCGCCGAAGGTTTCGTAGTCGTGCCAGAAAAACGTCAGTTCGCTCATGAGGCTCAGATGCCCAGCTGCCGCGCCGCCAGATCCTTCATGATCTCCTCGGAGCCGCCGCCGATCATCATCACCTTGACCTCGCGGTAGATGCGCTCGCTCTTGGTGCCGCGCATGAAGCCCATGCCGCCGAGGATCTGCACCGCCTGGTCGGCGCAGAATTGCATCGCTTGCGTCGCCACCACCTTGGCCATGCAGGTGCGCGCCACCATCGCCGAGGCCGGCCCCAGGCCGTTCTGCAACCGCCAGGCCAGGTCGTAGACCAGCGTGCGCGCGGTTTCCACCCTCGTCGCCATGTCCACCAGCTTGTGACGGATCACCTGGCGCTCGGACAGCGCGGCGCCGAAGGTCTTGCGCGCTTGAGCCCACGCCAGCGCCTCTTCGGTGCAGGCCTCGGCATAGGCGCAGGCCAGCGCTGACATCAGCAGCCGCTCGTGGTTGAAGTTGTGCATGATGGCCTTGAAGCCTGCGCCCTCCTCGCCGATCAGGTTGCCCACCGGCACGCGGCAGTTCTCGAAGCGCAGGTGTGCGGTGTCGCTGGCCCACCAGCCCATCTTCTTCAGTGCGCTGCGCGAAAGGCCCGGCGTGTCGCCGTCGACCAGCAGCAGCGACACGCCGCCGGGGCCGCGGTTGGCCGGGTCGGTGCGCACCGCCACGCTGATGAAGTCGGCGCGCATGCCCGAGGTGATGAAGGTCTTCTCGCCGTTGACCACGTAGTGGTCGCCGTCGCGCAGCGCGGTGGTCTTCAGCCCCGCCACGTCGGAGCCGCCGCCGGGCTCGGTGATCGCCAGCGCGGCGATCTTCTCGCCGCTCAGCACCTGCGGCACGACGCGGCGCTTCAGCGCCTCGCTGCCGTGCGCCACCACCGGCGGCAAGCCGATGCCGTGCGAACCCAGGCTGGCCTGCACGCCGCCGCAGCCGGCGCGCGCCAGCTCCTCGGCATGGACGAGGGTGTAGAACAGGTCGGCCGGCGTGCCGCCGTATTGCTCGGGGTAGCCGACGCCGATCAGCCCGATGTCTGCCGCCTTGCGATACAGCTCGCGCGGGAAAGTGCCGGCCTCGTCCCAGTCGTTGACGTAGGGCGTGATCTCGCGCTCGACGAACTGGCGCACGCTGCGCCGGAAATCGTGGTGCGCGTCGCTGAAGTAGTCGCTGCGCGGCGTCAGGTCGAAGAGCTGGCTCATCAGGCGAGAATAGCGCGAGTCGACGAATCAACCCGTATGGAGAACTGCTGATGACCCGTGCCTTCAACTTCAGCGCCGGCCCGGCCGCGCTGCCCGAAGTCGTGCTGCGCCAGGCCGCCGAGGAGATGCTCGACTGGCACGGCTCGGGCATGTCGGTGATGGAGATGAGCCACCGCGGCAAGGAGTTCATCGCCATCCATGCCGAGGCCGAGAGCCTGCTGCGCGAGCTGCTCGCCGTGCCGGCCCACTACAAACTGCTGTTCATGCAGGGCGGCGCGATCGGCGAGAACGCCATCGTGCCGATGAACATGCTGCGCGGCAAGGCATCGGCCGATTACATCGACACCGGCGAATGGTCGAAGAAGTCGATCAAGGAAGCCGGCAAGTACTGCAAGGTCAACGTCGCCGCCAGCGCCAAGGACGGCGGCTACACCAGCATCCCGCCGCGCGACGGCTGGAAGCTTGACCCGAACGCGGCCTACGTGCACATCTGCGGCAACGAGACCATCGGCGGCGTCGAGTACCACTGGACGCCCGAGGTCGGCGAGGTGCCGCTGGTCGCCGACATGTCGAGCAACATCCTGTCGCGCCCGGTCGACGTTTCGAAGTACGGGCTGATCTACGGCGGCGCGCAGAAGAACATCGGCCCGGCCGGCCTGACGATCGTCATCGTGCGCGAGGACCTGATCGGCCAGGCGCTGCCGATCACGCCCTCGGCCTTCGACTACAAGCAGCAGGCCGACAACGACTCGATGCTGAACACCCCGCCCACCTATGCGATCTACATTGCCGGCCTGGTGTTCAAGTGGATCAAGGCGCAGGGTGGCCTCGCGGCGATGGAGGCACACAACCGCACCAAGGCCGCGCTGCTCTACGACTACCTCGATGCGACCGACTTCTATTCCAGCCCGGTGGCCAAGGCCGACCGCTCGCTGATGAACGTGCCCTTCAAGCTGAAGGACGAAACGCTGGACGCGGCCTTCCTGAAGGGCGCGGAAGAGCGGCGCATGCTGCAGCTGAAAGGCCACCGCTCGGTCGGCGGCATGCGCGCGTCGATCTACAACGCGATGACGATGGAGGGCGTGACCGCGCTCGTGGCCTACATGAAGGAGTTCGAGGTCCGCCATGGCTGAGCGAACGCAGATCCTGGTGCTGAACCAGATCTCGGCCAATGGCCTGAAGCGCCTGCCGGCCGAACGTTATGTGGTGGGCAAGGACATCGCTGCGCCCGATGCGGTGCTGCTGCGCTCGGCCGACATGCTCGGCATGGACATCCCGTCCAGCGTCCTGGCCATCGCCCGCGCCGGCGCCGGCACCAACAACATCCCGGTGCCGGCCCTGAGCGCGCGCGGCGTTCCGGTATTCAACGCGCCGGGCGCGAATGCCAATGCGGTGAAGGAGCTGGTGATCGCCGGCATGCTGCTGGCGGCGCGCCGTCTGCCGGCCGCGCTGCGCTTCGTCGATGCGCTGGACCCGAAGGCCGCTGACATGGACAAGGTGGTGGAAGACGGCAAGAAGGCCTTCGCCGGCGCCGAGCTGTCGGGCCAGACACTGGGCATTGTCGGCCTGGGCAAGATCGGCTGCCTGGTAGCCGATGCGGCCATCAAGCTGGGCATGCAGGTGCTCGGCTACGACCCGGACATCACGGTCGACGCCGCCTGGAGCCTGCCCGCGCAGGTCAAGCGCGCCACCAGCGTGGCCGAGGTGCTACGCCACAGCGACTTCGTGACGCTGCATGTGCCGCTGGTCGCTGCCACCCGCCACCTGATCAACGCCGACAACATCACGCAGATGCGTGCCGGCGCCGTGCTGCTGAACTTCTCGCGCGAAGGCGTGGTCGACGACGCCGCGGTGCTGGCCGCGCTGTCGGCTGAAGTGCTGGGCCACTACGTCTGCGACTTTCCCGGTGCGGCGCTGCACGGCCATGCGCGGGTCATCGCGCTGCCGCACCTGGGCGCGTCCACGCGCGAGGCCGAGGAGAACTGCGCGGTCATGGTGGTCAACCAGCTGCGCGACTACCTGGAACACGGCAACGTGGTCAACGCCGTCAACTTCCCGCAGGTGAGCATGGCGCGCGAGTCGGCCTTCCGCGTGGCCATTGCCAACGCCAACGTGCCCAACATGCTGGGGCAGATCTCCACCGCCATGGCCCAGGCCGGACTGAACATCCACAACATGGTCAACAAGTCGCGCGGCGAGATGGCCTACACGCTGGTCGACGTGGACAGCGCCGTCGGCGACGCGGTGCTGGACAGCCTGCGCGCCATCGACGGCGTGCTGTCGGTGCGCTACCTGCCACAGCAGGGCTAGGATGGCACGCAAGCGGCGGCCCCGTCCCCAGGCGGTAGCCGCGGCGCCACCCCATAGCCGGCGCGGCCTGTGGATCGCTGCGCTGACGCTGCTCCTGCTCGCCGCCGGCCTCGGCCTGTGGCTGGCGCGCGGCCCGGCACCTGCGCCCGCCGCGCCAGCGCCGACGGCGGCCGCGCCGCCCGAGGCCAGCTACGTCGACAACGCCCAATGCCTGGGCTGCCATCAAGCGGCGGCCACGGCCTGGGCCGGCTCGCACCATGCGAAGGCGATGGCGCCAGCGACCGCGGACAGCGTGCGCGGCGACTTCGACAACACGCAGTTCCGCCACCAGGGTCTCACCAGCCGCTTCTTCCGCCGCGGCGACAAGTTCTTCGTCAACACCGACGGGCCCGACGGCAAGCTGGCGGACTTCGAGATCAGGTACAGCTTCGGCGTCGAGCCGCTGCAGCAGTATCTGATCGACATCGGCAACGGCCGGCTGCAGCCGCTGCAGATTGCCTGGCACACGCGCGAACGCAAGTGGTTCCACCTGCTGCCGCACGAGAAGGCGCCGCCCGGCGACGTGCTGCACTGGACCGGCCGCTACCAGACCGGCAACACCATGTGCATCGCCTGCCACACCACCGGCTTCGACAAGCGCTACGACGCTAGAGAAGACCGTTTCGATTCGCGCTGGCGCGAGCCCAACGTGTCCTGCCAGTCCTGCCACGGGCCGGGCTCGCGGCATGTCGCCGCGCCGCAGCGCGGGCAGCTTGCCGACCTGAAGACGCCGCACAAGCAGGTGGACGTCTGCGCCGCCTGCCATTCGCGCCGCACCGAACTAACGGCCACGCCGGTGCCCGGTCAGCCGCACCTGGACCACTATCTGCCCAGCCTGCTGCGCGAGGGCCTGTACCACGCCGACGGCCAGCAGCTCGACGAGGTCTTCGTCGTCGGCTCGTTCCGCCAGAGCAGGATGTACCGCATGGGCGTGACATGCAGCAACTGCCACGAGCCGCACGGCGCCAAGCTGCGGCTGCAGGGCAACGCGCTGTGCCTGCAGTGCCACCAGACGCCGGCCAACCCGGCCTTCCCCAGCGCCACCGGCAACTACGACACGCCGCAGCACCATCATCATGCCGGCGCTTCACCTGCGGCGCAGTGCACCGCCTGCCACATGCCGGCCAAGAACTACATGATCGTGCAGCCGCGGCCCGACCACAGCATGCGCATCCCGCGGCCGGACCTGTCGGTGACGCTCGGCACGCCCAATGCCTGCAACGGCTGCCACGACGACCGATCCGCGCAGTGGGCGGCCGATGCAGTGGCGCGCTGGTTCGGCTCACCCAAGCGAGCGCCACACTATGGCGAGGTCCTTGCCGCGGCACGGCGCGGTGCGCCGGATGCGCCCCAGGCGCTGGCCGCGCTGGCAGCCGATGCCGCACAGCCGAATATCGTGCGCGCCACCGCGCTGGAGCTGCTGCGCGGCCAGGCCGTGGGCATCGACGAACGCATCGCCGCCACGCACGACGCCGATGCCGAGCTGCGCGCCGCCGCGGCGGCCAGCCTGGAGGACGTGCCCGCCTCGCTGCGCGTGCCGACGCTGGCGCCGCTGCTGAAGGACCCGGCACGCGCGGTGCGCATCGCCGCCGCGCGCAGCCTGGCGCCGCTGCCGCACGAGCAGTTCGATGCCACGACGCGGCAGGCCTTCGACACGGCACTGGCCGAATACGTGGCGGTACAGAAGGTGGCGCTGGACATGCCCGGGCCGAACCTGAACCTGGGCGTGCTGTACTCGCGCACCGGCCGCGATGCCGGGGCCGAAGGCGCCTACCGCGCCGCGCTGCAGATCGACCCGGACTTCACCCCCGCGCGCGCCAACCTGGCGCAGTTCTATGCCGAGCGCGGCCGCCTGCCCGACGCCGAGACGGTGCTGCGCGAAGGCCTGCAGCGCGAGCCCGGCATCGGCGAGCTGCAGTATTCGCTGGGCCTGCTGCTGGCCGAGCAGCAGCGCCTGCCCGAAGCCGCCGACGCGCTGGAACGTGCCGCCAAGCTGATGCCGCAGCGCGCCCGTGCGCACTACAACCTGGGCCTGGCGCGCCAGCGGCTGGGCCAGCCCGAGCCGGCCGAAGTTGCGCTGCGCAAGGCGCGGGACCTGGAGCCCTTGGACCCGGCCATCGCCTACGCGCTGGCCGTGTTCTACGCCCAGCAGGGGCGGCGCGCCGACGCCTTGCGCGAGGCCGACGCGATGCAACAGCTGCAGCCGGGCAATGCGCAGGCAGCACAGCTGGTGCAGCGCCTGCGCCAGTCGCCACCGGGCCAATAAAAAAGGGCGGCTTCGTCGAAGCCGCCCTTTTCTGCCGGAATGACCGGACTCAGTTCAGCTCATCATCCTTCCAAGCCTTGACGCCGCCGATCGACAGGCCGGCTTCGAGACCTGTCTTGGTCAGCGTCAGGGTCTGCACGTCGCCCTCCGCAGAAGCGCCCTGGCCGCCGCCGCCGCCCTTGTCACCGGCCGCCGCGCCGGCGGTCACGCCACCGCTCGCTCCCCACCCATTCGCGAGGAAGCCATCCATCGCCTTGGCCGTCTTGAAGATCACCAGCACATCGTTCTCGACCGCGCCAAGCTGGAAGCCCGCGCTCGCGCCACCAAGCTTCATGAAGGTGTTCTTCTTCGTCTTGTTGTCGTGCACCACGCCCGTGCCGCCGCTACCACCGATGATGAAGCTGACTCCGTAGGTGGTAAATACCGCATAGCCAGGCACCGTGGCAAGGGTCGCCTTGAGATCAGGCTTCTTCGCGTAGAACCTTTCCAGTGCTGTCGCAGTGGCCTTCAGCGCTTCGGCCTGTTTTTCCGCCTTGGTGGCTGCAAAGGCATTGCCGGCGATCAGCGACAGCGACAGCGCGCCGATGCCGAGGATTCTTGAAAACTTCATGGGACCTTCTCCTGTGGGTGTGCGTCGACGCACGTTGGTGGTTAGTCTCTCTCCCGTCCATGGACACCGCGTTGC
>Ga0315912_10004403_pt1 | contig 13370 bp, 15 predicted proteins | sample VfabasoilMG_FD_204469 | JGI IMG/M metagenome (GOLD analysis project Ga0315912, IMG submission 204469) | Garden soil microbial communities collected in Santa Monica, California, United States - V. faba soil | ecosystem: Environmental > Terrestrial > Soil > Garden | place: USA: California... | reverse complement strand
TAATGAAACGGTTGTACTTTAAATTTGAGAGAAAAAAATGAATGAATTTTTAAAGGGTAAACGTGGTTATTTACTGGGCTTTGCAGCCTGTTTTGGTCTTGTCGTACTGGCCTTGGTGATTCAGACTACTTACAAGCTTGAACCTTGCCCACTCTGCATCACCCAGCGCATCGTTTTTATGAAACTGGGAGTTTTGTTTTTAATCACAGCATTTATTAACCCAGTAACAATCTGGAAAAAAATATTCACATGGCTATTGGCGCTTACTGCATTGGGCGGTATGGGCGTGGCTGTGCGCCATTGGTATTTGCAGGCAAATAAAGAGAGCATGATTGCTGATTGTGGTGTTGGCTTTGATTACATGTTCGAGAACTTTCCACTCAAGAAAGCCTTTACACTGCTGTTCCGCGGAACAGGAGATTGCGCAGCGATTGACTGGACGTTGTTAGGACTCACATTGCCGCAACTTGCACTGATTTCATATATTGCATTTGCCGTTTATGCAATTTACTTACTCAAACTAAATAAATAATGAAAACGATTAATGACCATATCGGCAACACGCCGCTAGTAGCCTTGCAGCGCATGCAGGGCAAAACCAATAACACCATTTTATTGAAGCTCGAAGGCAATAATCCTGCAGGTTCGGTAAAAGATCGCCCCGCATACAGCATGATTACACGTGCCGAAGCGCGTGGTGATATTAAACCGGGCGATACCCTGATTGAGGCTACGAGCGGTAATACAGGCATTGCGCTAGCCATGGTGGCTGCGATGCGCGGCTATACAATGGTGCTGGTGATGCCGGAGAACCAAAGTGTAGAGCGTCGCCAGAGCATGAAAGCCTACGGCGCCGAGCTTGTATTGACGCCGAAAGACGGCAGTATGGAGCTGGCGCGCGATGTCGCGTTGAAGATGCAGGCGGAAGGTGAAGGTATCGTGCTCGACCAGTTTGGTAATAGCGATAATCCGATTGCACACTACGAAGGCACTGGCCCTGAGATTTGGCGTGATACCGATGGCAAAATCACACATTTTGTTTCCAGCATGGGCACGACCGGTACGATTATGGGCGTTTCGCGCTTTTTGAAGGAAAAAAATCCCAATATCAAAATCATTGGTGTGCAGCCGGAAGAAGGTGCGCAGATTCCCGGAATACGTAAATGGCCGGAAGAGTATATGCCCAAAATTTTTGACGCAAAACGTGTGGACGAGCTTATTTATGTGGGTCAAAAAGATGCAGAAAACACTACACGCAAACTGGCAACGGAAGAAGGTATCTTTGCCGGAATTTCAAGCGGAGGTGCGCTTTATGCTGCGCTGCAGCTTTCGAAGAAGCTTGAAAATGCAGTAATTGTCTCTATTGTGTGTGATCGTGGCGACCGTTATCTATCTACCGGAGTTTTTCCGGCTTAACATGCGGTTTCGGCGCTATCTTGCGTTAGTTCTATTGTTGGTAGCTTATCCTGCGTTTGCGATTTCTAGTATTCAGATTTCAATAGATTCTATCGATGCTCCGGTCGGGCAGCTCAAAAATGCAAAATTTCAGGTAGATATAAAGGGTGTCGAGCCAACACTGAAATTAAAAGCTGAAATCAAGCCTATCAACGAACCCGCATTTATTCCTTTTGACCTGCAATGTGGTTCATTCAGAAATGAACAAATCGGTGTCATCGATTGTATAGATGGCAGTTTTATCTCCAAGCAAATCAAAGTGCCGTTTTCGGCAAACTTTGTGAGTTTCCCTAACAATTTTTCTGCAAATATCGATTTCAAGCAAGCTGGCTTTAGCGATGAATCTGGCTTGCATGCGGGAGAAAAACTCACAGGAGATGTCAGGATAGCCGCCAAAAAAGAAAAGGATATTTGGCATTGGGGTGGCCTCTTCAGCTGGACAGAAGGCGAACTGTTTTGGCAGCCATTTTATTTTGGCAAAGCGGGAAACCAATTTGCGATTAGCGGCACATTTAAGCAGCCTATGCTTAATATTGAAAACGCGAGCTTACTGGTGAATGAAGTGGGAGAAATGAGCGCGACCGCACAAATCAACATGGAAACCAGAGAACTTGAAGATGTGAAAGTGAATGCGCAAGATGTTGATTTCTCCGGACTTTACAATATTTTTCTTAAACCGAAATTAGAGAAATCCGCTTTTGGTAATCTGGACGTTTCTGGGAAGGCAAATTGGCAGTTTGAGGTTAAAAATCTGCAACCTATAAGTTTTGAGCTTAATTTAACCGATGCGATTATTGTAGATAAAGATGGAAAGTTTGCATTTAACCGTGTTAATGCACATATACCGTGGGATTACGACAACGCAAAAGATATTACGCTCAGTTACCGCAGTGGTTTTTTGCTTAATTTGCCATTGCGAAAGACAAAATTAAGTGCACAAGTGAATCGGTATTCACTAACCGCACCGGAACTTACACTGCCGATTTTAGATGGAGCACTGCATTTTGAAGATGTTTCTGCTGCTTGGCTTGGTGAGAACTGGGTGTGGCATCTACGCATGGATTTACAACCTATCACCATGAACGAGTTTAGCAAAGCGCTGGGTTGGCCGGAAATGAAAGGGAAAATCGATGGCAAAATCCCGCTTATAACCTATGCGGGAAAACAACTTAACATGGATGGCGCGATGACATTTAACATGTTTAATGGCACCGTGAGCATGAACAATTTAAAGATTGACGACCCGCTTGGCACCGTACCAAAACTTTATGCCGATTTTGATATGCGTAACATTGATTTGGGCGATTTTACACGTACCTTTAACTTTGGCGCGATTGAAGGCAAACTGGAAGGCGAGGTGCACGATTTGCAGCTGGAAAACTGGAAACCCGTACGCATGGATGCGCGTGTCCAAACGATGGATGGCAAACATTTGAAAAAAATCTCACAGCGCGCGGTGGAGAATATTACCGCATTGGGCGGAGAAGGCGCTGCTGCTGCTTTACAGCGCACTTTTTTACGCTTTTTTAAAGAGTTCAATTACGAAAAAATCGGCATGAGTTGCAAATTACGCCAAGATCTTTGCGAAATGGGTGGTATCGAGTCAACGCCCACGGGGTACGTTATCGTTAAAGGAAGTGGTATTCCCGCAGTCACGGTGAATGGGTACACGAAATATGTAAGTCTGAATGATTTATTGGGTAGAATTAAACGCATTACCGATAGCAACAGCAAAATGATTGTTAAGTAAGTAAGGATAAAAAATGAAAAAATGCATAGGGTTACTTGTATTGGTGAGTGCGCTTACCGCATGCGTAACCATCAATATCTACTTTCCAGCAGCGGCGGCTGAAAGAGTGGCAGATCAAATTATTGACGATGTTTGGCAGCTGAAAGATGATCAAACGCCGAAAGAGTCCGCACCGGCAGAACCTGCTTCACCAGCGCCAGAAACCAAATAGGGGAATATTATGAGAAAAATCATCACGAGTTTCATCATATTGGTCACCTTGTTTTCAGCCGGTTGGGCAAATTCCGCACCGGACTTAGACATTAACACCCCAGCCCTCAACGCGCTAAAAGCCAGTATGCAAGGGCGTCATGGGCAATTGTCACCGCATTATAATAGTGGCGCGATTGGGCTGACTAATGATGGGATGATTGCGGTGCGCGATGCAACCGCAGTACCCTTAAAAGATAGGCAAAGCATTAATGGTTTAGTTGCGGCTGAGAATGCAGACCGCGCAGCCTTGTATAAAGAAATCGCCAATGCCAACAAACACCCTGAATGGGAAGGCGGTATTCGCGATTCATTCGCAGGCCGTTGGATAGACAAGGCGCAAAGCGGCTGGTGGTATCAAGGTGCGGGTGGTTGGGCTAAGAAGTAAGTTATTCCGACTATGATAATAAACTTTGATGTTAATCATGGGGGGGCGATGTATTTCTTAGCGGCGGATCCAAATGACATGATGTTCACCAATAACTTGAGGGTATGTAAAGGTGTGTTTCCCTCACCTTCATATCTTAGAACTCTAGATGATAACTTAAAGCATGCTGTATCAATGTATGAGGTTAGACATATCGACAAAGCTAAGGAAGCTGTGTTTGAAGACATTAGACAAAAACACTATTCAGCGAGACCGAGCAGAATGGGTGCAATATATCTTTTCCAAGACTTAGAGACAGCTATTCGAGCAAATGGCAAGTGGTGGAATAATCAAAGATTAATTTATGAAACTAGGATTAAGAATGGTTCAATAGTTATGATAGCCGATTCTCAATGGTTAAATTGCAAAGAGTCTGAATACGAGGCTAATGCTCACAATTATTTCAAAGAAGTGAAAACGGATAATCCGTTAATTGAGCTAGTAGTTATGGGTGTTGTAGAAGTTTCGCAACAGCCAGTAATACATAATTAAAGTCAGCTTGCGTAGGGCACGATAACTGAAAAGCATTGCGACCTACATAATCTTCTAATAGAAATACCCCATAAACCCTGCCCTTTTCTTGGCTTAGATTTTGCTGGTGTTGAATTACACTGTAGCCAACTAACTAACTCAAGTTAAGGGAGTTTTGTGATGGAAAGTAATGTCTTTGTTTTTCCCACCTTTGGTAAAGCGATTACCTTGGATGACCAAGGCATTTACTACACCATGAACACGAACACCGGTAAGATTCACAGCGTTTTTCAGCTGGTTTATGAAGATGACTGGTACCTGTGCAAATTACAAAACGACGGTGAGGAGGATGAAGCACGCTGGGCGGTGATGACGGAAAGTGCTGATTACTCACTATACAGCCTGACTACGGAAGAAATCAGACGTCATTTTGCCAAAGCCGAATATGCAGAACCAAAAGGCGCATGGCAAGTACTTAGAAACTCGAAATTCGGATTCGGTAAATTTACCCCTCTTAATCCCGATGAACCACTTAGATACGCCATGCTGCTATTTTCTGGTGAGGAAATGCGTATGCCTATGTTGGTGCATAAGGTAGAAGAAGGTGCACTAGAAATGCTTGATGACGTGCCTATGCAAGAGATGGAGTTTGCATAAAGAATTAACCAAGTAGCGCCGCTGTTGGCGCTACACCTCGTTCCGTGTTTGGTGTATGCTTAGCGCATGACGCCAACTCTCGTTTTTGACATCGAAACAATCCCCGATATTGATGGCCTGCGAGCCTTACTGGATGTGCCTTCCAGAGCATCTGATGAAGATGTTGCGAACATTGCTTTTCATCTGCGCCGCCAGAAAAATGGTACCGATTTTCTGCCACTACATCAGCATAAGATCTGTGCGATTTCATGTGCATTGCGTGAAGGTAGCAACTTCAAAGTATGGACCTTAGGTGATGAGCAATCGACCGAGGCGGAGATTATCCAACGTTTTTATGACGGTATTGAAAAATATACGCCTCAAATTGTTTCATGGAATGGCGGCGGGTTTGATTTGCCCGTGTTGCATTATCGCGGCTTGATTCATGGCGTGAACGCTGGTCGTTATTGGGATTTAGGTGAGGACGACAAAGAATTTAAGTGGAACAATTACATCAGCCGTTACCACATGCGGCATACCGACTTGATGGATGTGATGGCGATGTATAACGCCCGTGCCAACGCACCGTTGGATGAAATCGCCAAGCTGTGCGGTTTCCCAGGAAAGCTGGGCATGGATGGCAGCAAAGTTTGGGATTCCTATAAAGCAGGCAAGTTGGCAGAAATTCGCGATTATTGTGAAACGGATGTTGCCAACACACATTTGGTTTTTCTGCGCTTTCAGCTCATGCGTGGGCATCTGACACAAGGCGCTTATGAGGCTGAAATCAAGCTGGTGCGCGAGACTTTACAAGCTTACAGCGGCAAACATTGGCAAGAGTTTCTCGCTGGCTGGGTTTAGGTGACTCAGACTTGGCTCTAGAGTTTAGCTAGGGTTAAAAAGAGGTGACGGTTCAGTTATCTCTTCAGGTGCAATTTCAGGTAAGGCGTTTGGGTCGGCTTCCAGTGGAACTGCCGGCTTATTCTTAGTTTTAAGTTCGGGGGTTAATGGCTCCCCTTTTGCGACTTTTGCATTTATCTCTACAACCGCAGCCTCAATTGCAACAAATCTTTGCGGAGTAGTTGGGTGCGAAGACTTCATTGTGATAGCTTGAGAGTTAGTAATTGCCATTCTTCGCCAAAATGCTGCAGCATTATCTATATCGTAATTGGCTTTTTTCATAAAATACAAGCCTACATAATCTGCCTCTTGTTCAAACTCAACAGAATACGCACTAGCAGTGATCCCTGCTCCCATTCTGCTAAAGTCACCATTGGTATTAACCCCGGCAGTAGCTGCAGCAATATCCAGTAGCAAACCTAAAAGCCCTCCCACCATTGCATTTTTTTGTTGTGCATCAATATGCTTCATAGCGTTATGGGCAAGCTCATGGCTAACCACAAGCGCTGCTTCATCATCACTTTTGAAAAAATCCATCATACCCTTGTAAACAACAATATTTTTACCATCAGCATAAGCATTTTTCACATCGTCAGGAACCAAAGCCACCCTAAAATCGCATGCCTTTACCGGGGTAATCGTCGCTTTAAGCTCGGTACCATTCCTCAGAACGGTCATTTCTAAGGGGGTTAGATTCTTACCAAAGTCTAGGATTTTTTGATTTAACTGTTTATCTGTCCCAGCTCCAATTGGTACCAGCCAGTCATTGAGTGAAACGATGACATCGCCTTCTCTGATATCTGCTTTCTTAGCCGGGGATCCATCAGGCACGTTTAATATCGTGTAAGCTTCACCAAGGTTATATCTTGTTTTGCTGGCTTCTCTTAGTGAATCACCTAAGCTGTTTTGGTTCCACCAATTAAATCCGTAATAGCCACTTACCTTATCAGCACATAAGTCGGCTCCATTGGTGATTATTCTAGAAGTGACTACCTGTAATCTTTTGTAGCTGTCGGCATAATCTTCCACCACAAGCATTTGCTGCTTTTGCTTCTCAATTTCCGCGTTGTCGTTATCTATTGTAGGCGTACGAGTTTGAGGTGCCGTGCAACCTGCTAATGCGATACAAAAAAACAGAGTTTGTCTTATTCTAGTCATGTTTTATAGAGCCGTTAAAGTTTGGGTGATAATAGCTCTAATTCGAAAACCGTGCTACATCATTTAGAATAGCGCTTTTATCGCAATTAAGGTTTAAGTGTGGCACGTCGTAATCGCAAGCAAAAGTCAGAAACTCTATCTGCAGAAATTCAGTCCGCAGTCATCGTCGAATCGCTCGATCAGGAAGGGCGCGGTGTTGCGCATGTGGATGGCAAAACCATTTTTATTGACGGTGCGTTGCCGACCGAAAAAGTTACCTACCAAATCACCCGCAGCAAAACTACTTACGCTTTTGCCAATGTGGCGGAAATTCTCAAACAATCCAATCTGCGTGTTACGCCACAATGCCCTCACTACGGCACATGTGGTGGTTGCAAGTTACAGCATCTGGATTTTGCAGGTCAAGTCGCAGCCAAACAAAGGTTATTAGAGAATGATTTAAAGCATATCGGCAAAGTGAAAGCAGAAAACATGCTGCCGCCTTTATATGGTCCTGTATGGGGTTATCGCCACAAAGCGCGCTTAAGCGTGAAATACGTTGAGAAAAAGCAGCGCGTTCTGGTCGGCTTTAACGAAAAAGCTACTCGCTTTGTGGCAGTTATGAATAGTTGCGAAGTGCTGACGCCAGCTGTTTCTGCGTTAATTGAGCCGCTGCAAATGTTGATTGCAAAATTAAGTTTGCGTGACAAAATTCCGCAACTGGAATTGGCTGTTGGCGAAGGCTCTTCAATTTCGCGCGAGAGCCCTAGTGTGATTGTACTGATATTTCGCATTATGGATGCGCTGCAAGCCAATGATGAAGCTCTTCTTAGAGCATTCTCCGATGAACATCAAGTGCACATTTGGACACAAAGCAAAGGCCCTGAAACAGTGAAACCATTCTATCCGGAAAGCGCAAAGCTGCAATATTCGCTGCCGGAGTTTGGTCTGGTTTATCCGTTCAAGCCAAACGAATTCACACAAGTTAACCCACAAATCAATCAGGTCATGGTGCGTCGTGCTATGCAGTTATTAGCCCCACAAGCAGATGAGCGTATTGCGGATTTTTTCTGTGGCATAGGCAATTTTACTTTGCCTATTGCTCGCAGTGGCTCATCGGTGCTGGGTTTGGAGGGCTTGGAAAATTTAGTGGCGCGGGCTAATGAAAGCGCAGCACTGAATCAGCTTACTCACAATACACAGTTTGGCGTATCTGATTTATTTAAAATGACAGCGGAAGCACTTACCAATTTGGGCCATTTTGATAAGTGGCTTATTGATCCACCGCGTGATGGTGCATTTGAATTGGTGAAGTCGATTACTTTAGAAAGTGCGCCAAAGTGTATAGTTTACGTTTCATGCAACCCTGCGACATTAGCAAGAGATGCAGATATTCTGGTGAATGAAAAAGGCTACCGATTAAGTAGCGCGGGTGTGATTAATATGTTCCCACATACTACGCATGTGGAATCAATTGCCTGTTTCGTTAAAAGTTAGTCTTGTCTAGAGTCTTTCTTGACGAGTGCCAAAAAAATTAGAGTTCTTCTTTTTTGCATCAAGGCTATAAGCAGTTGTAGTGCCCGCTGCGAGCGATAGCAAACCGCCTGCGATGGCGATATCTTTTAAGAACATAATTGTTTGCATTTGGTCACTAAAGTTTTTGTGAAATATCCACGCAGCGGCAACTGTAAATATCGCTAATGCGAGTGCCACCCAATTTGTTTTATAACCTAGCGCTAGCGCTAACCCGCCTAAAACCTCCAGCGCGATGGTTGGCCATAGCAAAACGCCGGGTACACCCATTGATTGCATATAGCCAATTGTGCCCGCTGGGTCAGTAATTTTGCCTATGCCAGCAAGAACAAAAATGAGTGCTAGCATGATTCTTCCCGCGAGTTGAATGAGTCCGTTCACCATCTGCTCCTTGTTGGGCAACTGTAAGATTAAACGTATCATAAACTTATCCAGTCTGAGCTGCAATCTTATGTAAAATACGGGCAATGTTGAAATATTTTTTACTGCTGTGCGTATTTTTTCTGAACACTGCTTGCCAGCGCGATACCGGTACTCAGCACACTAGTCCCATTAGTTTCGCCATTGCCCAGGCGCCGTTGAATCTTGATCCGCGTTATGCCACCGATGCTGCTTCAGAGCGTATAAATCGCTTGATTTATCAACAATTGGTTGATTTTGATGATGCCTCAAAACCCGCACCCAGCTTGGCTTTCTGGGCAGTGAAAAACTCCAAGGAATATCATTTTACGTTGAATAAAAAACGTGCGTCATTCCACAATCAAGCGTCACTAACAGCAGCAGATGTCGTTGCAACCTATCAATCATTGCTTGAGTTGAAAGATTCTCCACACACGGCAGAGTTTTCTAATATTGCACAGATCAGAGCGCTGGATAAAGACACGGTTTCGTTTGTTTTAAAACAGGCGGATACGCACTTTCCTGCTAAGCTGATAATAGGCATTTTGCCCAAAAATTTAATTGAGCAAGGTCACGATTTTTCACACAATCCTGTCGGCAGCGGACCGCTGAAATTTGTGAGTTGGCAGAACAAACTTATTTTGCAACGTGTTAAAGATAATCAAATGATTTCGTTGCAAGAAGTGAAAGATCCAACAGTTCGTGTGCTAAAACTGTTGCGCGGCGAAGCTGATTTGATACAGGGTGATTTGCCCCCGGAACTGGTAAAATATATGACAACCAAGCCAGATATAAGGGTTATAACGAGAGCAGGCGCTAACTTTTCTTACCTTGGTTTGAATCTGCGCGACCCGCTTTTGAAAAATCTTAAAGTGCGACAAGCGATTGCACATGCAATTAATCGGCAAGCGATTATCGATAAAGTCATGGTGGAAAATAGTCGCGTAGCTGGTGCGATTTTGCCACCGGAGCATTATGCGGGGAACAAAAACTTGCCACACTACGATTACAATCCTGAGCTATCTAAAAAACTGCTGCAAGAGGCCGGCGTTAAATTACCATTAAAGCTTACCTATAAAACTTCTACCGATGCCCAACGTGTGCGCTTTGCCACTATTCTGCAAGCGCAGATGCAAGCCGCAGGTATAACACTTGATATCCGTAGCCTAGATTGGGGTACGTTTTTTGAAGATGTAAAACAAGGCAACTTTCAATTGTTCGGACTTACGTGGGTTGGCATTAAAACGCCTGAGATTTATGCCAAAGCTTTTGGCTCACAAAGCCTTCCGCCGAATGGATTTAATCGTGGCAGGTATGCTGATGTTGAGCTTGATAAACTACTGGCAAAAGAAGATTGGCCAGCCGCAACTGAGCGTATACATGCGCAGTTACCATATATTCCATTGTGGTACGAAGGGCAATTCGCAGCTATGCGAAAAGAAATTAAAAGTTATTCTCCAAAACTAGATGGCAATTGGGATGATTTAGCGAGAGTAGAAAGGTCAGCTACAATAAGCAATCATGCAAATTGAAATTTCTATTCCACAGCAAACACTTACCGTTTTAGATGACGTTGGCGAGTTGTTGGCTCAGTATGCGGTTTCTACAGCTGCAAACGGCGTTGGCTGTGAGAAAAACAGCGGTTGCACTCCGCTCGGAAAACATATCGTTCGTGCCAAAATAGGTACAGACGCATCGGCAAATACCGTATTTGTCGGGCGACGCCCAACAGGCGAAATATGTACGCCTGAGCTCATGGCACAGTTTCCAGACCGTGACTGGATTTTGACGCGGATTTTATGGTTATCCGGCACTGAACATGGTGTGAACCGTTTAGGCAATGTGGATACCATGCAGCGTTATATTTACATTCATGGCACACCAGATTCAACAGACATGAACAAAATTGGCTCGCATGGCTGCATACGCATGCGCAATGCGGATGTGATTGAATTGTTCAATATGGTGCCAGTCGGCACGCCAGTACTTATTAGCAATGATTAAGCGCCTATTGAATATTATCCCCGTAGTTTTTGGGGTGTTGTTGCTCACATTCCTACTTATTCATCTTGTTCCGGGCGATCCTGTAGAAGTGATGCTGGGTGACTCTGCCAGTATTGCTGATCGTGCACAATTACGCGAAGACTTGGGGTTAAATCAACCACTTGTGAGCCAGTTTGGTGCTTATCTTGGCAAGCTTGCACATGGTGATTTGGGTAAATCGATTCACACCAATACGCCTATTGTCGACTTGTTGAAAGCACGCTATCCGGCCACGCTCAAACTGGCTTGCTTGTCGCTGTTGATTGGCTTGGCGATTGGTATTCCGCTTGGTATTTATGCGGCACTCAAAGCCGGTCATTGGCAAGACTTTTTGGTGACGATAGTTAGTGTACGCTTTTCTGCCATGCCAGCGTTCTGGCTAGGGCCGATGCTAATGTTGCTGTTTGCGGTATGGTTGGGTTGGGTGCCGGTGAGCGGTATGGATGAACCTACATCTATTCTTTTGCCTGCCCTGACCCTGGGTTTCGGCTTAAGCGCAATTCTTACCCGTATGACACGAACGAGTCTATTAGAAGTGCTAAATGATGACTTTATTCGCACGGCTAGAGCGAAAGGACTGGGTGAAAAAACTGTGATTGTGCGCCATGCCTTGCGGGCAGCTTTGTTACCGATTGTGACGATTGTTGGATTGCAAATGGGGAGCTTGTTGGCGGGCACGGTGATTACCGAGACTATTTTTAGCTGGGATGGCATCGGGCGATTGCTAGTGGAGAGCATCGAAAAGCGTGATTACCCTGTAACGCAAGCTTGCGTGTTGGCAATCGCGCTAAGTTATGTGCTGGTGAATTTAGCGACGGATTTGCTTTATGCGCATTTGGATCCGCGCGTAAAACACGTGATATGAGTATTCGGATGAAATTTTTACCTGCATTCGTATTGTTTTTTTGGTTGTGCGCTGTGCTGCTGGCACGCTCAGTTGATATGCATGGCAATGGGATTGATTTAGGTGCAATCCTTGCTGCGCCAAATGCAGCCCACTGGTTTGGTACGGATGATTTGGGGCGCAGTATTTTAGCCCGTACTTTGCGTGGAGCCGAAGTCTCGTTTGTGATTGCGGTGACAGTCACTTTGGTGACGATGAGTGTAGGAGTGTTGGTAGGGCTGCTGGCTGGTTTTTATGGCGGCAAGATAGACAGGTTCTTAATGCAAGTTACCGATATTTTTCTGGCGTTTCCAGGCATCTTACTGGCCATTGCTTTTGCGGCAGTTTTGGGCCCGGGCATGACCAATTTGATGATTGCCCTTTGCTTAACCGGCTGGGTAGGTTATGCGCGATTAACGCGTGGTCAGGCATTGAGTTTGCGAAACCGTCAACACGTGCTGGCGTCGCTTTCGTTGGGGGCCAGCGTACCGAGGTTGCTTATTAAGCACATTCTGCCATTATTAGGCTCGATATTAATCGTAGAGGCGACATATAGTTTAGCGAGTATCATGATTGCAGAGGCGAGCCTTTCATTCTTGGGGCTGGGCATACAGGCACCCAATGCTTCTTGGGGCGCCATGTTGCGCGACGGTGTGCGATATATGTTAGTGGCACCTCACTATGTGCTGATTGTCGGCTTGAGCTTGATGAGCTTAATCTTAGCCATCAATCTACTGGGTGACCAGTTACGAGATAAATTAGATGTTAGGGAAGCATGACTGAAATCACTTGGCAAGAAAACGGAAAACCGCAAAGTGCACGTTGGCAATCGGTGGCTAACAATCCGCCGCCGAAAAAAGTCATCACGATTAACGATACCTTAAAAGCAGATGCTGCTTATAAGTTGGTTTGTGAAGGCACGGCTATGTTATGGCGCGGTGATTTTCAGAATGCAAAGCATTTATCGCAAGCCATTTCACGGCGCATTGATAATCGTACGACCAAGCCGAAGGCGGTGAAGGCGGCAAGCAAAGTAGAACTCACGCCTAAAGAGCAATTTCATTTATATCGTAAAAGCCAAATCGAACGGGCGCGTACTTTGGGTATGTTGCTGGTTGAATTGTCAGCTAATTACAAGCTGCCTTACGATAGAGCGCCAGATGTGCAGGCAGCTTGTGAACATTCTTATGGCAAGGCAAGTGGAAAAGATAAGATTGTGCTTTCGCTACGCGAGCTGCTCGGTGTGATTGGTGCTTATGAATGGCATAAAAGAGGCGTTGAGATTCCGCAATTGGAAGCCAGTATTTACCCAAGCTACGGCGTGTATTCACCGGTGCGTGGTGAGTATATTGAGCTGGTGAATAACATGCCGTTGAATAATGTAGACGTTGCTTTTGATATCGGTACCGGTACGGGCGTGCTGGCAGCCATATTGGCAAAACGTGGGATTAAAAAAATCGTCGCCACCGAGCAAGAGCCACGTGCGT
>Ga0315912_10004402_pt1 | contig 13374 bp, 20 predicted proteins | sample VfabasoilMG_FD_204469 | JGI IMG/M metagenome (GOLD analysis project Ga0315912, IMG submission 204469) | Garden soil microbial communities collected in Santa Monica, California, United States - V. faba soil | ecosystem: Environmental > Terrestrial > Soil > Garden | place: USA: California... | reverse complement strand
GGGTATCGTATTATTGATGAAGATATGGACGGATTTGGTAATTACAAATTACCGCTGATGTACATTGTGATGTTCTTGCCTTTGTTGTTTGGTGGCGCTGGTAAATTGAGCCTAGATTACTTGCTAAAAATCAGAAAATAGTTGGCCGCTATTATTGCTCGTCCGTTATTGATTCAACAGTTTCCGTACTTGGTAACTTAGCTCGTTTTTTGAGAACGACTATCAGTGTGATTGCCCCAATCAACAACATAATGAACGGGCCAAACCATAGCAGTGCAGTATTTGCATTCACAGGTGGGCGGTAGAGCACAAAGTCCCCATAACGTTCAACCAGATAAGCGGTTATTTCCTCATTCGTCTTACCATCGCGCATCAAAACGCGAATTTCGTTACGTAAATCTTCAGCAAGCGCGGCATCAGAGTCGGCTAGCGTCGTATTCTGACACACAAGACAACGCAACTCAGCTGACAAAGCCTTCAAACGCGCTTCAAGCTGCGGATCTTCTGTGGTTTGAGCTGAGCTAGCAACACCGATTGAAAGCCACAACAAGCATGCCAAGCAGGCTTTGGTGACATGCGTCATTTTTCAAGTTCTTTCAGCAAAGGTAATATTTTGTCGCGCAGTGCAGCAGGAGTAATCGGGCCAATCTGCTTGTAGCGAATAATGCCTGTTTTATCAATAACATAGGTTTCTGGTACGCCATAGACGCCATAATCAATACCAATTTTTCCACTTGCGTCAGTAGCTGTGATGATATAAGGGTTACCCATCTGTTGTAGCACTGTCTTCGCTTCAGCGTCAGTATCTTTGTATGCAAGTCCGTACAAGGGCAAATCGTGCTGACGCATTTCAAGCAATAGCGGATGTTCTTCACGGCAGGCGGCGCACCAAGATGCCCATACATTCAATAACCAAACCTTTCCTTTCATGTCTGCAGTGGAAAAGCTCTTGCTAGCATCGTCAAGAGTAGGGGCTGTAAATATCGGGGTTGGTTTACCAATTAAAGGGGAAGGCACTTCTCGCGGATTGAGAAAAAGTCCTTTTGCCAAAAACCCCATGACGATGACAAACAGTGCAAGTGGCAATATTAGCTTGAGTTTCATACGCCGGGACTCTCAACATTTAACTTTTTACTAATTGGTCGATAACGTCTGTCGACTAACGTCAACACGCCGCCTATAGCCATGAGTAATGCGCCCATCCATATCCACTGTACAAATGGCTTGATATAAATACGCACGCTCCAAGCTCCTTGCTCTAACTCTTCGCCCAACGATACATATAAATCTCGCATCACGCCTGTCGAAATCGATGCTTCAGTCATAATAGCACCTTGTACAGGGTACAAACGCTTTTCAGGAGTTAGCGTAGCATGTTCGGCACCTTGATTTGTCACATAAAACAAACCCTGTTTCGCAACATAATTAGGACCTCTAATCGGCTTAACGCCATCAAAACGAAAATCAAAGCCGCGTACATTGACGCTTTCGCCTATCTGCATGCGCAAATCTTGCTCAGACTCATAACCTTTTACCATGGTCACGCCGAAAATAAATACAGCTAACCCAAAATGAGCAACCAGCATGCCATAGAAGGCTGGGGTAATCTCTTTGAGCTTATCTAATAAGGTACTGTTCTGACTGGCCAGCAGGCGTATGCGCAAAGCAACAAAGACTGAGCTCATTACCCAAAATGCCATAAGCAAACCAACAAAAATCATAAGCGTAAGTTTTCCTAACACGCTTGGCACCAGCAACGCACTGACCAAACTCACTGCCATAGCCCAACGCAACTTAGTGGCTAATTCTGGTAGCGTTGCTTTTTTCCAGCGGGCAACCGGGCCGATTCCCATCAAAAATATGCCTGGCGCCATAATGGCAACAAATACGGCATCAAAGTAGGGTGGGCCGACAGAGATTTTCCCCATACCCATAGCATCGATCAGCAATGGATAAAGTGTTCCCAGTAATACTGAACCTGTAGCAACAATAAGTACCACATTGTTGGTAAGCAATAATGACTCCCGCGAAACTACATCAAACTTCTCGCCTAGGCCAACAGTGGGCGCACGCAAAGCAAACAGTACAAGCGCACCACCAATTACTATGGCTAAAAAGAGCAAAATAAACATTCCACGGCTTGGATCTGAAGCAAATGCATGCACTGAAGTAAGTACACCGGAACGTACTAAAAACGTACCAAGCAAACTTAATGAGAAAGCGCAAATAGAAAGCAAAACAGTCCATGCCTTAAATGCATTACGTTTTTCTGTTACTGCAAGCGAGTGTATAAGCGCCGTACCGACTAGCCATGGCATGAAGGATGCATTCTCAACGGCATCCCAAAACCACCAGCCGCCCCAACCAAGCTCGTAATAAGCCCAACGACTACCTAATGCGATACCTAAAGTAAGAAATATCCATGCTGCTGTTGTCCATGGCCGCGTCCAGCGCGCCCACGTGACGTCGAGGCGGCCATCAAGCAATGCCGCGATCGCAAATGCAAATGCCACAGAAAATCCCACATAGCCCATATAGAGCAAAGGCGGATGAAACACCATGCCAGGATCTTGTAATAAAGGATTCAGATCACGGCCATCTAAAGCAGCAGGGATAAGGCGCTCAAACGGGTTGGAAGTAAACAGAATAAACATCAACAAGCCAACACTTACCAAACCCATTACCGCAATCAAAGTGCTATAAAAACGTAATGGAAGCTCTTTAGCAAAGAAAGTTACAGCCATTGTCCATATCGCTAAAATCGAGACCCAAAGCAACATCGAACCTTCATGACCACCCCAAATAGCAGCAAGACGGTAGATGATTGGTAAATTTGAATTGGAAGTAGAAGCAACATAAAGCACTGAAAAATCGTTCGAGTAAAACGCATAATCCAGACACAAAAATGACACTGCAATTAATATCGATTGCGCACGTGCGGCAGGTACCGCCAGATTCATAAACGTTTGATTATTTTTTGCCAAACCGGTAAATGGCAATGTGCTTTGTATTAGCGCAAATAAAAAAGCCAAGATGAGCGAGAAGTGACCTATTTCTGGAATCATTACTTGGCTCCAGTGGCATATGAGTTATTGGCTTTAGCTTTTTCTAGAGCATCTGCCGCTTCAGGTGGCATGTAATTTTCATCATGCTTGGCAAGCACTTGGTCGGCTTCAAACACTTTGTCTTTACCTAGCTTGCCTTGCGCAACAACACCTTTCCCTTCTTTAAATAAATCGGGAAGGATGCCTGTGTAAACAACTTGTATGCTTTTGGCAGTATCTGTTACCTTAAACTTTACCTGAGTACCGTTAGATAAGCGCTCAAGACTACCATTCTCTACCAAGCCGCCAATCCGGAAGTTGCCTTCTTTTGGCGCTTCGCCATTTGCAACTTGGGTAGGGGTAAAGAAGAATACCAAATTACTGCGAAATGATTGCAGTAATAATGTGGCAGCGATAGCAAGCACTGCAATACCGGCAACAATCAATGCAATACGTTTATGACGTGCTTTCATTGAGTTTTTCCTTCGGATGCTGTTTTCCGGTTGTTAATTCCGCGAATGCGTAGCAACCATAACTCAATTATCATGCTGCCAAATGTAATTGCAAAAGATACCCAAACGTAAAACCCGTATCCGCCCATATGTAAAAAATCACTCAAACTATGCCAATGCATCGCTATTCCCTAAAATTTCGCAGTAAAGCTGTACTGCGTTCCCTATCTTCAATTTCTCTGCGAACTCGTAGCAAAATTACTGCGATACTATAAAGCCAAAAACCTATTGCCATGATTAGCATGCCTTTGAGCATGATTGATGCCATGGCCGGTGATTTAGTCAGACTAACAGACGCACCTTGGTGTAAAGTGTTCCACCACTTTACTGAAAAATAAATAATCGGCACATTAATTACACCAACTATCGCCAACACAGCACTGGCACGGTCCGCACGGCGCTTATCATCAATGGCCGCTTGCAATGACATATATCCTATGTACAAAAATAGTAAAATTAGTTCAGAAGTTAAACGCGCATCCCACACCCACCATGCGCCCCACATCGGCTTACCCCAAAATGCACCTGTCACCAGCGCCACAAAAGTAAACATAGCGCCTGTAGGTGCTATGCTAGAAGCCATCATATAAGACAGTCTTGCGTTTAGTGCCAACCCTAGCGCTGCATAGGCGGCCATAATGACGTATAAGAACATAGAAAACCATGCGGCTGGCACGTGCACAAAAATGATACGATAGCCTTCCCCTTGTTGAAAATCAGTAGGGGCAATCAGCAAGCCAATATACAAACCATAGAGAATAAGCAGAGCCGCGCCTGCCGCAAACCAAGGAACGAGCTTGCCAGCAAGAGGGTAAAAGGTTTGCGGGGAGGAGTATTTAAGCCAGTTCATAGGCTGCTAACGCTTTCAAGTAAATCATGTTGACCATATTCAATCTTATTCAATGGCGATTTTTAAAGCCATACTTGCGGCTAATGGAGCAAATACTAGCGACAGCGCCAACATTGCACCTAACAGCGCCAAGCCACCACTGGCGCCCATACCGACAAAAACCGCATTTACTGCGCCCGCACCAAACACCAATACTGGTATATAAAGCGGCAATATCAAAAGTGCAATAAGTACACCTCCACTGCGCACTCCCAATGTAAGTGCACCACCAATGCTACCGATGAGGCTTAATGTAGGAGTGCCTAACAAAAGTGACAGAGCAAGTACTTGAAGCTCAATTACACTAAGATTAAATTGCAAGCCAATTAATGGTGCAACTAATACTAGCGGCAAACCGGAGAGTACCCAATGTGCAAGTGTTTTCATCAACACAATAAGCAAAGTCGGCTGATTCGACATTATAAGCTGTTCTAACGTTCCATCAGCGTAATCGTTCGCAAACATACGGGGTAGGGATAGCATGCAAGAAAGCAGGGCGCAAACCCACAATACACTTGGTGCAATCGCATGCAACAACCTAGGGTCTGCTCCTAGGCCAAGCGGGAAAAGGCTTGTAGCTATAATAAAAAAGAAGAATACGTTTGCAATATCCGAACGGCGGCGCCACGCTATGCGAATATCGCGCTTAAACACACGAAGCAAAACAGAAAATGCGCCAATTTTATTGTATTCAGTAATCATCGTTAATCAAGACTTAGGCGCTGCATGATATCGGGGTTAAATTCTGGTATCTGATGCGAGGTGAATACTACCATTCCGCCCGTGTTTACAAATGCCTCGACGTGTTTTGTTAATGCTTTAATTGCAAGGCCATCTAGCGCAGTGAAAGGTTCGTCTAATATCCAGAGCGGGTTACTCTGCAACCACAACCTAGCCAAGGCAACACGCCGTTTTTGGCCTTGCGAGAGTACTCGTGTGGGCAAATCTGCGCACATTGCTATTCCTACCTGCGTGAGCGCTTCAATTGTCTGTTCGCGTGAAACGTCACTTCCTGCCAACGCTGCTGAAAATTGTAGATTTTCTACTGCGGTTAAATCTGCCTTTATACCTGGCAAATGTCCTATGTATAGCGCCTGGCTGGCATAATCTTCTACTAGCTCTCTAATATCTTGATTATTCCAACTTATGCTTCCTGCTTCTGGTTGAGACAAACCGCACAGCGTGCGAAGTAGTGTGGTTTTACCACTGCCGTTTGCACCTTGCACATATAACAGGTTTCCGCTTTCCAGATCGAGAGAGATATCCTTAAATAATATCCGTTCACCACGGACACACTCCAGATCAGTTACGTTAAGTACATTCTTTGTTACTTCAGATTTCATTCATGCCCAACTTAAGGCTAAACGCAAGTGAGGTGCTATTTTAATCGTTTTATTGTTGTCGTGGTTAATGTCGTATATATATTTTACATAATATACATTATGCGAAGTTGATAAGACATCACCTCGGAATAGTAATCAGAGGAAATCAAGTAAATAGCCGTTTTCACCCTCTTTAGGAGTAATTAAAATGGTGGAAACAACAAAGCTTGAATTTTCGACTTCTGAACTAAAATTATTATTAACTGCTTTCGATATTTTTAATAAACGGCTCGAAAACAAAAAAACACGTATCCAAACCTTACTTCAAATTCATGAGTCAGAAAAGTTTTTCAATTTTGACTTTGATGTAAAACTACTTATTGATGACCTTCCTCAATTCCTCAATGCCATGGGGTTTCTGGGTGACAAGCTTTACGATGCATTCTCAGAGCTTGCCCATGCAGATGGCACCATAAAACCATTACCGCTTGAAGACGATCGTTATACGCTTGAAGATGTGATTCCTTTCCTCGATATTGAATTAAAAAAACCTTTAGAGGCTTAATATTATGAAAAACTCATTTTATGCGCCTCTGGCTGAAGATTTCATTCGAGTAAGGTATACGGGTCACTTTACTCAAAAAAACGTGTCTGACATGCTACATGTGACACTAGAAACAATCAGAAACTGGGAAGAAGGGCGCGCATCTATTCCCTACTCCGCATTTAAGCTTCTAAAGGTGCTCGCAAACTACGAATTACCATTTGAAGGCTGGGAAGGCTGGTGTATCAATAGAAATTTACTTTGGTCGCCAGCTGGTCGTTCATTTGAACCTCATCAGTTAGCCTATATCGGTAATTATTTTACGATGGCGCGCTTTTGGCTCGCTGAACGTGAAAAGATGCGTCAGCATCAAATCACAATAGCGCAAACACCTCAACTTCGTGTGATTCAAGGGGGTAAAAGCCTACAACAACCCTCCTCTGTTGCTTCGGCAAGCACCAGCTAGGGTACATGCCGAAGGCATGCTGTACCTCGCGTAGCGACCGATGAAATGCCGTTGGCAAGCCCTACTACTACTTTATGCTGACTGTTTTTGATTTAACTTAATAGATGGTTGCGAAAACGGTGGCGGCGAAGCCGCCGCCTTTTCGCAGTCCGTTTAGATTTATATTACGGACACTTAAGAACATACACAAGAGTTTATGCGGTCGTGGTTTAAATAATGTAATTACATTGTAGTGACATTTTTAGCAAGGATTTGGGAGGATTTATGCTTAAAAAAAGGTCAGATTTATTGCAGATACGTTTAGAGCCGGAGTTAAAAATAAGGCTAGAAGCCTTAGCAGACCACAACAGCGTTACTTTGTCTGAGATGCTTAGGCTGTTAATTCACCGCTCTTGCGAGAATCTTGAGGCTTATTTGTACAAAAAGGCCGAGCACGAGAGAAAAAAACAGGAGCGTTTATTAAACTCAGCGGCTAACCAAGTTGAAGTGAAAAATGTACCTAGTGCTATTCAAAGCAATAAAAAACCATTAAAGAGGGTTAAACCTAAGGATTTAACTAATAGACATGGGGTTCCCACCTCTTCCTTATTAACTAGCTTACTCAATAAAAATGTCTAAGGAGATTACTTACGTCACGGTTGCTCAAGTTGCAAAACGTTTAAAAATTTCAGATAGAAGGGTTAGGCGGTTATTATCTACTGGTCGTATGTTCGGTGTTAAGAAAGCAAATGGTCGGTGGATAATCAATTTACCTTTGCAGGTAACGGCTGGTAAAAGAGGGCCTGACATGAATAAATATCCGACTCGGATTTAATTATTTTTTGGTATCTCCCTCTTTTTTAAGATACATTTCTTCCTTAATTTTTCTATCTTTTGATGTGAATGTATCGACATTAAGAGTTTTAAAACCATTAATCGCATTTCCAAGATTTTTATCTATATTTTCGACTGCTTTAGCAATTTTACTTAATGGCGAAGTGCCTACTTTCCCATATCCTTCAAATTCTTCCAGATAAATAGGAATCTTATTAATTGTTCTTCTTCCAGAATGACTTGAATATGAAACTTCACAAATTAATCTTGCTTTAATCTTTAACTCATATTTATCATGCATTTGAGTGAATCCAGAGTGAGTTTCTTGACCAGGTCCCAGATAGGTTAGCCCTCTAGTGATAAACTTACTTTTGGAAAACTCATTAATTAATAAAGATTCTCCCTCATTGTTACTTTCACCATATAAATTAAACTTCAAATCAAAAGCGGGTCCTAACCCAATATTTTTAAATCTTAGTACAAAAATATTGATCGCTTCTTCAAGAGGCTCAGCAACAACTTCAATTCTCGCATCTGTTTGTAATTCCCTCATTCTTCTAGTTTCTTTTACTAGACGCGCTGTCAATAATGCATATATAACAGTAGCAAGCATTACAATGCCTGAAAATATTACTGAAATCATCCCATTGTTATCATTGAGGAATTTAATAAATTCTGGAAAATTCATATTAGATTTTGCCTCTTAAGGATCGACATTACGAACTTGTTGTAGATGTTCACGGGTGTCGTAGATAGCTTTCTCACCATATATTGATTCAAAATTAATTAAAAGATTAAGTGCCTTAAATTTTGTTTGAAACATATCAGTTGAGACCTTGCTATTATTTAAAGCAATTTTAGCAATTAAGTCTTCTTGTTGAGACCCAATAGCCGCACCCTTTCTAAACACATAGAATTCACTGTGTGCTTCAACCAATAAACCATCGAAGTGTTTATTTATAATAGTAAATAATTCATTAGGGTCATGAATGGTGATAATTTCGTCTTCTACACAAACGCAGTAATTATTTATAATTGCAGGACCAAAACCTCTGTTTGATAAGTACGTCTTAAAAAACATAATATTACCTTCATGGTAGAAATTAGTTGAGGTTGTTAGTCTCGGCTTTACGCTAATTCTATTATGTTTTCTTGATAGATAAGCTTGATATATAGTTAATGCTAACGCACATGCGGAAACTATAAATGCCGGCTGCGTCAAAATATTAATTAATTTGGGATTCATGAACTCTAAGCCAAAGCATAATGACATCTGGATTTCCTAGTAGGCTCTATGCTGCTATTTCATTTTGAATAGTTACTTCATCTGGTAAATTACCAGTATTCCATCGAATAATTTTTATATTGGCATCCCTAAGGGCTTTATCTTTTTTAGCATCAGATTCAACTCTTGATTGTCTCGTATGGGTCTTATCGTCAAGCTCAATGGCTGCGATTACTGTTGAGTCTTTCTGACATACCAGAAAATCAATACTCATTCTGTTTATTCGATTGTGCCATTGGCCAAAATTGGCTCCCTTTTCAACTCCTAGAATTTGTGAAAGCTGCACTTGTGCTAGAACAATATATTCAGGCATTGCTGATACAAGGCGGTGATAAAGAACTTGTTCTATCTGAGTTAAGGGTTTCTTTGCGTAATAAGGCCACCTATCGTCAGAGTCTGATGATTCTTTCTTTTTTAAGATAAGAATAAAAATGGCAAGAATTACAAGCGTGGATATTATTATTAGCACAATAACTCCTAGGCAAATTCGTTTTTTTATTAGTTACTAAGAATTTTTCAACTATAGACAAAGCGGAATAGTTTTTGTTATTGTATATCAAGGCACGAAAATAATTTCATGCCTTATTTTCATTAACTTGAGAACGGTATTTTTTCTTGAAATGTCACTCCCGATAGTGACAAGCCTCTGGAAGTCAGTATACACGCGGGGTTATTTTAAATAATAGCTGATGTATACATTATGCGAAGTAATTGGTTATTAAATAAGCCGAGTTAATCGGCTTATCATTTTGCATCTATCGCTTACCTGTTATTGAAGAATGCTATGTTCATCACACGGTCATTCACAAAAGTAATTTCAGTTTCTTTGTATGTGCGTTTTTTGTCGTACTTCACAAGATTTTTGTAATACCACATTTCAACTTTAACAGGCTTGGACTTTTTATTCTCCAGATTCTGACCTGTTACTGCCCCGGCATTTGCTGGTTTGACTGAAAGCTCTTTTTTTGCAGGTGCACCAAGTTTATCCGTTACAACTTTCTTAGACTTGCCGCTGAAGCTATCTAAAAACTCACCTTCTGTATAAGTCTTGCCGCCAGCAGCCGCCTGACCGATTATTGTGAGCGAGGCAATGGTAAGGGCTAGGCCAAGTCTTTTAAATGCGTTGTAGTTCATTCAATTATCCTAAATTTATGCTGTTAAACGTTTTTTTAGCTACATTGTTGACATGCACTAAGTAAATTGCAGTTTTAAGCCGTCATAACCAACCATGACATTGCTTGGTAGCGTTTTCGTTAAGGAGTCGTATTCTAATTCATGTGTCATGTGAATCAAAACACTTTGTTTGGCATTTATCTGACTTACGTATTGTAAACTTTGTTCAATATTGATGTGCGTTGGGTGCGTTTTCTCCCGTAAGCAGTCTATCAGCAACAAATCTAAACCTTGCAGCAATTCAAACGAGGTTTCAGGAATTACTGAAACATCAGTTAGGTAAGCAAAATTACCTATGCGGTAACCGTAAATATTTGATCTACCGTGCTGAACAGGAATGGGTGTAATGGTTATGTCGTATAGCTCGAAGGGCGAATCAACAGTAGTAATAGCAAGTACCGGCAATTCCCAAAAATCACTTGGCTCGCGCAGTGTATAGCCAAATTTCGCTTTAATATGTTCTGTAGCTTCCGAATATGTATACAACGGGATTTGTTTACGCTGAATTTGGCAAAATGCGCGTAAATCATCAATGCCATGCAGATGATCTGCGTGCGTATGCGTATAAAGCACAGCATCCACGCGGATGAGCCCCTCTCTAAGCGCCTGAAGACGCAAATCCGGACCGGTATCAATTAAGATAACTTCACCAGAATCTAAAGTGACAAAGCTTGAGCAACGTGTTCTTTTGTTGCGAGGATTAGTTGATATGCAAGTATTGCAACTGCAGCCAACTACAGGCGTTCCTGCGCTGGAACCCGCACCCAATATGGTTAGTTGCATGGTATTGCACTGCGAAACAAACTGAAAAAATTGGCTGTAGTAGCTTGCATCACTTCATCTAAACTGATGCCACGTAAGTTAGCAATTTCCTGAGCCACATATTTTACGTAAGCAGGTTGATTGGTTTTCCCACGAAACGGGACTGGTGCAAGATAAGGCGAATCGGTTTCGACCAAAATTTTGTTCAAAGGGATTTTTTGCGCAACTTCTTTCAATTGTGTTGCATTTTTGAAGGTCACTATGCCAGAAAAAGAGATATAGAAATTCATAGCAATGGCTTCCAGTGCCACTTCCAGGCTCTCTGTGAAACAATGCATCACACCACCAATTTGCGCCGCACCCTCTTCTCGCATAATACGCAAAGTGTCTTCAGCAGCGCTTCTGGTGTGAATAATCAGTGGCTTTTTGGCTATCAGTGCGGCACGAATATGGGTGCGGAATCGCTCTCGCTGCCACTCCAAATCACCAGTCAGCCTAAAATAATCCAAACCCGTCTCACCAATTGCCACTACTTTTGGGTGATCCGCAAGATGAGAAAGCACTTCTACACTAGGTTCTTCGATGTCTTCATAATCAGGGTGCACGCCAACAGATGCATAGAAATTGTCATATTGCTCGGCTAAAGCGAGCACTTCCGGAAATTTATCTAATGTGACAGAAACACACAATGCGTGCCCTACTTCTTCTTCAAGCATAAACTGTCTAACAGATTGGATATTATTGGCTAACTCAGGAAAGTTAAGATGGCAGTGTGAGTCTACTAGCATAAACTTTTTGACAAACTACATCGTATGAGTTGGACGATTAGTTTTAAGTGCGCCACCTAAAATGGCTTCAATCTTATTTTTAACCTCAACGCCGCCATCTTTTTCACTAAACTGAACACCGATACCCTGAGGACGGTTAGTATGCGCAACGGGTGTGATCCAGATGACTTTACCCACAACTTTTAGCTTCATTGGGTCATCTACCAGGCTCAGCAACATAAATACCTCTTCGCCCATTTTGAAGTTTTTATTGGTAGGAATAAACAGTCCGCCGCCCTTCACGTAAGGCATATAGGCTGCATACAAGGCTGATTTCTCTTTGATTGCCAACGATAGTACACCGGGCTTATTTGCCGCGGCTTGCTGGTCGGTACCTGGATCCATACTCAATTTATAACTCTTTTCTAATTAATTTTTAAAAATATGCGTATATTGCAGCAACATATTTTCAAGCTGCATCTCATTATTCAATGGGTGATTTGCAGTTTTTTTAGCTTCAATCAACATTTGTTGGAAGCGCAATAACACACGCAAGTTTACGCTTTTACATAAGGCTTGCAAAGCGCTAGCTTGCTGTGCGTGATAATGAAATTGTTGGATAAGTTTATAGTTCAATAAATCAAATACCCATTTTTGCAAGGTTTCGAGTGCATGCTCCATACCTAAGGACAAAAACATCGGCGCGGAGACAAAGGGATCAAGCTTGGCACCTTGTGCAAGTTGCTTAATCAGACCATTGCTGGTTTCCAGCCGCTCTTGTATTTGCAAGGCCAATAATGGCGCACCGCCTGCATAATCCAGCGCAATCTCTGCATTAGGCACACCTTGCGTGTTTAGCCAATGCAGCGCATCTACTCTGCTGGGCATAGTCATATCAAGTGCCTGGCAACGGCTAATAATCGTGGGTAGCAAGCGTTGTGGCTGGCTGCTCACCAACAGAAACAAGGTATTTGCGGGTGGCTCTTCTAACATCTTAAGTAAGGCATTAGCAGAAGCCACATTAAGCGCGTCCGCAGGTGAAATTAAAATGACGCGTTTACCCTGCACCTGGTGGCTGGAAAGACTTAAATAGTCAAAGAGCTGTCGAATTTGCACGACAGATATTTGGCTTTTTTTTGTAGTTTTTTTCTTTGGCGTATCTTCACTACCATCATCATCTTCCGGTGTAATCAAACGGAAGTCAGGGTGATTCCCTTCAGTGAACCACAAACAGGCCGGGCAAGCTCCGCAGGCTTGTTTTGCCCCATCTGTATTTTGGCATACAAGGGCACGTGACAATGTAAGCGCAAAGTCATGCTTGCCAATACCTGCTCTACCACGGAGCAACAAGGCATGCGGCAGAGCATTTTTGCGTTGCATCACACTATTCCATTGAGAGTTTTGCCAAAAATACATATTAATTATGTTAATAATCAGAATATTGAAATAACTTCTTTAACTATTTCTTTAACTTTATCAAGCTCTTGATTCGCATTAATAATGCGAAAGCGCTCCGGGTTTTCTTTGGCGCGTCTGAGGTATTCATTACGTAGTTTTTTGAAAAATTCTGTATTCTCACGCTCAAACTTATCCGGTTCACGAGCAATTTCAAGCCGTTTTAAACTAACTTCGACGGGCACGTCAAATAAAAGCGTTAAGTCCGGCTGCAAAACGCCCTGCACCCAAGTTTCCAACTGTTTTATCTTATCGACAGGTACACCTCTCGCGCCAGACTGGTAGGCATAGGTAGCATCCGTAAAACGGTCTGAAATAACGTATGCGCCCTGCGCAAGTGCG
>Ga0315912_10004401_pt1 | contig 13376 bp, 11 predicted proteins | sample VfabasoilMG_FD_204469 | JGI IMG/M metagenome (GOLD analysis project Ga0315912, IMG submission 204469) | Garden soil microbial communities collected in Santa Monica, California, United States - V. faba soil | ecosystem: Environmental > Terrestrial > Soil > Garden | place: USA: California... | reverse complement strand
GCGTGTGTTGGATGGTTTGGAAGGTGCTGCGGCAGGCGCTGGCGGCAAATTCGACCGGGCGAAGATGGAGCAGACGCTTGCTGCGTTGGGTAATCGCGTGTTCCTCATGAATAATGTGCATGAGGATGAACCGGTAATCTTTGAGACGCGTTGGTGCATGTCGTATCTGCGTGGTCCTTTGACGAAAGGGCAGATCAAACAGTTGATGGATCCGGTGAAGGGGTCGGCACCTGTGAGCACACCGAAGACTTCTATTGCGGCGGCAAGTTCCGCCAAGGCTTCTTCCCGTCCTGTGTTGCCTCCGGATGTGGAAGAGAAGTTCATTCCAGTTAGAGGCGGCGGCCCAGTTACCTATCAACCGCTGTTGTTGGGCGCAGCCCAGGTATTGTTTCAGGACACCAAACGCGGGGTTAACGAGACTCGTGAGGTGGCGTTTGTAACTGGAATCGATGACGGCGCGGTTGCGATTAACTGGGCCGATGCGGAGGAATGTGATTGCGCTCTGGATGAGTTGGAGGCGGCTCCCAGCGATGACGCAGGGTTCTCCGAACTTCCAGCCGCGGCCTTGCAGGCGAAGAGTTATAAGGCATGGAACAAGGAATTTGCGAATTGGCTTTATGGCAGCCAGGAGATTACGCTGTTTTCGAATGCATCGTTGAAGGAGACTTCAAAACCGGGTGAGTCTGAGAGGGATTTCCGGTTGCACTTGCAGCAGAAATCGCGAGAGCTGCGGGATGCGCAGGTGGCGGTATTGCGGCAAAAGTATGCGCCTAAAATTGCGACATTGGAGGACCGGGTGCATCGAGCTGCGCAGACTCAGGAGCGTGAGGCGCAGCAGGCTTCTTCGCAGAAACTTCAGACTGCGATCTCGATTGGGGCTTCTGTGTTGGGTGCGATTTTTGGCGGCGGAAGAAAGACGTCTGCGATTACGGGGATTGGCGCTGGTGCTCGTGCTGCTACGCGGTCTTATAAAGAAACGCAGGATGTGGCTCGTGCTGGTGAGACGGTGGAACGCGTACAGCAGCAGTTGGCGGAGTTGCAGCAGCAGATGGAAGATGAAGTTGCGGCGCTGCAGTCTGTGAATGATCCCATGGTGGAGCCGCTGGAGACAATTTCCATTCGACCGAAAAAGACCAACATCACAGTGCGGTTGGTGGGACTGGTTTGGCGGGCTGGCTAACTCTTAACCGCCTTGCTGACTGGGGTTTGAATGGAAATCAGCTGAACCATTTCCGCCGAGGTGACGTTCAATGGAACCCGCTCGTCCTGACGTAATGGTACCGGCTGTTGCCAAACTTTGGCGCTCAAGTATGACCGCATCAAGTTAAAAGGCTTGTAGACGATGCTAGCCCACAGTGGAATCTCGTAGGTGCAGTGGCACTCCTTGTTTGCAATGGAAGTACGCACAGCATTGGTTTCCTGCGACTGCCAGATTTCAGGAAATGTTTTTTCACGGAGATTGCCGATGGGCGGGCGAATTTCGCAAACTCCGACATCGCCGTTGGCGTAGATCACTGCAGAGATTTTTCCGGCGGAACATGACACGACCTGATGCCGCTGTTTCAGAATGCGCATCTTGCTTTCCTGAAGCATGGGTTCCACTGATGATCCGTAACGATTGGCTTCGCGATTGGCCCAGAGTCGGCGCGTGTAGTCGTAGAGATCCCAATATTGTTGAAGGTTGGGCTCCAGTAGGGATGGGTTCTTTCGGTCACCGCGAATCATACCCAGATTATGGTGGTCCATTTGTGGGCAGCGGTCGTACAGAAAAGTAGTCAGCCGTTTGATCTCGTCAAGATTGATTGTGGTGGCAGTGGAGATGGCGTGAATGCGCAGGCGAGGATCGGTCTCTTGCAGCTTGGCAAGGGCGTCGTAGGTCTGCATTGATTTTTCGAACGAGCCTGGAGAGACGCGGAAGCGGTCGTGAAATTCTCCAAGACCGTCGAGAGAAAGTTCAATGACGAAGTAATCCAGATCCTTTTCTTCGAGCGCCTCAGCGATGTGTTTGACGGTGCGGTCAGCGAAATATCCATTCGATGGCACGTAGATTTGGCGCACACCATTATGGCGGATGAACTGTTTGCAGATCTGTCCGAATTCAGGCCGGAGGAACGGTTCGCCTCCAGAGAGATTGAGGATTTCGATCTTACCCATGGACTTGGATATGGCGACGATTTCATCGAAGGTCATGTCGTCCTTGCCGTTGAGGCTTTGCCAATAGAAGCAATGTTCACACTTCTGATTGCAAATGGAATTTATGAAAAAGACCAGGATAGGTGGGGTGGGCGCGCCGAAGTTTGCGATCCAGGAAAGACGCGCGTGACGGGTGAGCCTTTGGACCAGATTCATGCCATCACCTGCATGAGCTGCCTTGCCGCGATATTCCAGGACAGCTTTCCCGCAGCTTCCAAGCCTGCCACACTCATCTTCCTCCGCATCTGAGTTGATGTTAGCACGCAGCGCAAAGCTTGCTCCAGTTCGGCGGGCTTGTTTGGGTTGACATATACTCCGCCTTCTCCGAGCAATGCTGGCAGGGGGCTCTCGCGTGTGGCGATAACGGGGCAACCGCAGGCCGCAGCCTCCACAGCAGGAAGTCCGTAGCCTTCCATCATAGAGGGCAGCACAAGAACCATCGCTTCGCTCATAAGCGACGCCAGCCGCGCATCAGGAACGAAACCCGTGAACTCGACACGATCTGCGATTCCGGCCCGATCAATTCGGCGGTGGATTTCCGGCAGCGAGGAATGAAACACTTCGGACTCATTCTCTCCAACCAGCACCAGCCGCAGGTTTGTGCCTTTAGTCGCGCTGGCGAATGCATCCACCAGCATCTCGACATTCTTGTGCGGTCCGAAGCCTCCCGCGTAAAGTACAAAGCCAGGGTCGGCGGAATGAGGCTGCGCAGAGGGACGGAACACTGCGTCAGGCGCTTCTCCAACTACATGCACCCGAGCTTTGGGCAACCGGAACATTTCGACAATCTGAGCGCGGGAGTAATCGGAAACAGTGGCGATGGTATCTGCCTGGGCAATTGCCAACTTCACCTTCAAGTCCCAAAACAAACGGGCCTTGGCATTGGGATGGGCAAACTCGGGATAACGCTCTGGTATGACGTCGTGGATAAACACAATCTTCCTGGCGTCACTGGTAACGGGAACAAAGGAGTACACGGACGGGAACAGCACCAGATCGATTTCAGGCGAAGACAGGGCACGGCACATACGCCACATGTCACCGAGAGACCGGCTCCCGTCGGCAGAAGCAGCCTGGGCCGCCGGGCGACTCGCGCCAACCAGTTGAACCTTGGCTCTGGGTGGCAGGTCGGCAGGCGGTGCTGGCGAATCTACAAAAAAAATGTAGTCATTCCGGACGTCTTGTTCGAGCAAGGCTCTCAGCAATGCGCGGGCGTGACGACCGTAGCCTCGCTGGTTAAGCCAGCACGAGGCGTCCACTCCGACGCGCATGTCAGGCTCCTTCCGGTTTGGAGGGTTTTGGAAATCCGGTCACGGTGCCGAAAGTTTCCCCTGCAGTCCACAGTGCCGCCATTGCGAACAGTGCGGGAAGCGATTTGAGGAATGGAATCTGATTGCGACGGTCACCGAACACTTTTGCGCCAACGCGAAAGATCCGGACAAAGGGTATTAAGGGGCTACCGACAAAATAGAGAATTCGTGTGGGCCAGGACATGGCATAGGCACGGGCTCCACCAAACACTGCGCCCCAGCTGAGGCGTTCCCCGGCCAGATGAAAAAACCCGAGTGCACCGCGATCCTGACGGACCACCATTTCCGGAACCTGCCAGAGCGTACCGCCCTTGTCCATAATGTGCCAGTGCGCAACCGCTTCGTTGTAGCGGGGATTCATGAGCGGTCTGATCCACTCAATGGCTTTTCGTTTGTAGGCGACATTTACATCTGCGATGTAGCCAACACTTTTTTCCTGTAGTGGAAGCTGGTAGCGGGAAAACTCCAACAGGTAGATGGACCAGCTCAGCAGACCTTTACCGGCATGTTCGACGGCCCCACCAATTACCTCGTAAGGAAGTTTTTTGTGAACCGCTATGGTTTTATCGCACCAGTCGGGGTCTGGAATAAAGAGATCCTGCAACAGCCCAACCACCTCACCTTTGGCCGCAAGGAGTCCACCGGCGACCCGGGTTTCGAATAAATCATGGTGATGAAGAAATGTTCCTGGCGTGGCGCGAGAGGGCACAACACCCAAGTCCACGAAGCGAACCGCCGGGAAACGTCGGCGTGCTTCGTCCGGGTTCTCAAAGCACGAGTCTACCGGGACGATGATTTCGTAGGGCTTACCCTCAATCTGCGGCAACAAGCTGGCCAAACAGCGCGCCAGGGTTTCGAGGTTTCCATTTTTGATAACGACGACAGAAAGCTGGATCAAGGTAAATTATCCCAAATATGAGCGGTACCACTCAATGGTCTCAGCCAGAGAGGAATCGAGAGCATACGCGGAACTCCATTGAAGACGGGTTCTTGCCTTCGTGCAGTCCAAGTACTGCCGAGGAATTTCTTGCGAGGCTTGGTTCAGAATGAGCGGTTTCAAGTCTTCCCTTTTCATGACACTAAGAACGTGTGCCACGAGGTCGGTTACGGAAAGAGGAACTTCGGTGCCGAAATTGAAAGCCTCTCCCGTTATACCGCTGCCGGGCAACCGCTCCGCCAGTCGGAGGTATGCGCCAACTGCGTCTCGGACGAAGAAGTAATCCCGAATGAATTTGCCATCACTGCGGATCACCGGAGCCTCGTTGCGGAGGACCGATCGGATCGTTCCGGGGACAAGCCGGTTAAAGTTGAGGTCGCCACCGCCGTAGAGATTGCCGCAACGGGTAATGGATACCGGAGTTCCATACGTAGTGAAATAGCTCAGACAGAGCAAGTCGGCGCATGACTTGGAAACGTCGTAGGGGAACCGGCCTTGCAAAGGGGCGTCCTCGGTGTAAGGGAGCTTGTCGTGAGCACCGTAGGCTTTGTCGCTGGAAGCTACGACAATCCTTTCCACAAGCTTGGGATTTATTCGGCACGCCTCCAGGAGATTGTAGGTGCCTCTGATATTGGCTTCGAATGTGGAAAGCGGTGACCGGGCCGACGTCCCGACAATTGTCTGGGCACCGATATGGAATACGGTGTTAATTTCGTACTCATTGATGGCCCTGATCAATACCTGAACGTCCTCCAGTTCTCCACGCACGGAGGTTACTTTGGCGCTTAGACGGCTTGCCGGCACCCAGTCACGGGTCAGGCAAACGACGTGCGCTCCTTGATCGAGCAGCGCATCCGCCATCCAGGAGCCAAGGAGTCCGGTGGCACCAGTCAAGAAGACATTGCGATCCTGCCAGAAGCTCATTCCCAGACCTTCCAGGGAGCCTCACCAGAGTCCCACATGGCCTCAAGCAACTGGCGGTCACGCATGGTATCGAGCGGGTGCCAAAAACCGTGATGTCGGCGTGCCATTAATTCGCCCAATCTCGACAGGCGCTCCAGAGGCTCGCGTTCAAAACTGGTTTGATCGTTGTCAATATAGTCAAACACCGAAGGCTCCAGGACGAAGAAGCCGCCGTTGATCCAACCTTCACCAACCTGAGGTTTCTCGGAAAACTCGGAAACCCGATCCCCATCGAGGGTCAAAGTTCCAAATCTGGCCGGAGGGCGGACAGCAGTGACGGTTGCGGCCTTGCCGTGCATACGGTGAAAAGCGACCAGAGCCTTAATATCAACGTTACCAACGCCGTCGCCGTAGGTGACCAGAAAAGTCTCCTCCCCAATCCATTTTCGAAGGCGCAACAAGCGACCGCCTGTCATGGTTGCGGCTCCAGTATCGATTGCCGCAACGCGCCAATCCGCAGTACTGGCGTTGAGCACCTGACGGGAGCCATCGCGCATATCGATTACATAGTCACTGGAGTGGACCGCAAAGTTGTGAAAGAACTCCTTAATCACCTCGCCCTTGTACCCGCACGCGATAATGAAGTCGTCGAATCCGTGCTTGGCGTAGATATTCATGATGTGCCACAGCATTGGTTTTCCGCCGATCTCCACCATTGGCTTGGGACGGGCCGCGGTCTCCTCCATCAACCTGGTGCCGAGTCCGCCGGCAAGTATGACCACCTTCATAACTAACTACAATCCCACAATCTTGGGAGTTGGAATAGGGACAATGAACAGGCCGCCGTTTCTCCGGTATTCATCTTGCTGACGAATGATTTCGTCGGCGAAGTTCCAAGCCAGGATCATGACGTAATCAGGACGCTCGCTGACCAACGCGGAAACCTCCCGCACCGGCACATGTTGTCCCGGCGTGAACTTGCCCACCTTCATCGGATTCTTGTCCACAGTGTATTGAAGAATATTTGTGGAGATTCCACAGTAATTCAGGAGAGTGTTACCCTTGGCCGGCGCACCATAGCCAACGATGGTTTTCCCTTCGAATAGCAAGGTGGCAAGCAGGTGGAGGAGCGTAGTTTTGTGTTCCTCGACACTGTTGGCAAAGTCCACCATGGTGGCGAGCGAAGTCAATCCATGTTGGTTCTCATGACGGCACATGTCTAGCGCATCCCTGGAATGGTTTGGTGTGTGGTCTTGCCGCTGGGCATAAATACGGACGGAGCCACCGTGGACCGGTACCCGGTCAATACGCACCACCGACAGTCCCGCCGAACCGAACAACTTCACCAATGCTGTCATTGAGAAGTAGCTGAGGTGTTCGTGATAGATGGTATCGTACTCCACTTTTTGAATCAGGTCACCCAGGTAAGGTACTTCGGCGATTACCATGCCGTCGCCCTCCACCATCGCGGCTGCACCGCGCAGAAAACCTCGGGGATCATCCACGTGGGCCAAGACATTGTTTGCGATCACGGCCCGGGCCGCGCCGCGTTCGGCACGAAGCATGAGAGCTACTTCGTAGGTGAAGAACTCGGTCACGGTGTCGATTCCTGCGGCTCGTGCTTTCTCCGCGATATTCAATGCGGGTTCAATACCCAGAGTTCTGGAGTCGAAACATTTCAATAGGCTGCCGTCGTTGCTGGCGACTTCTACAACCAAATCCGCGGATGACAGGTTTAAAAGAGATCTGACGGTTTTCGCGTAGTGGATGTTGTGCGCCGCAATTGTATCGGAGGTACCGGTAACGTAGATGTAATCCCGGAACAGGACTTCCGGATCGACCACATCCAGCAACTGGACGAGGGAACACTCCTTGCAGAAGTAGACATCCAGAGGAAAACTCTTTTCCTCTGGGAACTCGCTAGGAGAATTGAGAAAGCTGTTTGCTAACGGGGTCTTGCCGAGCGAGAGAAATTTGACGGGGTCAACAGAATCACACCCGCGACAAGTGGTCCGCAAGTGGTGCATCAGAGGGTTTCGGCACCTTTCCAATCCGTAATCGGAGTCATCTTGTTCAATATGCGCCGACGTCCGCCAAACCGGAAGATCAGCAAGTCACGGAAGAACTCCCAGCATGCCGACGGTTTCACGTTAGAAAGACCCGTACCACGCATTCTGGCAAATACGTTTAACTCCAAAACTCGCAGGCCCAGGTAGTGGGCTTTCACCATTATCTCGGGATCGAGAAACCAGTTCTTGGAATAGAGGTTCATGGCTTGAAGATATTCTTTGCGCAGAATTTTTGGCGATCCGTTCACGTCAAGTGTTCGGAGGCTGGGCCACAAGGCGCGAAAGAACAGGTTATAGGACACGGAAACAACTTTTCGCGTCAAGCCATCCATGCGAAAACGGCGGCGTACTTTGGCTACAACCTTCCCATTGGTCACGCGCGCTGCTTCGAATAAGCGGACTACGTCCTCGGCATCCACTTGACCATCAGCCGGGATGCTGCCCACCCAATCGGCCTGGCAATGCCTGAACCCCGCGAGCACACCATTGCCGTAGCCTTCGTTATGCTCAACACGAACTGGCACAACAGCAAAATTCGAGGCGGCTATTTTTTGGATGATTTCTCCGGTACGGTCCGAAGATCCGTTATCCACTGCAATGATCTGGAGGCTGATCCCAGCATCGCAAAAGGACTCAAGTAACTTCTTGACCGTATAGCCGATCACTTCCTCTTCGTTATAGCAAGGGATGACAAGCGAGAGATGATGTCTCCCAATTTCAGGCATGTTCTTCTATGGTCTCATGCACTGGAAATGATCGGCAAGCACGCAACCCCTCGTCAAGGGTTATTGTGGGTTGCCAACCCGTTATCTGGCGCAGCCGTTCCAAGGATACGCTCCCGTAGCTTAGATCGAGACCTGCTGACCCCATGGTTCCAAACTGCAAACGGGAAGCGTCGATCCGAAAAACACGAGCGGCTGTAAGGATGACATCCCGGATGGCGACGGTCTTGCCGGACGCGAGATTTACCACACGCACAGGTCCGGGCGGAACCATGCCGAGACGAAGCAAACCTTCAGCAACATCCTGAACGTAGATGAAATCCCGACACTGTTTTCCAGACGTGAGTGCAACCGGGGTATCATCACGGCTTGCCCTGAGGAGGGAAGGAATCAGCCGCCACTCGGCTTCGCCGGGTCCATACACGTTGAACAGTCGTGCTACTATTCCGTTGGCATAAGAGGCCACTGCTTCTGTGCCTGCAAGCTTCGAGCGACCGTACCAGGAATTCGGGCAGCACAATGTTTCTTCTGTGATGTTTTGGTCCGTGGACCCATACTCGGCGGATGAACCAGCGTGGATCAGACGAGCACCGCCGGAAGATGCCGCAAGGTACACAGGCAAGTCAACATTCAATAACTGAGCCATGGCATAGTCCGGATCAGCAGGTCTTACGCCATATCCAGCGAGATTGAAGATATGAGAGGGCGAATGCTGCTTGATCGACAAGCCGATTCGTTCAAATTGATCATGGTATGGCTTTGGCACCAGGATCAGATTAGCGCCCGCGGCTGTTAGTGCACGTGCTACCCAGCGTCCAATGAAGCCGCTGCTTCCCAGCAATAGCACCGGGCGTCCACGGTAGCTCATTTTAGGAACACTTTCCGATCCGGGAACGCGGCCATCACCCGCTTCCGAACATCCGCGTTTCGATCCCATGCATAAATAACTCTCGCGTTTGCGACATCTGGCATGTTGTAAGCAGCACCAGAGACGAAGTTCGGAAACTCCGGACCAGCAATCAATACCAGTGCCTTCTCTTCTCCATTGGCGACATTTCTCACATCTGGCTGCATGGACAGATAGTGGAAATACTTATCCGTGGCTCTCCACGGAACATAGTTGAAAAGCGCCGAAGACGAAAGCAGCAATAGCGCAGCATTCACACGCCATGCAGCTTCTCCGGCCTGTGTCTGAAGCCAGGCGACTGCCGAGAGAGAGAGTCCGATACAGGGAATCAGGATCAGAAACCAATACCGGGGGCCGTAGTCAGGCCCGCCGCTATACCAGTAAAAGAAATATGTCCCGCAAACGGCGGCGATAACCACCAGCATGGCTCGATTTTTCGAAGTAACCAAAGCCAGTGCAAGCAGCAAGGATGATCCGGTGGCCCAGCCGAAGAGTTCGGTGTTTAAAGAATGGCCATTCAGATTGACGTTGATCAGCCCGTCTACGGCATTATGACCTGGATTGGGGTCCATAGCCCAACCAGTACCGCGGTCCGGACCAAAGCCAAAATCATTCATGCCCGGAGTATAGTGGCGGTTCAGATAGTCGTTGAGTGGAAAATGCAACGGCGAGCCGGTAAGGGCCTGATTAAAGGGGAAAACCAGTGATCCTGTGAGTGCCGTTCCCAACGCCAGTGCCGCTATGCTGGAAACACTAAGACGCCTGGCTCCCATTCCCAAGCTCCACAGGCCTAACAATCCGCAGAGAATCACACCATCAAGCGGACGGATGAGGGACATCCAGCCAAGGGCCAACCCACCACCCAACGCAAACCACCACTGTCCACTACGGCGGGCGGCCGCTACCCCACATGCGGCAGCCAACGCGGCAGACATCTGGGACGTGTGGGTCATGAACGACATCGCGAGGAAGAGATGCCAAGGTGAAACCGCGAGCAGAAGTGTACCGATTTGTGCGAGTTTTTCTCCGTAAAGTTCCCGCAGGAGCCAAGCAGCCAGTAGGATGTTGAGTCCCCCGAGAACGGGATTGACCAGCCACGGAACCCCCAAAGCCATTCCAATTGCAAGAAGCGCAGGCCAGCCGGGCGGAGTCACTGGAAACCACTGTCCGTTCTTAAAATCCATCAGATAGTGTTCAAACGCTTCTGGAACGGGAGGTGCGGGAGCGGCTATGACACCGCTGGCAAAGAAGCGGGCCTGCTCATAATACGTCACCTCATCCTTTATATGAGGGTGGCTCTGGTAAACAGTTACATTCAATAGCGCCGCCGCAATCATCACAAAGAAACTGGTAAGAGCGACGGAATGGTTCCATCGGATGACAACAGGCTTGCGGAGAGAGGTAGCCACCAGCAATACATTCAGCAAGCTCACGAACATCAGAGCCGCAGACATCGTTGCGTCGTAAAGCGCGTATGTGAGGGGCCGGGTTCCGGCCGCAGCGGTTGCGGAAAAAATTACCCCGATAGTAATCAAAGCCGGAACGGAGAGCCGCCCACGAAGCCACTTCCATCCAGCGGTAAGCAATCCCGCACCTCGCCACAAAACCACGACACATTGCAGCAGGACAATTCCAAGAGCGAAGGGCCGCTCCATCAATTGGGCTACCGGGAAATAGTGCTGGTAGTGCAAACGAGTACCAGCATCAATCAAACGGAGAGAGGCTGCATGGCCCGCGAACGCCAGCAACGTCCAAAAGATTGCAGTCATCCGCGCAAACTCAACTTTATTTGTTTGAGCTGGACTGCCTCCGGCATTGCCTGATACAAATCGTCCAGGGGGTAGCACCCCGAAACCAAGTGGTTGCGAGGGGCGGTTGTGCAGTCGCTAAACGTACGGCAGATTCGCTTACGTGCGAGGGGGCGTCCAGCGAGAATGTCGGCCATCATTTCCGGATACGAAAGCATCATGCGTCCCAAGCCTATACTATCCGCCATGCCGCTGCGTACAACGGCTTGCGAAACATTTGGGATCCATTCCTGCAAATAAGAATAGCCGGAACCGATCACAATCATTTCCGGCTGATGGCGTTTTAGATCTGCCGTTACTGCAATGTGACGGGCGACTCCCACAAGTGGATCTTCAGGAGGTTGGTAGCCATCAGAGGGAGGAAACATTGCGGGCCTTATCAAATGCGGCGAATAATAGGGGCTGCCACCAGTGACGCACAGCAGGCGGATATCCAACTTGTGGAGGAGTTGCACAAAAGCTCGCGACTCTTCTGGCCCGGCGTCGAAAATGTCGAATGCACTGAAACGCACACCTAGTTCAAGCCCAGGCACTTCTGCCCGAATTCCTGCCGCAATCTCGCGAAGAAACCGGGTACGGTTTTCGAAGCTCCCCCCGTACGGACCGGGGCGATCCACCGCCGTAAGGAACTCATGGCCCAGATAGCCGTGACAGTGTTTGATATCGACAAAATCGAAACCGGCATCACGGGCCAGTGATGCGGCATGGACATAATCGTCGATCCATTCACGGATCTCAGTATCCGTTATCAGCGGGTATTCAGGGCCGAGGTTATGCTTGCGATCCAGAGTTGCGTGGTGATAGAGAATCCTAGGCCTTGGTTTCCAATCTGGCTCAGGGGAAGAAAATCGCCCGGAGTGTGTAAGCTGCAGTCCAATCACCAAATCCTTTGTGGAGCCGAAGGACTGCTGATGGGCATTTCTGAGTTCGGCACACAAACTCCCTATTGAGCTGGCGTTTTCATCATTCATCAGCAACTGACGGGGATTTGCCCGACCCTCATGCCTGACTGCGACGGCTTCGCCTCCGAAGATCAGTTTGGCCCCACTTAATCCGAAATTCCGCCATCTTCGGCGAGTCAGTTCGGTGGGCCGACCATCTTCGGTGCCATCCCAACCTTCCATAGGAAGCACACAGAATCGATTGCCGATGAGACGGCCCTTCCATTCGATTGGCTGAGCTAGCGCAGCATCTGAAGTGTGTTCTACAACCTCATCGATGGGTATGTCGACATTCAGTTTGCGCAGGTAGGAGCGAAACTCTTCCAGCGTTTTAAGCTGCGCGACTCGCTTGTATTGAGTCATGCCAGAACTCCAAGATGAATAGCAATCTCCTTCAGGATCGCGACGTCGGTCTCTGGCCGGCGAGGAGAGTCAGGGTGGGTCGCGCAGGAACCAAGCCAGCCACGTAGTTTAAGAAACTGGGCAGCAGAATGTTTGTATGCAGGAACCGGAGGGCGGAAGGCAAGAAATCCCAAATACTGCAACCAATCATTCAACTCGTAAAAAGCTGGATCACCATCGCGCCAACAGGCATCTCGCTTTGCGAAAAGATCAGGCGCAAACGTGCTGAGTCCGAGAAGATAGTCACTGCCATACATAACCATATCAATGGCAAGGTCGTTGCCGGTGAACACCTTAAAATCGGGACGAATCGAGTCTCGAAGTGCTAGCCGCTGCCATTCCAACTCCCGACTGAGTGACGAGTGCTTGGCCCCGATGCACTCAGTTATGGAAAGCATCTCCCGATAGGTTTCAAGGTCGTAAATCTCTCCAAAAGGAGCAAACATGCGCCCCAGCTCAAAAGCAATAAAGCGGGGTGCGTATCTTGCCACATCTTCATAAGCAGCGATGGGATTGGTAGTTAGTCCGAAGGACTGAAAGATTACCGGTGTTCCGCCGAACTCCTGAATCTGATCCACTTGACTGCGACACGCACCGGAATCCCACACGTCACCCGGTTGACTTGGCACGTAGGCTCCCGCGACGAATGGACCACCGTGAAGCATATCACTCGTGCGCTCCAGAACAGTCTTCCGTGTGGGTGCGTCGATCAGATTGACGTAGCCAGTATCCATATTTACGGCGGGAACCAGTCCGGCAGCAGCAGTGCGCCCGACATGTTGGCAAAAGCCGTCCCAATCGATAGTTCCGTCTTGATGAAACGGAAGTAGTATCGCTGAGATCCCAGTAATGGAGCGACCCGGTTTTATCGCCGGGATCGTCTGGATGGTGGCCATGTTAATAGAATAGATGCTTGACCCGTCAAAGGACTATCCCACCGAGGCAAGTACCGTGGCGAGAGCGTCACATCTTGAACAGCTATATGGCACTCAGGAAGTCCGAACAACTTCTTGTCACATACTTCCTGTACGCAGCCGCAGTGGGACTCTTCCGTCCGCTTGCACTTTCCATACAACTCACCGCAGTATCCATCAACGCGGCAATTATTGGTGCGTACTGCTTTCTGGCTTGGGCAGATCGAATGCACACGAGTCACTTTCTTTCCATCCTGCGCGACTGGATTC
>Ga0315912_10004400_pt1 | contig 13381 bp, 11 predicted proteins | sample VfabasoilMG_FD_204469 | JGI IMG/M metagenome (GOLD analysis project Ga0315912, IMG submission 204469) | Garden soil microbial communities collected in Santa Monica, California, United States - V. faba soil | ecosystem: Environmental > Terrestrial > Soil > Garden | place: USA: California... | reverse complement strand
ATTTATCACCGGTATTTGCCTGTAGATAGATAGGTGAAAAAGCAGCCTGCTGTGTCATACGAATCAAACCTTCTTTTGCCAACTCTAAAATCGCCAGAAAATTCACAACAAGCTTAGCTAAGCCATCACTCGCCATATCAAACAATTGCGAAAACTCACACATGCCATCTGCCTTCAAGCGGCGTAGAATCAGGCTCATGTGTTCACGTACCGAAAGCTCTTCGCGACCGATTTTGTGATGTGAGTTCAGTTTTGCGCGTTTCAGCACATTGCGCCATGCTTCTACCAGCTCTTCCACACTCACTTCGGGCGGCTTTATCACTACAATATGCTGATAATAGGCAGCTGCAACGCTAATATCCACGCCCACTTGCGGCATGGCATCCAGACGCTGTGCCGCGAGTTTTATAGCCTCGTATTCCATCAAACGCCGCACTAGCTCGGCACGCGGGTCATCCTCTTCGGTAATCTCGGCGGGTTTGGGCAGCAACATACGAGATTTAATCTCAATCAGCATTGCCGACATCAGCAAGTAATCTGCTGCGAGTTCCAGCTTGATCGCCTTCATCGTCTCAACATAAGTCATGTATTGACGTGTGAGTTCAGCCATGGGAATGTCGAGAATATCGAGATTGTGCTTGCGAATGAGGTAAAGCAATAAATCCAACGGGCCTTCAAACGTCTCTAAAAATACCTCCAGCGCATCGGGTGGAATGTATAGATCCTGCGGCAATTCGCCAAAATTTTCGCCTTTGATTTTTGCAGTGAAAGTGGTTTCTAACATGTGATTATTGTACCGCGAATTTAAGAACTATCTGTTGATGGGCGAGGAATTCTAGCCCCTTACCCATAGTTCAAACCCATCGCATCCCGAACATCGCGCATCGTCTCACGTGCCAGCTTGCGGGCTTTTTCACAGCCCTCAGCGACGATGTTTTTTACGAGTGTCGGATCTTCGGCATATTGGGCAGCACGCTCCTGAATCGGCTCAAGTTCTTTCAAGACCGCATCAATCACCGGTTGTTTGCACTCGATACAACCGATGGACGCGCCTTTACAGCCCATTTGCACCCAGTCTTTTGTGGTCTGTTCGGAATAAATCTCATGCAATTGCCACACCGGACATTTCGCAGGATCGCCCGGGTCAGTGCGGCGAATACGCGCCGGGTCAGTTGGCATGGTTTTGATTTTTTTCGCTATTTGGTCTGCCGGCTCGCGAAGTGAAATGGTATTGTCGTAAGACTTGGACATTTTTTGACCATCCAAACCAGGCATTTTGGAAGCTGGCGTGAGTTTGTACTCCGGCTCAACAAGAATAATTTTGCCACCACCTTCGAGATAACCCAGCAAACGCTCTTTGTCGCCCATGCTCATACCTTGCTGTTCTTCTATCATGGCGCGGGCAGATTCCAGCGCTTCTTCATCACCGCTTTGCTGGTAGGCGTTGCGCATCTCCTCATACAGTGCGGCTCGCTTGTTGCCAAGCTTCTTAATTTCAGATTCGGCTTTTTCTTCGAAGCCTTTTTCTTTGCCATAGATGTGGTTAAAGCGTCGTGCGATTTCTCGGGTAAATTCGATGTGCGGCACTTGGTCTTCACCCACTGGCACTTGCGTAGCTTTGTAGATGAGAATATCCGCGCTTTGCAGCAACGGGTAACCCAAAAAGCCGTAGGTAGATAAATCTTTACTGGCGAGTTTTTCCTGTTGATCTTTGTAAGTTGGCACGCGCTCCAGCCAACTGAGCGGTGTAATCATTGAGAGTAGTGTGTGCAACTCTGCATGCTCAGGTACTTTGGATTGAATGAAGATGGTCGCACTAGCAGGATCAACACCTGCTGCCAGCCAATCGATAACCATCTCCCATACGCTCTCTTCAATGATTTCCGGTGTGTCGTAATGAGTAGTCAGCGCGTGCCAATCAGCCACAAAAAACAAACATTCGTGCTCATGTTGCAAGCGTATCCAGTTTTTGAGTACGCCGTTGTAATGCCCCAGATGCAAACTCCCCGTTGGGCGCATACCCGATAAAACGCGTTCAACCGCCATGAAGTAACCTAAATTGTTATTAAAATAATACGGTTATTATACAAACAAACATTAAGTAAAAATGCGCAAAATAATCTGTGCGAAGAAATTAATAATTGGCAAAATAATTTTGCCAAGCACTCCCATAAACATCAGTGCGATTATAATAATAAAACCATATTTCTCAACGCTAGCAAGACGTACGGACAAGTTATTTGGTAGCAAGCTCACAGCAATGCGCCCACCATCAAGCGGCGGCAAAGGCAGCAAATTAAGTACCATCAGAATCAGATTAATACTAATCCCCATCATGCTCATTTCAACCATGAATCGCATCGCGCTTTCTGGTGCACTTTGAGAATAACCCAGCAATATTGCCCAGAAAATCGCCATGATTAAATTAGAGGTCGGTCCTGCAGCAGCCACCCAGAACATATCTTTTTTAGGGTTGCGTAAGTTGGCAAATTCAACCGGAACAGGCTTTGCCCAGCCAAACGCAAATGCACCCTTGGTACCAAAATATAATAACAAGGGCAATAAAATCGTACCAAATAAATCAATATGCTTTATTGGATTTAAACTAATACGGCCTAATCGCTCGGCGGTTAAATCACCAAAATATTTTGCAGCATAGCCATGCGAAGCCTCGTGCACGGTAATTGCGAATATAATTGGTAGTGCATAAACCGCAATTTTTTGTATTAAAGTAAGTTCCATTTTTACCTTTAGTTATATTGTCAATCCAAACGGCGCAAGATCACCCACGCCGCCACGAATAAGAACTGGAGCGGCTTCTGTGAGATCAATCACGGTGGTAAGCCCTACATGATGAATATCAGAATCAATCACTAAATCGAGCTGATGCTCTAATCTATCACGAATTTCCCATGCGATGTTCATCGGACCATCATCTCCTGCAATTTGCAGGGTCATACTCAGCATAGGTTCACCCAACTCGTCTAAAAGCGCTTGCACCACAGCGTGATTAGGTACACGGATACCAACAGCGCTACGCTTAGGATGTTGTAAACGTTTGGGAACCTCTCTTGTGGCTTTTAAAATGAAAGTATATGCGCCCGGTGTGTTGGCTTTTAGTAAGCGAAATTGGCTATTGCCCACCTGCGCATAGGTGGCAAGCTCACTTAGGTTGCGACAAATTAACGTGAAGAGCTGGTCTTCATTCACTTGGCGAATCTGGCGGATTCTATCTTGCGCCTCTTTAAAACCCATCATACAGCCCAACGCATAGCTAGAATCGGTCGGATAAGCAATAACACCGCCCTCACGCAAAATCTCTACCGCATGTCTAATAAGCCTAGTCTGAGGATTATCGGGGTTAATAACAAAATATTGCGCCAAACAAACGAACTCCCATTAAATTTAACTGACATTCTAGGCTGCATTACAGTTGCCATTGTTGCATTGTATACAAATGCTAATGGTAGCCAACAAGTTTGAGTTGCCATGCCTAATATTAAGTAGTTTAATTAGCACAGCACGGTCATAACGTTGCATTTAAATCTAATAAGTAGCCCAAATAAAAATCTCAAGGGGAGAGTTATGGATTATTTTGTAAATTGGTTTATTCCCAATGAATTTATGCCGCATGGACACTGTTACTTGTGGACGCCTGGTTTGCTTTGGACCTATGTTTTTTCAGACAGTTTGATAGCAGCCTCATACTTTACCATTCCAGTCGCTTTACTCAGCTTTGTCCGCAAGCGTGCTGACTTACGTTTCAACTGGATATTTGTCCTGTTTTCGCTGTTTATATTCTTATGTGGAGCTACCCACCTCATATCGATTCTTACTATTTGGGAGCCCGCTTACTATCTTGATGCTTTTGTACACAGCCTAACCGGAATCGCCTCCGGTATAACAGCTATAATGCTTTGGCGACTAATACCAGCGGCGCTTGCAGTTCCCAGCACGCAACAACTTGAGACAACAGTCCATCAATTAGAACATGAGGTTGAACAGCGTGTTTCGGCCGAAGCTGCATTAGCAAAATTAAATGCCGAATTAGAACAACTCGTCATCGATCGTACTGAAGAACTCAGCAAAACTAACGCTAGTTTGTTAAAAGAAATAGAGCAACGCAAGCTAACGGAACAAGCATTATTCAATGAAAAACAACGTGCTTTGGTCACCCTGGAATCAATAGGGGACGCCGTTATTACGACAGACACACGATCTGAAGTCACCTTTATGAATCCCGTTGCCGAAAAAATGACCGGTTGGACAAAAAATGATGCGATTGGCCGTCCGATACTGGAAGTTTTTAGGATATTGAATGAAAGTACACGTAAATTAGCACCCAACCCCGTTGATATTGTTTTTACGCATGGTGAAATATGCGGGCTTGCCAACCACACGATCCTTATTTCCAAAAGCGGTACCGAATACGCCATTGAGGACTCGGCCGCTCCAATAAAAGACTCCGACAACACCATACTGGGTGTCGTTCTGGTATTTCACGATGTAAGTGATGCTCGACAAATGGCACAAAAAATGACTTATCTTGCCGAGCATGATTTCCTTACCGATTTACCTAACAGGCTTTTACTTACAGACCGTATCACACAAGCCCTGAATGCCGCCAACCGAAGGAAGACCAAGGCTGCATTATTGTTCTTTGATATTGACCATTTCAAAAAAATCAATGACACACTTGGTCATGAAGTTGGAGATCAGCTACTTAAGATACTAAGCAAGAATCTTCAGGCGTGCCTTCGTGATACAGATACGATTAGTCGACAAGGCGGGGATGAGTTTATTATCTTGTTATCTGAAATCGCAGATGATTACGCTCCCGCCGAAGTTGCAGAAAAACTGTTGGCTGCCACCGCTTTAATTCATGAGATAGGAACGCACGAACTACATGTTTCGGCTAGTATCGGCATCTCGGTATATCCAAATGACGGCGAAACAACGGATGCTTTAACCAAGAATGCTGATGCCGCCATGTATCACGCAAAAAAATTAGGTAGAAATAATTACCAGTTTTTTACAGCAGAGATGAGTGAGCGCGTTGCTGCCCAGGTTGAGCTTGAAAATAACTTGCAAAAAGCACTATCTCAAAATGAATTCATATTGCTCTATCAACCCAAAGTATCTATCAAAACCGGAAAGATTGTTGGTGCAGAGGCATTAATTCGCTGGCAGCACCCGGAATGGGGCCTGATGACACCGGATAGATTCATTTCGGTAGCTGAGGACAGCGGTCTGATTAAATCGATTGGCAAGTGGGTACTACGCGAAGCGTGTAACCAAAACCGTGCTTGGCAAAATGCCGGTTTGAGAGCTATACCAATAGCCATCAATGTTTCTGCTGTCGAACTTAGACAACAAGGCTATATGCAAGAAGTTACAAAAACTTTATTACAAAGCGGGATCGCGCCTGAGCTTTTAGAGCTTGAAATCACTGAAAGCATTGCCATTGAAGAGCAAGCAGAGGCACTTTCCGAACTAAATGCACTAAGTGAAATGGGAGTTAGGTTATCGGTTGATGATTTTGGTACCGGCTATTCAAGCCTCTCCTATTTAAAACGTCTACCGGTTAACACGATCAAAATCGATAAAAGTTTTATCAGAGATATCGGCCTAGACCAAAACGATGCAGCAATCATTATGGCGATAATCAAGATGTCTCAAAGTTTAAATCTTACTGTAATCGCCGAAGGCGTAGAAACAGAGGAACAACTTAGATTCCTGAAAGCTCAGGATTGCGATGAAATACAGGGTTATTATTTCAAAAAACCAATACCTGCCGATGAATTCGCTACTCTATTAGCTAAGGACATTACCCTTAAAAAAGTAAAACTTTCATCATAATAAAACTTAAAAATAGATGCTCTGTGTGCCGCATCCATATTGCCTCACAGGGCAATGGTTTAAGCTTAATTATTTTCATCCAGAGGCATTTATTACGAAGTATTGAAGTAAATTTAGCTGCTATTTTATAAAGCATCAAATAGAATGCCCAATTTATTCTAAGCATCTCTATTCGGCAGCAAAGTTTATGCAAATATCAATCGCAAAAGAATCAGATATCCCCGAACTGTGTGAATTGTTAAATATATTATTCTCGCAAGAAGCTGAATTTTCTCCCGATTACACTGCACAGGCCAGAGGTCTGTCTTTGATTATTCGCAATCCCCAAGTAGGTCAAATATTTATAGCGCGCATGAATAGTCAGACCATGGGGATGGTTAGCCTGCTATACACCGTATCGACTGCGCTTGGTGAGCGAGTTTGCCTATTGGAAGATATGGTTGTTCTGCCCGATGGTAGAGGCACAGGTATTGGCTCTCGGTTAGTGGATACTGCGATAAAATTTGCACGTGATGCAGGTTGCAAGCGCATCACATTACTCACCGACCGTTCAAATGTTAATGCTCAACGGTTCTATAAAAATCATGGCTTTAAAAGCTCCGACATGCTTCCGTTCAGGCTTTCTTTGTAGGGTAGCGCGTGAGGTAGCTAAATACTCCATTACTTCAACATTAAACTAAAGTGCAACATTAAAGAGATTGATGAAAAAACTACATTTGCTTACTGGCATCGCCCTGCTTATTCTATTTGCAATAAGCGGGCAATACATGATGAACGTGTTAAAGCTGCCAGATGGCGACTTTACAGCACAAAGGATGATGTACCGGGCATCTCATATTTATTTACTATGGGCAGGTGCCACCAATGCGTTACTGGGTTGTTACTGGGTGCAATTTAATGGGAAATATATCAAATACATACAAGGTATCGCGTCTAGCTGTGTTTTGTTAGCACAACCCGTTCTGGTTCTTGCCTTTTGGCTGGAACCGCCTGCCATCAACATTGATAGAACATTGACATTATATGGTTGCCTGTTACTTCTAGCTGGAGTGATCTTAACGCTGATAAGCGCGTTCTTTAACAAACCTTAAAGGGATACCAAGACCGAATCGTCCTGTACTTCCTTATAAATAGGCAGCTTCCTGCCAATCATCCCACACAGGCACACAACCGGCAGGCAGCTCGGAAATGTAGCCCATATCCATATACGAAACGCCATGCCCGTGAAAATCAGAACCAAGCGAGGATTTTAAACTGAAGCGATGCGCGATTTTGGCAAATTGTTGATATTGCGGTGGCGTGTGGCTGCCCGTTACCACTTCAATCGCCACGCCTCCGTAGCTTCTAAACTCATGCATCAGCAAATGCATATTGATCATACCTAAATCATAGCGTCCCGGATGTGCAATCACGGCGATGCCACCGCTCTCTTTTATCAGTGTCACCGCTTGTTCCAAATCCATCCATTGATGTTCGACAAAACCCGGCTTGCCTTTGACCAAATACTTTTTGAACACGGACCTAGTATCTTTTGCATGCTTGTTTTGCACCAGAAATCTTGCGAAATGCGTACGGGTAATAATGCTGCTGCCCGCAATCTCTTTTGCGCCCTCATAAGCACCTTGAATACCCACTCGCGCCAAATCGGCACCCATTTCTCGCGCACGCTCGTCTCGCCCTGATCGTACCAAATTAAGCGCATTTTTTAGTGGCGCATAGTCTGGATTTACTTTCAAGCCGACAATATGCAGCGTCCTTTTCTTCCAGGTTACAGAAATTTCAACACCATTCACAAACTGGATACCATGCTGATGAGCCGCTTCCCGAGCAGCCTGCAGACCGCCCATATCATCGTGGTCTGTTAGCGCCAGTACTTTGATGCCGCGTTGTACGGCATGCGCAACTAAGTCTGGTGGAGAAAATAATCCATCAGAAATGGTAGAATGACAATGTAAATCAATAGTAGCTGGCAAGGTTTTATCTTCTAGAATTCCAAGATTATATTCTAGCAAAATCTGCGCCATGCTTGTGACTAACCTGTTAAGTTAAAGAGTTGAAATGAAAGTTTTTTTTGATTTATTTCCGGTGATTTTATTTTTTATCGGCTTTAAGTTGTATGGTATTTTTGTGGCGACTGCTATCGCCATCGTCGCCACACTTGCCATGATTGTTTATAGTAAAGTTCGCCAGGGCAAGGTAGAAAAAATGCTACTGATTAACGGTGCCATTATTAGCTTGCTGGGCGGAGTTACACTTTTGTTGCATGACAAAACTTACATTATGTGGAAACCTACCGTGCTTTACTGGCTGTTAGCCGCAGTTCTATTAGTTTCCAACTTGTTCTTTAAGAAAAACTTCATCCAACAAGTTATGGGTAAAGTGTTGAACCCGCCACAAAGCATTTGGAATAAACTTAATTTAGCTTGGGTGATTTTTTTAATTGCTATGGGATTCTTAAATTTATATGTCGCATTTAATTACAGTGAAGATACATGGGTAAATTTCAAACTATTTGGTGTAACTGGCCTATTGTTTTTGTTTATGATTGCACAAACACTACTACTCAAAAGTTATATCATCGAGCCTACTGAGGATAAAACGAAGGAATAAAACATGTGGTATGCAATTGTTGCAGAAGATGAGCCCAATAGTCTTGAGAAGCGTATGAGCGCCAGACCTGCACATTTGGCGCGTTTGAGCGAGCTGCAAGTGCAAGGTCGGCTATTGTTGGCTGGCCCGTTTCCTGCAATCGATAGCACCGAGCCCGGCCCAGCTGGCTTTACCGGTAGTTTAATTGTCGCAGATTTTACCGATTTGGAAGCCGCAAAAACTTGGGCGAATGCTGACCCTTTTGTGAGTGCAGGTGTTTATGTAAATGTGACAGTGAAACCTTTTCGCAAAACGCTACCCTAAGCCGATTGAAAATGAATTTAACTGAAGCGATACGCAACAGACTTGCCTCACTAGAACCAATTAGTCTTGAAATTCAAGATGATAGTGCTGCGCATGCAGGCCATAAAGGAAATGGCGGCGGCGGACATTTCACCATAAAAATGATAAGCTCGCATTTTTCTCAAAAATCGCAGATAATGCGACATCGTTTAATTTATCAAGCACTTAGTGACTTAATTCCACAACAAATTCACGCGATAAGCATTATTGCAATTTCGCCAACCGAGCCCAATTAATCTCAGGATCACAAAAAGTTTTTTATTATTTTTAAGGATTATTCATGAAAATGAACAAAATTTTAATCGCGTTAGCAACTTTCTCTACCTTGTCTTTCAGCCAGACCACTTTGGCTGCTGATTCCGCCGCTACAGTAAATGGTAAGGTTATCAAACAATCATGGGTAGACTTCATTACGAGAGATGCGGTAGCGCGTGGTCAAAAAAATAGCGAGGGCATGAGAAATGCCATTATTAATGAGTTAGTAGGCTCTGAATTAGCTTACCAAGAGGCACAAAAACAAGGGTTAGATAAAAATCCTGATTTTATTGCCAACCAAGAACTCACCAACCGCAAATTGTTGGTTAACGTGTTTTTGCAAGATTTTATGAAGAAAAACCCTGTCTCCGATGCAGAAAAGAAAGCTGCTTATGAGGATTACAAGAAGGAACTAGGCGACAAAGAATACAACGCACGCCATATTTTAGTAAAAACCGAGGCTGAAGCGAAAGAAATTTTAGCTCAGATAAACAAAGGCGGTGACTTTGCTAAAATCGCAAAAGAAAAGTCAATCGACCCGGGCTCAAAAGATAAGGGTGGAGACTTAGGTTGGTTCTCACCAGCAGGCATGGTTAAACCTTTTAGCACAGCAGTTACAGCTCTACAAAAAAACACAGTGGCAGCTGCACCTGTGCAAACCCAGTTTGGCTGGCATGTGATTAAACTTATCGACTCTCGTCCAACTCAAGTTCCTAGTTACGATAAAGTAAAAGATGGTTTGGAGCGCACTTTGCAACAGCGTAAACTGGAGAAACTGATGTTGAGCCTAAAAGAAAAAGCGAAAATCGATGTACCAGGTGTGACCGAAAAGAAATAGATATTATTTATGCGTAAAAGGGCTTGCTGCGGCAAGCCCTTTTTGTTTTGCAAGCGGAAGTATTGCAATTTATCCCCCTCCATATATAATGAGAATCACTCTCATTAAGACTCTAAATAAAAGGCACTACTATGTTTGAAACTATGATGATTACCTTCAGGGAAGGCTTGGAAGCTTTTCTTATTGTGGCTATCACGCTCGCTTACTTATATAAAACAGGTGGCGATAAACTTATTCCCTCAGTGCGTAACGCCTGTTTAGTTGCCGCTGCCGGTTGTGTTGTGCTGGGCATTGTAATGGCGAAAATCGGTGCGCTCACACCATTTTGGGAGGGTGCTCTCGCACTTACGGCAGCTGTCCTTGTTATTAGCTGCACGATACATATGCTTAAAATGGGTAAGCACATGAAGCGCGAAATTACCGGTGCAATTGATCGTGCAGTACAAAATCCGGGCAATGGTGCAAAAATTGCCATATTTGCTTTTGTGCTACTAATGATTGGTCGCGAAGGCTTGGAAGCCGCCACCATGATTGCTTCGCTTGCTCAAGGCAACGATAGCATGCATCTCGCTATCGGAGGAGTTATTGGTTTATCGATTGCTGGCTTGGTTGCATGGGCTTGGAGTAAATATGGCCACCGTATTAATCTAGGCTTATTTTTTCAAGTCACTGCAGCATTTATGATTATTTTCTCAATCCAACTCATTATCTATGCATTCCACGAATTCACCGAGTCAGTTGAATTATATAACTTGGGCATTATTGATATTCCTTATTGGCACCAGGCAACTGAGGCTTATGGTCCCGAAGGCGAGATTGGTGCTTGGATTTCATATAGCTTAGTGCTTGTACCGCTGGCATTTCTAGTTGTTGGATTCTTGAAAAATAAAGATACCACGCAACTCCAAAAAACAGCTAATTAAGCACCGTAATTAATATAAAAGGCGCATCATTGATGGGCCTTTTATGTGCGTGATTGATTAGTTCGGTCGAACGATTTCTGATAAAATTATGTATTCTCCACTTATCGTTACCTGTTAAATTTTCATGCAAAGTGCCCACTTTTTTAGCCTGCGTGGCAGCCCAGCACTATCGCCATTTCGCTTGTCTAAAATCTTAAGTGCCCTAAAGAACAATGCTCCAAGTATTAATCATCTTTATGCAGAATTTCACCATTTTGTGTTTAGTAGCAATGTATTAAGTACATCAGAACAAAATACCTTACAACAGATTCTTACCTACGGCCCCCAAAGCCACACCGAAACACCATCAGGCGAATTATTTCTAGTAATTCCACGTCTAGGCACTATTTCGCCTTGGGCTTCACGCGCAACGGATATTGCCCATCACTGCGGTTTAAGTAATATCAAACGGCTCGAGCGAGGCATTGCTTTTTATGCCTCCACAAACAATGAAATTGCACTTACCGCAGATGAGAGGCAAGCTTTAACATCAGCCATACATGACCGTATGACCGAAATGGTTTTTGGTCACTTAAATGATGCGGAAAAGCTTTATCACCAAGCAGAACCAAAGCCATTTAATACTGTAGATATTCTGCAAGATGGTAAAGCTGCGCTTAATGCAGCAAATAATGAATTGGGATTGGCGCTCTCAAGTGATGAGGTCGAATATCTTTTTGATAACTTCGTCAAAATTGGCCGCAATCCAACTGATGTTGAGCTGATGATGTTCGCACAAGCGAACTCTGAACATTGCCGCCATAAAATATTTAATGCCGATTGGGTGATTGATGATATACCGCAAGCCAACTCGCTCTTTGGCATGATACGCAATACACATAAACTCAACCCCGGTAATACAATCGTTGCATATTCCGACAATTCCTCGATTGTACAAGGTCAAAAAACCAAGCGTTTTTACCCACAAAATAGCCAGTATGGCTTTGTGGAAGATGACATGCATTACCTAATGAAAGTAGAAACCCACAACCACCCTACGGCGATTTCTCCTTTCGCCGGGGCGGCTACTGGTGCAGGTGGCGAGATTCGTGACGAAGGTGCAACAGGTAGCGGCTCTAAACCCAAAGCCGGCTTAACGGGCTTTTCGGTTTCCAACCTAAATATTCCAAATTTTATACAGCCTTGGGAGCAGCGTTACGGAAAACCAGCACGTATCGCCTCACCTTTGCAGATTATGATAGAAGGCCCTTTGGGAGGCGCAGCTTACAACAACGAGTTTGGTCGCCCCAATATTGCGGGTTATTTCCGAACATTTGAGCTAGAAGCAAATGACGGAGTGCGTGGTTATCACAAACCAATCATGTTAGCTGGAGGCGTTGGTAACATTTCAGCCAAACACTCGCGCAAAAATGCCATTCCAGCGGGTGCAGCGCTAATTCAGCTTGGCGGCCCCGCCATGCTAATCGGTCTGGGTGGTGGTGCGGCATCCAGCATGGATACCGGTACCAACACAGAGAATCTGGATTTCGATTCAGTGCAACGCGGCAACCCTGAGCTTGAACGCCGCGCGCAAGAAGCCATAGATCGCTGCTGGCAACTTGGTGATGGAAATCCGATATTGAGCATTCACGATGTAGGGGCAGGTGGAGTTTCTAACGCCTTTCCTGAACTGGTTAACGATGCCAAGGTCGGTGCAATTTTCCAACTGCGTGACATTCATAACGAAGAACCCGGCATGAGCCCACGCGAATTGTGGAGTAACGAAGCACAAGAACGATACGTATTGGCAATCGCACAAAAGGATTTAGCCTTATTCAAATCAATTTGCGAACGCGAACGCTGTCCGTTTGCGATTGTAGGTACCGCAACCGAGGAACGTCACTTGACGGTCGCAGATAGTCATTTTGACAACAAGCCAGTAGATATGGATTTATCCGTACTACTTGGCAAACCACCCAAAATGACGCGTGATGTGAAAAGCGTTGCAAAACAATTAAGTGTTTTTGACACAAGAAATATTGACCTTGCAGAGGCCGCAAGCCGTGTTTTACGCTTACCTGGCGTAGCTGACAAAACCTTTCTTATCACCATCGGCGATCGCTCGGTAACCGGCTTAATTGCTCGCGATCAAATGGTCGGGCCATGGCAAGTACCTGTTGCGGATGTCGCCGTGACACTTGCCGGTTATGAAACTTATGTAGGCGAAGCCTTTGCGATCGGCGAAAGAGCACCACTTGCACTAATTAATGCGCCAGCTTCCGGTCGCATGGCAATTGGCGAATCCATCACCAACATTGCTGCATCTATCATAGATGACATTAGCAACCTAAAACTATCAGCCAACTGGATGGCGCCTGCCGGACATGCAGGTGAAGATGCTGCCTTGTTCGAAACAGTGAAAGCGGTTGGCATGGAGCTATGCCCTGCGCTGGGAATCAGCATCCCCGTGGGTAAAGATTCGATGAGCATGAAGACAGTTTGGGATGAGAACGGTGAAAAGAAAGCCGTTACTGCACCGATTTCCTTAGTTGTCACTGCATTTGCCAACACGTCT
>Ga0315912_10004399_pt1 | contig 13383 bp, 14 predicted proteins | sample VfabasoilMG_FD_204469 | JGI IMG/M metagenome (GOLD analysis project Ga0315912, IMG submission 204469) | Garden soil microbial communities collected in Santa Monica, California, United States - V. faba soil | ecosystem: Environmental > Terrestrial > Soil > Garden | place: USA: California... | reverse complement strand
AGTCCCAGCAGCTCCTTGCCCGGCTTCGTCGGCGTGTACTGGAACGGCCCCCCCGTGGCCTTGCAGACCCAGAGCGTCCGCATGAACTTGAGGCCGGGCAGCCGGCCCAGGCTCTCCGTGTGCCACTTGCGCAGGGCCGGGTTCTTCGAGGCCTTTCCAGCAATCGGGTTCTCCACGACCGCATCGGAGAAGTGGTCGACGACCGCGGCGATGGCGAAGACGCCCCCGAGACGGTCGTAGAGGCTTTTCTCAGCTTGCGCAGCGGCCCTCGAGGAGCTCCCGGCGAGCAGGGCGGCGATCGTGACCACCGCCGCGAGCGTAGAAGTCCGGATTTGTACCTTCATGGTTCGCACCCCCTTCTGGACGGAGTCGTGGATCGGGGGAAGGTGACAGCCGGTCGAAGGGCTTGGTCCGTAGGGGCTGGCGGAGAGGGGGGGATTCGAACCCCCGGTACAGGGTTTACCCCCGTACAACAGATTAGCAATCTGCCCTGTTCAGCCACTCCAGCACCTCTCCGCAGAGGGGTCCGGACATGCGGGCGGCCGAAGGTCTAGCCTACCATGGACGGCGCTTGCGGGAGATCCTGGGCGTTGCCATCCCGGCCGTCGTCTTCGTCTGCATGATCGCGGTCGGCCTCGACCTGCGCCCCACCGACTTCGACCGCGTCCGTCGTCGGCCGCTCCTCGTGGGCGCCGGGCTCGTGGGGCCGCTGCTCCTGCTGCCTCCGGCGGCCCTGCTCCTCGTCTGGTGGCTGGCGCCGCCGCCGCACCTCGAGGCCGGCCTCTTGCTCATCGCTTCCTGTCCGGTCGGCGGAATCTCGAACACCTACAACTACCTTGCCCGGGCCTCCACGGCCCTCTCCGTGACCCTGACGGGGACCTCCTGTCTTCTGGCCGTCCTCACCTTGCCGCTGGTGGCCCGCGTCTTCGAGGCCGCCCTCGGCCGGCCCTTCGGGTTCGCCGTCCCGATGGGCGCGCTCTTCGCCCAGCTCGTCCTGACCCTCCTCGTTCCCGTCGCGCTCGGGATGGGCCTGCGGTACCTGGCCCCGGCCTTCGCCACCCGCCACGAGCGCGTCTTCCGCGTGGTGTCGCTTGTCGGCCTCGGTCTGCTCGTGGCCTTCGTGATCGTCCAGGAAGGGGAGCGGTTCCGCGACGGCCTTCGGGAGACCGTGACGCTCGCCGCCGGGCTGGTGGTCCTCGCCCTGGGCTGCGGCTACCTGGTGGGCCGCGTTCTCGGCGCGCGGGCCGCGGCGCCCGACCGCTTCACCCTGGCCGTGGAGTTCGCGACCCGCAACGTGGCCATCGCCACCGTGATCGCGATCTCGCTGCTCGGCGAGGTGCGCTTCGCGGTGTTCGCGACCGTCTACTTCCTCGTCGAGCTCGGGATCGTGGCGCTCGTGATCATGGCTTATCGGTGGCGCGCTCCTTCGTGACCCAGCGGTCGCACCAGGCCAGGACCCGCTCGTAGTAGTCCTTCAGGAAGCTCGGCCGCGCGAGGTCGTGGTGCTCGCCGGGATAGACGACGAGCTCCGCTTCCTTGTGCGCGCTCTTCAGGGCCTGGTACATCTGCTCGGTGTTCATGAGCGGCACGTTCTGGTCGAGGTCGCCGCCCGCGTAGAGCGCGGGGGTCGTGATGCGCTCCACCTCCAGGAACGGATACGAAAGCTTCAGGTAGGCCGCGGTGGCTTTCCAGGGCAGGCCCACCTCGTACTCGTAGTGGCGCTGGTACTGGTCGGGGCCGAAGTTGCCGAGGTAGAAGCCGCCGCCGGACAGCGCGAAGGCGGCCTTGAAGCGGGTGGTCCGCGCGATGACGTAGTTGGTCATCATCCCGCCGTAGCTGTGGCCGCCCACCACCAGCCGTTCGGGATCGACGCCACCCCGGGCCACCGCGTCGTCGAGCGCCGCCATCAGGTCGATGCGGTCCTTGTTGCCCCAGTCGGCCCAGATGGCGCGGCTGTAGGCGTGGCCCCGGCCCGTCGAGCCCCGGGGGTTGGCGCCCACGATCTGGTAGCCGTGGCCCGCATAGGTCTGCCATTCGTGGTGGAAGCCGGTGGTGAACTGGAGGGCGGGGCCGCCGTGGATGTGGAGCATCGTCTGGAGCTTCTGACCCGCGGGAGCGTCCGCCGGCCGGACGACGAAGTACTCGACCTCCGTGCCGTCCGGGCTCTTCGCCTGGCGGCGCTCGACTGGAGCCAGGCGCCGGGACTTCAGCACCGCGTCGTTGATGGTGGTCACGCGCCGCAGGCCGTCCGCGGCCACGACGGACACCTCCGAGGGCTGGTGGGCCGACGTCTCGAGGACGAAGACCTCGCCCTCCGGCGACACGTCGTACGACTCCACGACCCGCTCGCCCGCGACCACGCGCTCCACCGCGCCGCCCGCCGCCGGCACCCGCGCCAGGTGGACGTTGCCCCGGTCCTCCAGCAGGAAGAAGACCGTCTTGCCGTCCGGCGAGAAGCGCGGGGTCGTGACGTTGCGGTCGAGCGACGGGGTCAGGACGCGCCCGGGGCCGCCCGCGAAGGGAACGACGGCGAGGTTCGTGGGCGCGTACCAGATGTCCTTCGGCGCGCCGCCCTGGACATACGCGATCCACTGGCCGTCCGGGCTCCACGCCGGCGTCGTGTCCGCGGTGGGGGAGGCGGTGACCAGGCGCGGCCACTCCGCCTTGTCCGACCGCACCACGAACACGTCGGTGTCGAAGTTGCCGTCCGGCTCCGAGGTCCGGTTGCTCACGAAGGCGACGTGGCGCCCGTCCGGCGACCAGGCGGGCTCGCTGTCGTCGAAAGGCCCGGAGGTGAGCGCGAGGGCCTTGCCGCCCTCCACCTCCACCACCTGGATGTGGCTGCGGCGGTCGGTGAGGTAGCCGTTGTCGTCCCCGTTCTCGTCGTCCTTGAACTGGCGCCGGCGGGTGACGATGGGCCGGGGCTTCTTGTCGTCCTTCGGCCGCTCGGGGGGTGCGTCCTTCACCACGAGGGCCAGGCGCTTGCCGTCGGGCGACCAGACGATCGCGGAGACGCCTCCGCGGAAGCTGGTGAGGCGCGTGCCCTCGCCGCCCCGCCGGTCGAGCAGGTAGACCTGGTCGGCCTCGTCGTCGTCGCGCGTGGCCAAGAAGGCCAGGTACTTTCCGTCCGGGCTCCAGCGTGGATCGGTCTCGTCTTTCTTGCTCGACGCGATCTTCACCGGCGCCCCGCCGTCGCGCGGCGACATGTACACGTCGGTGTTGCTCTCGTCGTCCGTCGCGTCCATGGACGCGACGGTGTAGGCCACATAGCGGCCGTCCGGGCTCACCCGCGGATCGGCGACGGTCTTCAGGGTAAAGACGTCGCCCGGGGTCATGAGCCGGGTCTCGGCCGCCGGACCGGCAAGCAGGAGGGGAAGGACGATCGCACCGAGGTTCATGAGCGGGGGTTTACCGGCGAAGGTGGGCCTTCGTCAACCTGCTATGCTGCCCCTCCGATGCTGCTCGCCCTCGTTTCGCTGGCCGGCTTCGCGATTCCCCTCCAGCCGGGGACCTTCTGGGAGTACCGCGAGGCCTACGCGGAGAAGCTCGGCGAGATCCACTCGGTCACGGAGGAGGTCACGCGCTTCGAGGTGCGGGGCACCGCCCTGAGCCTGTTCGTGCGCCAGACCGGGGGCGCGGATCCCGCGTCGGGCCCGGTGGAGGTGGGGGAGGACTGGATCCGCATCACGCCCTGGACGGGCGAGGACGCGCTCCCCATGGTCCTGGAGGTCGGCCGCAAGGGGCCGGTCGCCGGTGACGGCGCCGCGGCCTGGACGGTGGAGGCCGAAGAAGAGGTGAGCGTGCCCGCGGGCGTGTTCAGGGCGCTGCGCTGTGCGCTACGCACGCCGACGAGCGTGTCGGTGCTGTGGATAGCACCCGGCGTGGGCGTCGTGCGCGAGGAACAGGGGGCGCCGAGGACCCGCCCGGAGATCGAGCGGGTCCTCCTGCGCCGGGGACCCTAGAGCCCCCGAAGGACGTCTTCCCGCCGCTCCGCCGCAAGGGACGTCAGCAGCACCTTGAGGCTGTCGAGCGACTCGTTGGTCAGGGCCTGGAAGTCGTGGCGGATCGCCTGGATCTGGTCCCAATCGCGGCCGGTCTCGGGCTCCCCCTTCACGATGCGGTCCGTGGACTCGAGGAGGAACTTCGTGCCGAGCGCGAAGCTGCGGCCCAGGATGTAGATGCGCAGGCGGTAGCGTTCCGAGGTGGATACCAGGAACTGGTGCAGCACGCTGTTGAGGTAGGCGAGGCTGACGATCTGGGCCAGCTTGAAGTCCTTCGGCCGCAGCGGCGCGACCGGGGCCATGGCCGAGACCATGCGCGAGAACGTGGCCATGGCCGCCAGGAGCTTCAGCATGTTGGGTGAGAACCGGGCGATGACCTTGTAGCCCACGTCGAGGAGGTGCTTCGCTTCCTCGATGGAACCGAGCTCGCGCACCGAGAAGGCTTCGGCGTACGTCATGTCGGCGAGTGCCATCTCAGCGCCCATCCGGCTGCGAATGTCGCGGTAGAGCTTCTCGCCCCGCGGTGTGAGCAGGAGCTCCCAGTCGCGGGCCACCGCGCGCTCGTTGCGCAGGCCGAAGAGGAACAGGATGACGGCCCCGCCGAGGACTGTGAGCCCGATGAACCACCACATGACGGGGAATCCGGCTCGCTAACCGAGAGAGCGCTGAAGGGCGGCGGGGGCGGCCGTCGGCTGGGGACGGACCACCGCCACCCGGGCGGGTTGCCAGGCCGCGCGTGCCCAGAAGAGGAGCAGCGCGAGGTAGGCGAGGGTGTGGACGTAGTTGGTGACCGCCAGGAAATCCTGACCGTAGTCGCCGACGTACGCGAGGGCGGCGCTGAAGATCAGGAGATACGGCACCCAGCCCACGAGGATCGCCTTCTGGAAGGCGTCGATGGGAAGGCGATACCAGAGGATCAAGCCCGCGAGGGCCGTGAGCAGCCAGACGGTCGCGCTGATCACGCGGGGTTGGATCTTGTTGATGAGGGTGTGGGCGTCGGGCTGGCCCTGGGTCGCGACGAGGACCAGGGCCAGCGTGCCGAGGAGCACCGTGAAGACGACGCCTCGGGCCGTCCGGTGTGCGGAGGGGAACGACCGGAACGTCCGATAGAGCAACTCGAGAGCCACGCCGAAGCGCAGCGCGTTGATGAGGTTTTCCTTCTGCAGGTAGAACGCTTTCGTGTAGAAGGTGCCCGGCCAACCGAGTATCAGCAGCTCGGTCAACAGGACCACCACCAGGTATGCGGTGAACGTGTACGCGGCATCCCACCTTCGCCTGGCCAACACTCCGCCCAGCAGCGCGAGAAGAGCCCCCAGGACCGCGAAGGCGATCGCCTGTTGGAAGGACGCCATGCCAGAACCTACCCAAGTCTAGCCCGAAATGGGTCGGCCTGTTACCACCAAGCGTGATGGCAGTGCGCCCCGTCACGTCGCCAGATCCGTGTCGAGAAGGGGTCATGGCCTTACTTGGGGGGCTGGCCGGAACCACCTTCGAACGCCTGCAGCTTGGGGGGCTGGCCCGAGCCACCCTCCATCGTCATCGCCGGCGGCTGTCCCGACCCACCTTCCAGCACCTGCGCCTGCGGATCGACATCGAAGAAGAAACCGCTGGCCAGCAGAGCTACGAGAATCCACTCCATCTCAAACCTCCTTGAAAAGTACGGCGACCCCGAGTATACAGATATCGGCGTGAAGAAGGCCGCAAACCGGATCGTTCGAGAAATGAGCACACTTGGGCGGCTCGACATTGACCGCTCGGGCAAAAGTGGCTAAGATCGGACTGGCTAGTGGAGGTGTGACTGTGAAACGGCGCGTGGATCTCATCGATCAGTTTGCTGACCTCGTGGTTGGCGCCGACGACCCACGGCGTCTCGCCGAGAGGACCCTTGAAGTGGTCATGTCCTTGAACAACGGGCGCAGCGGGGCTGTCTTCGCTCACGTCAACGACAAGGTCGCCCTCTTCGCCTCCCGCGGGATCGACCAGTCCGTCCTGGACAACGTGGATGCGGTCTGGGCCCGCTTCCGCGACTCGCTCCTGAAGGGCGAGACCTTCTACGTCCCCGATCGCGCGGCCGAGCGCCGCGTGCACATCGAGGCCCGGGACCAGAACAGCGCGGCCAGCTTCGCGCTCATCCCGGTGTTCGACGAGGACCTCCTCGTGGCCCTGCTCTACGTGGACAGCATGGACCCGCACTTCTGCGCGGCCCACGACCTCGAGCGGCTGTCGAAGTTCTCGCGGATCGTGGCCAAGGCAGTGACGGACACCACCCCGACCACGCGGGACGGCGGCGGGCGCTCGCACAGCGAGGCCTGGGAGACCTACCTCGAGCGGACGCCGGTCGAGGACATGGAGCGGGAGAAGCTCCTGCTCCTGCTGAACCGGAACGAGTGGAACATCGCGCGCGTGGCGCGCCTCATGGGCGTGACCCGGCGGACGATCTACCTCCGCCTGCAGCGCTACAACATCCCGCGCGAGCGCGTTCCCAAGACGCGGGTGCGGACGGCCACGGCCTGACGCAAAGGGGGCGGCCCGGCCGCCCCCTTCTTCATCTCGGCTCCCACGATCCCGTCCCGGGGCGGCTAGAATCACTCCCCGCATGACCGCTACCGGCTCCATCCGTGTCCGTTTCGCGCCCAGCCCCACCGGATACCTCCACGTGGGGGGCGGGCGTACCGCCCTGTTCAACTGGCTCTGGGCCCGCAAGACGGGCGGGGTCTTCGCCCTGCGGATCGAGGACACGGACAAGGAGCGATCCACCGACGCCAACACGAAGAGCATCCTCGAGGGCCTCGAGTGGCTGGGGCTCCACTGGGACGAGGGCCCGTACTTCCAGAGCCAGGGGGTCGACCGGCACAAGGAGGTGGCGCTGAAGCTGCTCTCCGAGGGCAAGGCCTACCGGTCATTCGCGACGTCGGCCGAACTGGAGGCGCAGCGCAAGCAGGCCGAGGCGGAGAAGCGGCCGTGGCTCCGCGACCAGGCGAGCCGGGACCTTTCGGCCGACGAGTCCGCGTCACGGGCGGGGAAGGGCGAACCCTTCGCGGTGCGCTACCGGGTCCCTGAGGGCGACGGGGCGACGCGCTTCGAGGACGGCGTCTACGGCTCCCAGGAGCGGAAGCACCGGGACATCGAGGACTTCGCGCTCCTCCGGCCCGACGGCAGCCCGCTCTACAACCACGTGGTGGTCTGCGATGACGTGCACATGGCGATCACCGACGTGATCCGTGGCCAGGACCACCTGTCGAACACCCACAAGCAGATCCTCTTGTATGAGGCCCTGGGCCACGCGACGCCGCGCTTTGCCCACCTCCCGCTGATCAACGCCCCAGACCGCACCAAGCTCTCCAAGCGCAAGCACGGCGAGGTGGTGTCGGTCACGACGTACCGCGACAAGGGCTTCCTGCCCGAGGCCTTCAGGAACTTCCTGGCCCTGCTCGGCTGGTCGCCGGGAGACGACCGCGAGATGTTCTCGACCGACGAGCTGATCGCGGCCTTCAGCCTCGAGGGCATCAGCCGGTCGAATGCGATCCTGAACTTCTCCGAGACCGACCCGCGGCTGTGGACGGACCGGAAGGCGCTCTTCCTGAACCAGCAGTACCTTTCGAAGAAGCCGCTCCCCGAGCTGCTGCCCGCCGTCGAGGGCGTGCTGAAGGGTGCGGGGGTCTGGGACGAGAGCTGGGCCGCGGGCGGATCCGCCCGCGCCTGGTTCGAGAAGACGATCGACCTCATCCGCGCCCGCTTCGTGACCCTGCTCGACTTCGCGGACGCGGGCCGGGCCTATCTCGAGGACGAGTTCGACGTCGACGCCGAGTCGGTGGAGAAGAACCTGAAGAAGGAGCCTCGGCTGCGCGAGTGGCTGCCCGAGCTGGCCGCACGCTTCGAGGCGCTGGACCCCTTCGCGCCGGACACCGCCGAGGCCGCGCTGCGGGCCTACGCCGACGAGCTCGGGGTCAAGGCCGGCGTCCTCATCAACGCCGTCCGCACCGCGGTGACGGGCCGCTCCGTGGGCCCGACCCTCTTCGAGGCCATCGACTGCATCGGCCGCGAGCGGGTCCTCGATCGGCTGAAGCGGTCCCCCGGGCTCTTCGATTGACCGGCAGCCGACCGGCTATACTCCCGCGGGCCAAGGAGCGCGCATGAAGGGAGCGGGTGGGACGTCGGGCGGTGTGGGGATGTTCTTCATCGGCCTCGCGATGGCCGTGGGCGGCGGCTACCTCCTCACCAACCAGGTCACGGTCTCGAGCGGCTTCTGGTCCTGGGCCGGCCCGCACACCTTCGGGCTCTCGCTCCTGCCCCTGATCGTCGGCATCGGCATCCTGTTCTTCGACGGCAAGAGCACGCTCGGGTGGATCCTCACGGGCGCGGGCGCGATCTTCATCTTCCTGGGCGTCCTCATGAACCTGCGCGTCTACTTCGAGCCCACGAGCCTCTTCAACACCGTCGTGATGCTCGTCCTGCTCGCCGGCGGCATCGGCCTCGTGGCCCGGTCCCTGCGCCCCTACGCCTGACCTCCGCCCCGGGTTTGCCGGGCCGGCCGGCTCGGGCTATCATGTCGGTTCGTTCCCCTCGGGCGCCCTTAGCTCAGTTGGATAGAGCGACAGACTACGAATCTGTAGGTCGCACGTTCGAATCGTGCAGGGCGCACCACTCCTTCAACGACTGCGGGGCGCGCCACATCGTCCAGCGGTGCCAGCTCAGCGGCTGAAATCGAACCCGAACAGCACGCGGATCCGCGAGTACTTCACGTCCACCGGTGTCGGGGTCAGCGCGGGCAGCCCGTCCGGGGGCACCAAGATCGTCGAGATCGAGCGGACGTCGCTGCCGAAGGAGTAGGCGCCGCCCAGCGTCAGCTTCATGGCTTTCACCATGAAGGAGACTCCGCCGGTCACGTGGTAGATGTTCCAGGTGGAGAGCGAGTTGGTCGCGCTGTCGTCCTGGTTCTTGAAGGTGTAGTCGGTCGTGAAGGCGGCGTAGTACGCGAGGCGCTCGCTCACCGTGCGCTCGTAGCCCACTCCGAAGTTGACGACGCTCTTCGCGTCCTGTTGCAGGCGCTTCAGGAGGCTCGCGGCCCTGGGATCGTCCGCGAAGCCGCTCGTATCGAGGACCTCGAATGGAGACACCCCGGAGAACCACTCCACGGTCGCGTGAAAGGCGTTCGGGCCGCGGCGGTACGCGCCTCCCCCCGCCACCGACCAGGGGGACTGGTAGTGCGACGCGAGGTCGTCCTGATGCTGCACGGAGGTAGAGATCTCCGGCCCTTCCCCGATGTCGCTGCCCACGGACGAGTGGATGTAGGAGGCGGATCCGCTGCCGAAAAGCCCCACGCTCGATGTCGTCACGGCGATGCCGGCGTCCCAGCTCTCGCGCTGGGTCGAGATCCCGGCCTTCCACAGCAGGCGGTAGTTGGAGTACTCGAAGTCCTCGACGAGGAGCCCGGCCGCGCCCTGGCCGTTCGACAGCTCGATCTCGCCCGAGATCTCCCGGCGCGTGCGTTGCCCCCGGTAGACCACGTAGGTCGTGAGCCCGAGGCCGTAACTCTCTCCCGCGCGGTGGGCCCAGCTCAGGCCGAACCAGTTCTCGCTGAGGTTCTGGTCGAAGAGGGCTTCCGAGCCCCCTCGCCCCGATGGCGTGACCAGCCAGTTGTCGACCCGGAGGTCGAAGTCCTGTCGGGTGAGGCCCGAGAAGGCGATCGTGTGGCTTCCCGTCCAGCGCCGGGGAAGCGCGAACGCGAACAGCGTCGGCGACGGCCGGATGGTCGTGTCGGTGAAGTCCAGCAGCGGGGGCACGGCGTCGGCCTTGATGTCGGTGAGCTCGAAGGACTGGACGCTGGCCACCAGCGAAGGGTCCTTGGTGAGCGCGAGCGCTCCCGGGTTGTAGTAGCTCGCCGAAAGGTCGCGGGTGCTGCCCACCACGACCCCGCCCAGCAGCTCCGCCACCGGTCCGTACTGCAGCGTCCAGTACTGGGAGTCCTGGGCCAGGGCAGCGGCCGGGCACAGGTAGAGAAGGACGATCGGTACTGCTTTCCGCGCTCGCCTCGTAGCCAATGGCAATCCCGATCTAGCGAAGCCGGCCGCAGGCCGCCCGCCTCAGCTGGATTCTGGCACCTATGACCCTCTCGAGAAACCCCTCCGCCCAGAAGGCCGTAAGATGTGGTCATGGGCAAGAAGGCGGGTCAAGCGAGCGAAGCCGAGCGACTGGAGCACGTCCTCGCACTGGTCCGGACGCTCCTCGCTCCGTCGCCGGTGGGAAAGGGCCCGATCCGCATGGAGAGTTGGGGCTCGGACGCCTGGACCGATCCGCAGCGTGACGCCTTCGCGGACCTTTGCTACGAGGCGGGCCTCGAGCTGGGATCCGACATGCCCGAGGAGCTGCAAACCAGCCCACCGAAGCAGCCTCCCCACGTCGATTGGTTCGGCGACGAGGACGAGTAGGGCCTCCGCGATCGGCTAAGCTCGTCGGACAGGAGGATTCCGACGATGCTGAACAGGCGCAAATTCATTTCGGGTGCGGCGGTGGCGGTAGGCGCGACGACGGTCCTGTCGTCCGACGTGGTGCAGGCCGCACCGGAACCGACGATGAGCCTGAACGTCATCTATCCGAGCCAGGATGGCGCGCGGTTCGACACCAGCTACTACCGGTCCACCCACATCCCGCTCGCGATGAAGGTCATGAAGGCGGCCAGCGTCCTCCTGGTCGAGGGTGTGCCGATGGGAAGTGCCGCCGCACCGTACGTGATGATCGCGCATTTCGAGTTCGCGTCGTCCGGAGCCCTGACCGCTGCTCTGGCCGATCCAGCCATGGCCGAGGTCCGGGCCGACGTCGCCAAGTTCACCGACATCAAGCCGACGGTGATGCTCGGCAAGTCGCTGTAGCGTTCAGTCCCTCCCGAACCCGCTCTTCGTGCGGAGCGGCGCGGTCGCGCGGTGGCGTGGAACGGCAGCGCCATCGGTGCGAGCTGCGAATCTGTAGGTTGGCGGGTGCGACGTCAGTTGCAGAGCCTACTGGCGGCTGAACTCCACCCGCCGGTTGCGGGCTCGGCCTTCGGGAGTCGTGTTGTCGGCGACCGGGCGGCTCGAGCCGTAGCCCCGCGCTGTGAGGGCGGAGGCAGAGATCCCGCCGGCCACCAGGTGGTCCACCACGGCGCGCGCCCGCCGCTCGGACAGCGGCTCATTGATCGCGTTCGAGCCGCTGCTGTCGGTGTGGCCTCCGACCTCGAAACGGCCCCCCCGCCAGCAGGGAGCGAGCCGGTCGAGGGTTGCCCGCCCGTTAGGGGTCAGCTCCGCGCTGTTCGTGGCGAAGAGCACCTCCGTATCGAGCGCGGTGGCGCAGGCGGGGTCGGGCGTGGGGACAAGGGTTGGAGTCGGAGTCGCCTCCGGCGTGGTTGCCATCGTCGGCGCCGAGGTGGGCGGCGGGAGGGCCGCGGCCACCGGCTCGACAGCACCGCAGCAGGCCGCCGCCCGGCCGGGCCCGCGCCCGGCGAGCCATAGGAGAAGAAGCAGGAGGACAAGAGCCGCCGCGACGATCAGCTTCCAGCGATCGTAGGCCGCCCACTGCTCGGGCGTCCGCCCGTTGATGAGCCGCATGAAGGCCTCCTCACTCCCGGCCGGCGGTCAGCCGGTCCTGGAGCTCCTTGAGTCCGGCCCAGTCGTTGCGGACGCAGAAGCCGGCCTGCCCCGGCCAGGTGCCGGGGTTGGCGACGCGGAAGTTCGGGCCGCCCTTCTCGAGGATGGCGAGGATCTCCGCGGGCGAGGCGGAGGCGAGCTGCACGAACGTCGTGATGCCGTGCTGGCGCATGAGCTGGGCGATCTTCGGCCCGATGCCCTCGACGATCTCGAGGTCGTCCGGCCCCGTCATGTCGAAGCCGGCCGCCTTCGCCGCCGCCACGTCGATGACGACCTCGGCCGGGACATCGGCGAGAAGCTGAACGCCCGCGTAGAGCTCGTCCTGGTAGCCCTTCAGGCCGGCCCAGTCCTCCTTCACGCAGTAGAGCGCCTGCGCGGGCCAGGTGCCGGGGTTCGCCAGCCTGAAGCGGGGGCCGCCCCGGTCGAGGATCGACCACAGCGTCGCCACGTCGGAGCGCGCGAGCCGGTCAAAGGAGTCGATCCCATGACGGCGCAGAAGCTCTGCGATCCGGGGGCCGATCCCTTCGATGATCACGAGGTCGTCGACGCGAGCGGCGGCGGCGGAGGCCACGGGAGCCACGACGGCGGCGGGCGCGATCTCCCGCACGTCGGTCCGGCCGAGAAGGCGGTTGAGGAGCCACGAGAGCAGGAAGCCCGCGAGCACGCCCAACACGAACCACCACAGACAGCAGGTGAAGAGTGACATTCCTCCTCCTCTCCGCGTGCCCGGAGGATAGCAGGTCGCCCGCGCCAGGAGCGCAATTTCCTTGCATGTGAGACGCGGACAGCCCTAGGCTCCAGTCGTGATGAAACGGCGTCTCGCCGTCATCGGATCCGTCCTCGGCGCCATCCTCGTCGTCGTTCTCCTGTACGTCGGCTTCGCGGACCTCGGTCGCCACAAGGCGCGGATCGAGCGGTTCCTCACCGACCAGGCCGGCCGGCCGATCACGATCACCGGGCCGCTGCACATCCGCGTGCTTCCCTCTCCCACGATCGTGGCGGACGGCATCCGTGTAGGAAACGCGAGCCAGTCCTCTGGATCTTCGACGGTCGAGGTCGGCCACCTCGCCACGAGGATCGGCTTCTGGTCGTTGATCCGGGGACCGGTGCGGATCAAGGCGCTCGAGGTCAACGACGTCAAGGTCGTCGTCGAGGCCGCGGACGTGCCCGCGGACGGGAGCAGCCCGGCCGCCACCGCACCCGGCGGCTCCCCGTCGTCCGAGACCAACCGGAAGGCGGCCGAACCCACGCCCCCCGGGAAGGTGGAGGAAGCGCGCCTGCCCGCCGTCCTCGAAGACGGCCGGCTTCGCAACGTCACGCTGACCTACCGGCGGCCCGGTCGACCGGACCACGTCGTCGCTCTGGACGAGATGACCGTTGCGACCCGTTCCGACGGCCTGCTCGCGACGCGAGGACGGGGTCGCCTCGACGCCTACGACCTGCGTCTGGAAGGGCAAGTCGGCCCGCTCGATGCGCTTCTCTCCGGCAAGGACATCCGGATGGCCCTCCAGTCCGGCGTCGGCAACTTGAGGGCAGCGGCCGACGGCCGCCTCTCGCTCGGTCCGCTCGATGGCGCGGACCTGAAGCTGAACGTGCACAGCCCCGAGGTCAGCGGCTGGCTCGAGGACTTCGAGGCTCCGCCGCTGGCGGCCGGACCCCTGGCCGTGGAAGCCAAGCTGGCCGACGCTGGCGAGAGGACGGCGCTGGACGTGGCGGCATCGGTCGGCGACCTGGGCGCAAAGGTCAAGGGGACGCTTCAGACC
>Ga0315912_10004398_pt1 | contig 13384 bp, 15 predicted proteins | sample VfabasoilMG_FD_204469 | JGI IMG/M metagenome (GOLD analysis project Ga0315912, IMG submission 204469) | Garden soil microbial communities collected in Santa Monica, California, United States - V. faba soil | ecosystem: Environmental > Terrestrial > Soil > Garden | place: USA: California... | reverse complement strand
TGCCGCGGCGCGGGCGCGCCGCCGTGCGCCACTTCCTCACTACTTATCTATCCATATCAAGAAGCGTAAGTTACCCGCGCTTGGCTCGCTAATCGGCAAACCTGAGGGGGTATCCGTGAAGACGACAGTCAAAGTCCGCCCGAATCTCGCGCGGTACTGCGTAGCGGCTGCACTGGGCACGGCGATCAACGCCGGCCCCGCACTCTCGCAGGAACAACAGGACGCACTCGAAGAAATCACCGTGACGGCGCAGAAGCGCGAGCAGAACGTGCAGAACGTTCCGATCGCGATCACCGCATTCACCGGCGAGATGCTGCAGCAGAAGGCCATCGGCGACGTCGGTGCGCTCACGCGCTTCGCGCCCAACGTCAACCTCGACACGGGCTCGCCATTTTCCGGCGACACCTCGGTGTTGTCGGCATCCATCCGCGGCATCGGCCAGGACGACTTCGCATTCAACCTCGACCCCGGTGTCGGTGTGTACCTCGACGGCGTGTATCTCGCGCGCACCATCGCCGCGAACCAGAGCCTGCTGGACATCGACCGCATCGAAATCCTCAAGGGTCCGCAGGGCACGCTGTTCGGACGCAACACCATCGGCGGCGCGATCAGCATCGTCACGCACACGCCGGGCGACACGCCGCGGCTCACCGCCGCGGTCTCCACCGGCAGCTTCGACCGGCGCGACATCGCGTTGTCGGGCGACTATCCGTTCTCCGATACCTTCAAGACCACGCTGAGTTTCAGCTCGCAGGTGCGCGACGGTTACCAGAAGGTGATCCCGTTCCCCACCAACACCGAGCTGGGCTCGACGCCCTGGGTGGTGGATCCGCAGCACGCCTTCCCGAAGGCGGGTTACGCCACCTCCGACACCAAGGGTGGACAGAACCTGCAGGTGGTGCGTGGCAAGGCGCTCTGGGACATCTCGGACAAGTTCCGCATGACCATCGCCGGCGACTACTCGTACCAGAACCAGTCGTCGTACCCGACCACGGTGCTCGACGTGACCACTCCGGCGGGCGACAACCTGCCGACGGTGTTCGACGCGTGGCCACCGGGTCCGTACGGTTTCATGGGGGCTAACTACAACTTCTGCATCAGCACGCCCGCGGCGCTGCTCAACGATCCGGCCGCCTTCAACGCGGCCACGGGTGCGCCGCCGCTGTTCCACACCGGCGACGGCGGCCTGTGCGGCCCGCGCGCCACGGGACTTGGTCTCGCGCCGGGCGGCGCGCCGCTGGGCGGCGCGGGTTACGTGGGCGGACCCGTGCCCTACACCCCCGGAGGTGTGGCGGGAAATCCGTCGAGCAACGCGCCCCGCATCTACTGGAACCTCGCGAATACGGATACCGGCGACATCGACAAGACCTACGCCTCCGGTCCGAGCTTCGCGCGTTACAGCGCGTGGGGCGCGTCGATCACGCTCGACTACGACATCTCCGAATCGATGTCGTTCAAGTCGATCACCGGTGCGCGTGGTATCGACTGGAAAGTCGGCGTCGACCTCGACGGTCTTCCGGAGACCATCCAGGAGGTGACCGATCACCAGGCGCAGAAGCAGTTCTCGCAGGAATTCCAGCTGACCGGCAAGGCCTTCGGCGACAAGCTCGACTATGCCGCCGGCCTGTACTACTTCCAGGAAGAAGGCTTCGTGCACGACTTCGTGCCGTTCGGCAGCACGTTGTTCATCTACGACGTGGCCAATGACGTCGACACCAAGTCGTACGCGGCGTTCTTCCACGTCGACTACCAGGTCAGCGATGCCTTTGGCCTCACGGTGGGTGCCCGCTATTCGAAGGACGACAAGAAGTTCGAAGGCGGCCAGGCGGACCTCGACGGCTACAACTACAAGTCCGCGGGATGCTGGGGCCCGACGGGCCCGGACATGGCCTGCTGGGCGGCGTTCGCCGCGGCGGTCGGCCTCGCACCGTTCCCGGATCCGACCAACCCGTACCGTTACTTCCCGCCGGGCGAGCAGAGCCAGGACTACGACATCTTCACGCCGACCCTGGGCGCGCAGTGGCACGTCAACGAGGACCAGATGTTGTACGTGAGCTTCTCGAAGGGGTTCAAGGCGGGTGGCTGGACCACGCGCCTCTCGAATCCGCTGGCCGACATCGGTGACGCGGCGTTCGGGCCCGAGGAGAGCGAGACCTACGAGCTCGGTTACAAGTCGCAGTTCCTCGATCATCGCGTGCAGTTGAACACGGCGGTGTTCTGGACCGACTACACCGGCATCCAGCTGCAGATCCAGGAAGGCGCTTCACCGGTATCGCAGAACGCCGGCGACGCCGAACTCAAGGGCGCGGAGATCGAACTCGAAGCCCTGCTGGGCGGCGGCTTCTCGCTGTACCTGGGAGGTTCGTACATCGATGCCGAGTACACCCGCCTGCTGACGTCGGTCACCGGCATCACGCTGGACACCGACCTGCCGAAGACGCCGGAGTACAAGGTGACGGTCAGTCCGCAGTTCGACGTGAACCTGGCGAACAACGGCAAGCTGCGCTTCAACGTCGACTATACGAAGACCGCCTCGATGTTCAACGATGCGCCGAACACGCCGCTGCTGGCGCGTCCGTCGACCGACAATCTCGGCGCGGCGATTCACTATTATTCGCCCGAAGAGAAGTACGTGCTGACACTCGGCGGCACCAACCTCACGGATGACCGCTACCTCGTGGTCGGTTCGGTGAACGGTGCCGAAGGCGAGACGGTGGGAACGTACAACCCGCCGCGCCAGTGGTACCTGAGCCTGCGGATGACGTTCGAATAGGCGGGCTTCGATCCCGGGCTGGAAAGCGGTTACGCTTCCGGCCCGGGGGTCCGTCATGTCGACCGGTCTCGACGCCAGCAAATTGCTCGCCGGTATTCCGCAGGCCGACCTGCGGCGTGACTGCCCCGCGGCGCGCATCGTCACGGTGCGCCATCGGGGCACTATCTACCGACAGGGTGAACCGGCGCGTACCGTGTACTGCCCGCTCGACGGGCAGGTCGCGCTCACCCGCATCACGGACACGGGTGCCGCCATGACCACGGCGGTGCTTGCGGCCGGCGAGTTCCTGGGCGCCGTTCCCGGCGAAGCGGCATTCGGCGAGACCGCGAAAGCCAAGGGCGCCGTTTCGCTGTGGCGCGCACCGCTCGAAGAATTCCGCTTGCTGCTGCAGCGGCACCCCGACGTCTCCTGGCAATTCGTGTCGATGCTGGCGCGACGCCAGCGCCAGGTGGAACGCCGCCTCGAGTCCATGGCCTGCAGGCGCGTCGAGGCGCGACTCGCCGAAACTTTTCGCGAATTGTCAGGCGGCTTCGCGACGCGTTGCGAACATGGCTTCGGGCAGCACCTGCGCCTGTCCCAGCAGGAACTGGCGGACCTCGTCGGCGCCAGCCGCCCGGTGGTCAGCACCATCCTCAACCGCCTGCGTGACCTCGGAGTGCTCGGCTACAACCGCGAATACGTGTGCGTGCGTCGCATCGAGGACATAGAAAAACTGATCGGATCCTGAAAAACGCTTGCCGCAGGGTGTCAGCTGGCTAACACCCGCGGGGCGGCCGTCCTGTCAGATTGGCCACCAGTACCCCACTGACAGGAGCAATCCATGAACAAGGCAATCCTCGAGATCACCATGAAGGTTTCCGGCGCCAATCGGCCGAAAGCCGGCGAAATCTACGCGAAGTACAAGGCGCCGTTTCTCGCCACGGTTCCGGGCGCCGAGACCAAGGACCTGCTGCTGCGCGACGAAGACGTGCAGGTGATCCACACCTTCGAGTCGCGGGCGTTCGCCGAGAAGTACCTGGCAAGCAAGTTGTTCGGCATCGACGTCGTCAGCGAGCTGCAGCCGCTGCTGATGGCCGATCCCGAGATACGCGTCTACGAACGGCAGTAGACCTGGCTGCGGGTGATTCGTGACCCTTCCGGTGTGGATGTTGCTCGGATTTGCCGCGTGGACAGCGCTCCTCCTGCTGTTCACCGTAGGCATCTATCGGTGGAGCCGCATCTTCACCGGTCGGGTCGCGATCCGCGATTTCCCGGCTGACGCCGCGGGCGGCGAGGACTGGTATCGGCGTGCGACGCGCGCCCATGCCAACTGCATCGAGAACCTGCCGGTTTTCGGCGCCATCGTCTTCGCATTGCAGTCCGGCAATGTGAACGGCGCGCTGGTGGACCTGTTGTCGGTGGCGGTGCTGGTTTTCCGGATCCTGCAATCGCTGGTGCACGTGTGTTTCGTTCACACCAACCGGGTCGCCTCCGTCCGGTTTGCGTTCTTCATGGTGCAGTTCACCTGCTTCTTCTGGCTGATAGGGATCATCCTGTTTTCAGCTCGAGGCTGAACCAAGGAAGCGTCTATCGCGGCCGCAGGTCCTGCACGAAACGGAACTGCATGGTGCAGGGCTGGCCCTTGCACACGGCGGGCTTGTACCTGGTCAGCAGCAGCACCTGCTGCGCGATCTCGGTCATCTGGATGTCGTAGACGCCGCCGCGATCCTCGACCTTGATCGCGTTGCCATCGGGGCCGACCGTCACCGCCATGTTCAGCTCACCCTGCGCCTGGCGGAGTCGCTGCGCCTTGCGGATGGCGTTGAAGATGGGCTTGAGGCCGGCTTCCGGGAACGGCGGCTCGTCGCCCTCCGGAAGATTCTCGTACATCGCATGCAGCTCGGCCTTCTGCTCCGGCGTGAGCTCCGCGTAGGTCTTGTCGAGCGGAATCTTTGAATCCCAGCGGATCTGCTTCTTGATGATCGTGCCGGTTTCCTGGGTCGAGGAGCCGGTGTTCTTCGTCGGGTACTGCGGGCGTATCGGCGTTTTCGGCAACTCGGAGAACACCTGCGCCATCGCCGCGTTCAACGGCAGCGCGGCGATGGCGACGAACAGCAGTGTCCTCGATACCTTCATCACACGGTGGTCAACCAGCCTTGAGTTTCTGCGTGAAGCGGAACTGCATGGTGCAGGGCTGGCCCTTGCACACGGCGGGCTTGTACTTGGTGAGGAGCAGCACCTGCTGTGCGATCTCGGTCATCTGGATGTCGTAGACGCCGCCGCGATCCTCGACCTTGATCGCGTTGCCATCGGGGCCGACCGTCACCGCCATGTTCAGTTCACCCTGTGCCTGGCGAATCCGCTGCGCCTTGCGGATGGCGTTGAAGATCGGCCTGATGCCGGTCGCCGGAAAAGGCGGCTCGTCACCCTCGGGCAGGTTCTCGTACATCGCGTGCAGCTCGGCTTTCTGCTCCGGCGTGAGCTCCGCGTAGGTCTTGTCGAGCGGGATCCTGGAATCCCAGCGGATCTGTTTCTTGATGATCGTGCCGGTTTCCTGGGTCGAGGAGCTGGTGTTCTTCGTCGGGTACTTGCCCGGCAGCGGCTGTTTCGGCGTTTCCGGGAAGAGGCTCCCGGACGTCTGCGCCTGCGCCGCGCCCAGCGGCAACGCGGCGACCGCAACCAGCAGCAGGTTCCTGATCGTGTTCATAAGGTAGTTAGCCCGCCTTGAGTTTCTGGGTGAAGCGGAACTGCATGGTGCAGGGCTGGCCGCCGCACACCGCCGGCTTGTACTTGGTCAGCAGCAGCACCTGTTGCGCGATTTCCGTCATCTGCGCGTCGTAGACACCGCCGCGGTCCTCGACCTTGGTGGCATTGCCCTGCGCATCGACGGTGACGGCCATGTTCAGCTCACCACGCGCCTGGCGGATGCGCTGCGCCTTCCGGATGGCGCTGAAAATCGGTTTCATGCCCTGTTCCGGGAAAGGCGGCTCGTCACCCTCGGGCAGGTTCTCGTACATCTTGCGCAGTTCGGTTTTCTGCTCGGGCGTGAGTTCCGCGTAGGTCTTGTTCAGCGGAATCTTGGAGTCCCAGCGGATGTCCTTCTTGATGATGCTGCCGGTCTCCTGGCTCGGCGTTGACATGTTGCGCGAGTTGGCAGTGGCCGATGCGGAGCGCGCAGCGGTCTCGCCGGGGGCGATCTGCGCCAGGGAAATGGTGGAAACGCAGGAGACGACGACAATTGATATACAGGTTTTGAGCTTGTTCATGGCGAAACTTCACCATGCCTTTTTGAATCGGTCAATTCGGGGAGAGGAGGAATTACAGGCTTCCGAGACGCACTTTCTTTTTCCACTGGAACAACTCGAGGAACTCGCCGAAAACCCGCTCGCTCAGCGCGCCGGCCCGTGGCGCGTGCCCGTGTGTCTCGCGAAGAATATGTTCCAGGCGGTGCTCCGGCCCCGAGGATTCCGCTTCGGCGCGGTATTCGGGCACGTGCAGCCAGCGCTGGATCAGCTGTTCGTCCGCCTCGAGGTGAAACTGCAGGCCATACGCCTTGTCACCAAAACGAAACGCCTGGTTGGGGCAGGTGGGCGTGCTGGCGAGATGCACGGCGCCGGGCGGCAAATCGAAGGTGTAGGCGTGCCACTGGAACACGTGCTGGCCGTCGAGATGCCGGCACAAGCGGTCCGACTGCGCCGCTGCGGTGGGATGCAGCCGGTACCACCCGATCTCGCGCACCGAATGCGGCCGGACGTTGGCCCCGAGCGCCGAAGCGAGTAATTGCGCGCCCAGGCAGATGCCGAGGATGGGAATGTCGAGCCGCAGCGCTTCGCGGATGGCGGCGATCTCGGCGTCGAGGTGCGGGTACCGGTCCGCCTGGTCGACGTTCATCTGGCCGCCGAGCACGATGAGGCCGTTGTAGCGACTCACGTCGGGTTTCAGATCGGGTTGGCGCGAAAAATTGACGTAGCGGATGCGAAAGCCGTGACGTCGCAGCATCGGGTCGAGCAGGCCGAGAGGTTCGCGGGCAGAGTGTTGAAAGACGAGCAGCTTGCGCAAGTGTTACGACCGGGTCCGGATCATTGCGGCCCGGACTCGTCCTCCCAGACGGCCGCGGTCTGCCAGTTGAAACGGATGGTCAGAACGCGCGCGACGAAGAATGCGGCGACGGTGACCCAGGCTGCGCGCGTGGGTTCGACCTGAGCCTGCAGCGTCAGCAGCAGGTAGAGGCCGCAGGCGAACATCAGCGTGATCGATGCATACTGGCCGGGGCGCATCAGCGCCGGCACCTCGCGCACCACCACGTCGCGCAGCAGTCCGCCGGCGACGCCATTCGTCACGCCGACGAACACGATCGCGATGAGCGGCAACCCGGCGTTGTCGGCGAGCTGCATGCCGAACACGGCGAAGGCTGGCGTACCGAGTGCGTCGATGTAGTCGACGATCTTCTGCACGCTGTCCGGCGAGATGATGTTGCGCAGGTAACGCGCGAACACCGCGGTGACGATGGTCGCGGCCAGGATCAGCGATAGATAGGCAGGGTTGACCAGGAACACCGGGGTACGGTTGAGGAACATCGCATCGCGCAGCAGGCCGCCGCCGATGGCTGCCAGCAGCGAAACGACGAACACGCCGGTGATGTCGAAACGCCGGCGGATGGCCACGATGGCGCCGCTCACCGCCCAGGTGAAGGTCGCGACATAGTCGAACAGGATGGGGACCTGGAATTCGGCGTCCGGCATGGCCCGGCGATTGTTACACTCGGAACGCCATGTACAAACTTCATTCTTTCTCGCAATCCGGCAATTGCTACAAAGTGGCGTTGCTGCTCCAGGCGATGCGCCAGCCCTGGGTTCCGGTGCACATGCCGTTCTCCGACTTCGTGGGAGGCGTGCCGCGTTCCGAAGGCTGGCGCGCCGAGCAGAACGCCATGGGCGAGGTGCCCATCCTCGAGGATGGCCATCAAAAACTGACACAGTCGGCGGCGATCCTGCTGTACCTGTCCGGCAAACATGGCGCCTACGGCGGCCAGACGGAAAGCGATCGGCAGGAGGTCCTGCGCTGGCTGTTTTTCGACAACCACAAGTTCACCAGCTACCTCGCCACCTGGCGGTTCATGAAATCGTTCATGAAGGTGCAGGCGGATCCGGCGGTGGAGAAATTCCTGCGCGGCCGCATCGACAGTGCCTTCGGCATCGCCGAGCGCCATCTCGCGAACCGCGAATACATCGTCGGCGCGCAGCCGACCATCGCCGACATGTCGATGGTCGGCTACCTGTATTACCCGGCCGAGGAGACCGGCTACGACCTCGCGAAGCAGTACCCGGCGATCGCCCGGTGGACCGAGAGGTTGAAGCAGCTGCCGGGATGGAAGCCGCCCTACGAGATGCTGCCGGGAGAACGGGTCGCGCCGCGTTGGTAAGGCTGTCGAAACCGGGATCCGGCATTCGACAAGGTGATGCGGCGATCCGGCCGCGGGCGGAGAGGAGAGCGGCCATGCTGAAAACCATTGAGCGGCCGGCGGTTACGGTCGTGGGCATGAACATCCGCGCCACCCCGCCGCCGGTCGGCATCCCTCTGCCGGTGAAGAAGCGATGACGGTCACCGAGTCGCCGTACCGCTGGGTGATCGTCGCGCTGGGCGGCCTCATGGGCTGCGTCTCGATCGGCGCGATGTTCTCGCTGGCGGTGTTCCTGGCGCCGATGTCGGAGCAGACGCAGTGGTCGCGTGCCGGCGTGTCATTCGCGATGACCATCAATTTCCTGGTGCTGGCCTTCGGCTCGTTCGGCTGGGGAGCGGCCAGCGATCGCTGGGGCGCACGCGTGGTCACGCTGTGCGGTGCGGTGTTGTTAGGCATGGCGCTGGTGGTCGCGAGCCGCGCGACGACGCTGCTGTCGTTCCAGCTCACCTACGGCATCCTGGTGGGCCTGGCGACGAGCGCGTTCTTCGCGCCGATGATCGCCACCGTGACCGGCTGGTTCGAGACGCGGCGCAACCTCGCCGTATCGCTGGTCTCGGCCGGCATGGGCATGGCGCCGCTCACCATCTCGCCCCTCGCGAGCTGGCTGATCACGCAGCACGGCTGGCGTTCGGCGATGTTGTACATCGGAGTCATGGCCTGGGTGCTGCTCATCCCCGCGGCGTTCTTCGTGCGTCGGCCGCCGCCGGCTGCCGCGCCACAGTCCTCGGCACCGTCACTTGCGTCCAGCCGGAGTGAAGTAGGCCGGGCGCTGACTTCGCCGCAATTCCTGGTGCTGGGTTTCACCTTCATGCTGTGCTGCGCCGCGCACTCGGGCCCCATCTTCCACGTCGTCAGCTACGCGATGTATTGCGGCCTCGGCGCACTGGCCGCGGTCAGCGTGTACAGCGTCGAGGGCCTCGCGGGACTCGGCGGCCGCATCCTCATCGGACTGCTCGCGGATCGTTTCGGCGCCAAGCGTGTGTTGATCGCGACGCTCGCGGCGCAGTCGATCGCCATCGCTGCCTATCTCGGCGTGAACACCCAGGCCGAGTTCTACACGCTGGCGGTGATTTTCGGCGTGGCCTACGGTGGCGGCATGCCGCTGTACGCTTCGCTGGCGCGTGATTACTTCGGGCAGCACATCATGGGCACGGTTTTCGGCGCTGCCACCATGCTGTCCGCACTGGGCATGTCCATCGGACCGGTGTTCGGCGGCTGGGTATTCGATACGTTCCACAATTACGCCTGGCTGTACATCGCCTCGGCCGCGGTCGCGGTGGGCGCCGTGATGCTGGCATTGCTGTTCCCGAAGCCGGCCCAACCCGTACCTGCCTGACGCTCCGACTTCCTGCTAACTTCCCGGGTACGGGAGGTGTCGTGCGGAAGGTTCACCTGATCGTAGGGATTGCGGGCTTCGCGGCCTTCGTGCTCAGCGGCCAGTACATGCGCTGGGTGCTCCATGTCTACGAGATGGAGCCCGCGCCGCGGATGTTCGTGCGCAGCGGACATCTGTACCTGATGTGGGCATCGGCGCTGAACATCGCGCTCGGATGTTTCCTGGTCGAGCCGCGCGACCGCGCATTGCACATCGGACAGTGGATCGCGTCGCTGGCGATCGTGGCGGCGCCACTGCTGCTGTGCGCGTCGTTCCTGCTGGAGCCCTACAACCCGGACCTGCATCGCTTCATGGCGCGGTACGCAAACATGCTGAGCTTCGGCGGAATCTCCGCGACCTTGCTGATCCGCTGGTTGTCACGTCCGCGAACCGCGCTGGAAGCGCACGGGAGTCCACCATGAGATCGCTCGCATTCGTCGTTTGCGGATTTCTCGCCTGCGTGGCGCGGGCGGCACCGCCCGAACCCTGTGCGACGGCTGCGCACCGGCAGTTCGACTTCTGGGTCGGCGACTGGCGCGTGCACAAGCCCGACGGGACCTTGGCCGGCATCAACCGGATCGCGAACGAATACGGCGGCTGCGTGATCCACGAACACTACGTGACCGGCAAGGGTTACAGCGGCGAAAGCCTGAACGCCTGGGATCCGGCGAGGAAGGTCTGGCATCAGACCTGGGTAGATAGCAGCGGCCTGCTGCTCACCCTCGAGGGCGGCTGGAACGGCAAGAGCATGGTGTTGACGGGCGAGTCTCCCGGGCCGGACGGCGTCATGGCGAAACAGCGCATCACCTGGACGCCGAACGCCGATGGCAGCGTGCGCCAGCTCTGGGAAACCGCCGATCAGAAAGGCGCGTGGACCGTGGCGTTCGACGGCCGGTACACCAGGAAGTAACCGCCAGGCGCGGTCGCCGCGCCGCTCAGTTGCGCTTCGCCCCTGCCGGGGTCTCGGTGTGCACGACGCACTTCCAGCCGTCCAGAGTCCTGATCCAGGTCGACGAGTCGTTCATCTCTTCGACCGTCCCCGAGTCCTTGCCGCGAGGCACCACGGACTGTTTCACGCGATATGTGCACACCGCGGTCGAATCGTTCGGAAACACGACGTTCAGGTCGGAGAGTTCGTACGACTTCAGGACCTGCGAGCCGTGTTCGGCCATCTTGCGATACGCCTGGTGGTCGAAACGCATCGCGCCCATCGGGCTCACCATCAGGGCAGGTTCGGTGAGCATGCCGATTGCGGTGTCGGCGTCTTCGTCGACGATGGACTGCCAGAATTGTTTCTCCAGATCGATGATGGTGGCCTCGGTGTTCACGGGCGCTCCTTTATCTGGTTGCCCCGAGTCCCCACTTCGGGACGATTGCGGCGCGCGTCTTCACGCTGCGCGTACGCACGCATAGACTCGGTGCATGAGCTCTAACAAGTTCGACTGGCGCGCCGTGTTGCTCGGCGGTTTCTTTGCCGGACTCGCGGACTGGATCTATCCCACCGCCAAAACTGTCTACGGCGGCGGATCGTGGATGCAGCCGTGGACGGGCGTCGCGAGCGGTCTGCTGGGCAAGGCCGCGCGCGAGGGCGGGGTCGAGACGGCGTTGCTCGGCACCGTGCTGCACTTCTTCATCTGCATCGTCGCCGCGGCGGTGCTTTACCTCGTCGTGAAAAACCTGAAGTGGCTGCCGCGCAATTTCCTGCTGCTGGCCGTCATCCATGGCGTCGCCGTCCTGCTCGCGATGAACTACGTGATCCTGCCGCTGTCGGCCATCGGGCGGGGCATCTATCCGCTCGCGACGCTGCATATCTCCGCCTTCTGGCACATCGTGCTCGTCGGCCTGCCGACCGCCTGGTTCGTGTCGCGCAGCCTCAGATCGTCCTGATCGTTCAATAGGTTACCCCCGCAAAAGCCTGTCCAAGATATTCACTCACGTGTGAATGAGTATTGACAGGCCGGCGTCCGCGGTTGTTCACTCGGCGCCGGTGGCATCGACCTTCACGATGTCCAGAGGGGGAAACGTATGCAGAAGAAGATCCTTCTCGCGGCGGCGTTGCTGTCCGCGCTGTTCTCAACATCCTTGCCCGTAGCCGCGCAGTCGGCAGCTTCCGGCGAGCAGAAAAACGAGGCGGAAGTATTCGGCGAAATCGTCGTGACGGCCGAGCGTCGCCGTACCGACCTGCAACGCACGCCGATCGCGGCCACCGTCATGACCGGCGACGACATCGCCAACGCCGGCGTCACCAGCGTCGACCAGCTGCAGTTCATTTCGCCATCGGCCGTGGTCAACAACTTCGGCCAGGGCATCGACTTCAACATTCGCGGCATCGGCAAGGCGGAGCACAACTCGCAGACCACCACGGGTGTCATCACCTACCGCGATGGCGTGGCGACATTCCCGGGTTACTACACCGCGGAACCGTACTACGACATCGCCCGCATCGAGATCCTGCGCGGCCCGCAGGGCACGTTCGTCGGCGAGAACGCCACCGGCGGCGCGGTGTTCGTCACCTCGAACGACCCGGTGATCAATGGCGGTTACACCGGCTACATCCAGGGCGACGTGGGCGACTACAGCCTCTTCGGCGCCCAGGGCGCCATCAATCTGCCGGTCGGCGACACCTTTGCCGCGCGCGTGGCCTTCAACGGGCTGAAGCGCGACAGCTACTACGACATCGAAGGTCCGTACACCGGCGATGACGGCGTGCAGACCGGCAGCATGCGCATCGGCACCTTGTGGGAGCCGAGCGACCAGCTGTCGATCAGCCTCAAGGCGGACTACAACTACCTGGATCTCTCGGGATATCCCGCGGACCCGGTGCTCGCCACCAACGATCCCTTCGACATCACCGCCAATGGTCACTACCACGCGCTCGACAGGTTCGGCCGCGCGGTGCTCAAGATCGATTACGAATTCGCCAACGGCACGACGTTGCGATCGGTCTCCGGATACCAGGAAGGCCAGACCGAATACACCGCCGACCTGGACGGCACCAGCATCGGCAACAACACCTTTGGCGACATCGCGAACGAGGAAATCTGGTCGCAGGAACTCAACCTGATTTCCTCCGATGCCAATCGCTTCAAGTGGATCGTCGGCGCCTACTACCAGCATGACTGGAGCTACTTCCGGCCGGACGGCGGCTTCTACATCGGTGTTCCGCCACCCATCTACTACCTGCTGAGCGGAACCAACGTCCGGACGAATGCCGCGGTCTTCGGCCAGCTGAGCTTCGCCCTGTCCGATCAGCTCGAATTGCAGGTCGGGGCACGTTATTCCGACCACAGCACCGAAAACGACATCGACATCAACCAGTACGGGCTGCCGCTCACGCAGCAGCAGAAGGAGACCTTCTCCGCCACCACCGGCAAGGTGACGCTGAACTGGACGGTGAACGATCATCACTTCCTGTACGCGTTCGTTGCCACCGGATTCCGCCCGGGCGGGTTGAACGTGCCGGTCGGCCTCGGCGAGCCCGAGGCGTTCGACGAGGAAGAAGTGACCAACTACGAGATCGGCTGGAAAGCGGGCTGGGCCGATGGACACCTGCGAACGCAGTTCGATGTCTACTACAACGACTACGACAACTTCCAGGTGACCGTGGGATATCCCACGCTGCCGATCTTCGGGTTCGAGCTCAACAATCCGAGCACCACGACGATTTACGGATTCGAAGGACAGATGGAAGCCATCTTCGGCGCGTTCTCGCTGGACGCGGGCTTTGGCTGGCTGAAGAGCGAGCTCGGCACGTTCTACGCCGTGGATCCGCGCGTCGCGAACTTCGGTGCCTGCG
>Ga0315912_10004397_pt1 | contig 13385 bp, 9 predicted proteins | sample VfabasoilMG_FD_204469 | JGI IMG/M metagenome (GOLD analysis project Ga0315912, IMG submission 204469) | Garden soil microbial communities collected in Santa Monica, California, United States - V. faba soil | ecosystem: Environmental > Terrestrial > Soil > Garden | place: USA: California... | reverse complement strand
GCGCGGGAGTGGCCGGCAGTCATGCCGCGCAAGGCGCCTTCGAGCCTGCGTCGCAGCTCGCGGGCGGCATCGGCGAAGCCCATGCCCAGGTCGCCGCGCTCGCGCACCCAGTAGCGCTGCAGCTCGAATCGCCCCGCGTGCAGGCGTGCCGTGCGTGCCGAGCACAGCCGCTTCACGTTCATCAGCAGTGCGCGTTCCGACGGGCAGTGCAATGTGAGCAGATAGGTCTGCAGGGCCGCCCTGTCGACCTCGGCCGGGCAGTCGTCCAGGGCCAGTAGCGCCTTGTATTCGGAAGCGAAGGCGATGCGGCCCGGCAGCTGCACGAAGTACAGGCATTTGTAGCCATGCCGGTCCGTTGCCAGCAGCACGCTGCCGTCGCGCTCGTCCCAGTACGCGAGCGCGAAGCTGCCGCGCAGGCCCAGCAGCGCGGCACGTGGGTCGCTGCGCAGCTGCCGCTCGAGCAGTTCGGCGGCGGCCTGCGTGGATTCCAACCCGGCGTGCCCCGGATACAGGTTGCCCGAAGCGTCCAGCGCCAGCGCCCCTTCGCCGGCCGAGGTCTCGCCATGTCCCAGCAGTCCGTACAGGACCTGCGGCGCCGGGTTCCAGGTGTGCGCCAGTCTGCCGCGATGGGTCATGCGCGCAGCCATGCGATGCAGCTCGGCAGTGGTGCCGGCGCCGATGATGCCCACCAGGCCGGTCATGTCATCTTGAGCAGTGCCGAGCACAGCGCGGCGTAGTCGGTGCCGGATCCGGACAGCATTCCACGCGTGGCATCCAGCTGCCGCGCAAAGGCATCGGGTCCTGCCTGGATGCTTCGGTCCAGTTCACGCTGCGCTTCGAGCAGCCGCGCGCGCATGGCCGCGGCATGCGGGTTCGCGGCCTGTATGTCGTGGTAGACCGCGGGCTCTCCAGCGAGTATCCGGCCGAGCAGCGCGAGCAGCACGCGATGTGGCGGCGGCATGATCGCTTCCAGCTTGTGCGGCTCGTAGCCCGCCTGCAGCAGCGCCCCGCCGAAGCCCAGCACCGCCGCATGTGTGGCGCCCTGCAGCGCGGCGCAGGCGCGGTCGTGTTCATCCGCCGTCATTTCGACCAGCCGGGCACCGCAGTCCGACATCAGGCGCCGGAACTGCGCATCCTTCGGCCCGGCCGAATGGGGTGTGACGATTACGCCACGGTTCCTGAACCCCAGGTCCGGCGCGAACATCGGGTTGATGCCAAGGCATCCGCCACGATACGGTCCCTGCGCCAGGGCCGCGGCGAAGCCGGTCTTCACGGACAGCGTTTCCACCAGCAATGCGGTTGCCGGCAGCGCCGGGGCGAGCACGCCCAGGGCGGCGACGGCAGCATCTTCCGGAAGCGCCAGGATCACCACGTCGCAGGCTGCGATCTGCTGGAGTACGGCTTGCGGCGCGTCCAGGATGTCGGCTTCGACGCCGCCCGTGCCGCTGTGCAGCTGCCGGTCGACGACCAGCACCGTCGGCGTGCCGGCTTCCTGCAGCAGAGTGTGCAACAGGCGCCCGACAGCTCCAGCGCCGCCGACCAGTGCCGCGCGCCGGAAGGAGGGCGCGGTGTTCATCACATCCCGGTGCCCTGCGAAACTCGTTTGCCGCCGATGATCTCGTCTTCCAGCCGGCAGGCCTCGTCGATGATGTCGGCATACAGCGCCCGGATGAATTTCGGATCCACCCCTTGCCTGCCGGCGGCCGCCGCGGCGCGATTCTTGACCTCTTCAACGCGGCCGGACTGCATCATCGGAATGCCATGCTCCTGCTTGAACAGGGCCACGCGGCGGCAGATGGCAAAGCGGCGCCCCAGCAGCGCGACCAGCTGCTCATCGAGCTCGTTGAGCTCGCGCCGGAAATCGTTCAGCGATTCCATCTGGCGATGCGGATCCTGCTCGTGTTGTTCAGGTCGACGGCACTGTCGAGCGCGCTCTCGGCGAGCGCGCGCATCGCCCCGCGCGATTTCAGCAGCATCTCCTCGATCTCGGACTGCGGACTGGAGAGGTCGATGATGGCGCCACCGACGCCGATCGTGACCGACTCCCGGGTGGCCACAATGGTGCGGATCACAACGCTCAGGTCGGCGCTGCCATTGAGCCCGAAATAGCCGATGGAGCCGGAGTAGACGCCGCGCGGCCCAGCCTCCAGTCGGTCGATGATCTCCATCGTTCGCTTCTTCGGCGCTCCCGTCATGGAGCCGGCGGGGAACGCCGCCTCAACGGCCTGTACTGCCGAAATGCCGCGGCGCAGGCGCCCGCGGATGGAACTGACGAGCTGGTGGACGCTGGCATAGCTTTCCACCGCGAACATCTTCGAGACATGCACGCTGCCGATGTTGCACACGCGCCCGAGGTCGTTGCGCACCAGGTCGACGATCATCAGGTTCTCGGACCGGTCCTTCTCGGCGGTGCGCAGATCCTGGTAGAGGCGCTCGTCCTCCTCAGTGGTTCCCCCACGCGGCCGCGTGCCCTTGATGGGCTTCGAATCGACCACGCCATTGGGATCGACGGTGAGGAAACGTTCCGGCGAAGCGCTGAGTACTGCCGCCTCCGGGAAATTCAGGAAGGTGGCGTACGGCGCAGGATTGCGGGCCCGCAGCACGCGATACGTGTTCAGCGGGTCGATTTCCACCTCTGCGGAGATCATGTTGGTCAGGCACACCTCGTAGCTCTCGCCGCGGCGGATCTGTTCCTTGCACTCTTCGATGAGGGCAAGGTACTGCTCGGCCGGATGGCGGAAGGTCTGCGAGGCGGGGCTGGCCGCGGCATTGCGGATCGGCGGTGCCGCCGCGGGCAGGTTCGACAGGCGGCGGGCGGTATCGTTGAGCCAGGCCTTCGCGCGGGCGTCGTTGTTCTCGTCATCCACGCACACCAGGTACGCCATCTCCTGCTCGTGGTCGAAGGCGATGAGCCGATCCGTGAACACCAGCGCGGCATCAGGCAGCGGGGAGACGTGCGCCGCGAAGCCGCCGCAGTCGGCCTTCAGCTCGTAGCCGAGGTAGCCAACGTAGCCGCAGTTGAAATCGAATGGCAGGCCCTCGGTCTGCAGGTGCCGCGCGCGCAGCTGCCGGTCGAGGTAGGCGAACAGGGTTTCCTGATGCGTTGTGGTCTCAGCGCCCCGGGTGACCGAAACGGTGTGCGTATTGACGTTGTAGCGGACCACCTCTGCGTGCGGCCCGCTGGCGTCGCCCAGGTAGGAGAAGCGGGAGAAATTCCGCACCAGCGCGCTGTCGAGCCAGAACGCAGGCTTGCTGCGCGCGTACAGGCTCATGAATACCTGCTCGGTGTCCAGGGCCAGGGGCAGGCGCCGGAAGTGCAGGCGCATCGCATTGCGCGGCCTGTCCGGGGCCGCTTCCGCAGCGGCGGGCGGCTCGGGCATGGTCAGCATGTTGTACTGCTCGGCGAGGCGGCGGGGGCCCAGGCGCTCGGTACTGCGCCGCCGCGGCGGATTGCGGCGCAGGTGCTCGGTGGTCAGGGAGGCGAAGTTCTGCAGCAACAGCTGCCCGTGTTCGGTGCTGATCGACTCGGGATGGAACTGTACGCCCCACATGGGCCGTGTCCGGTGCCTTACACCCATCAGGATGCCATCGCGCGTCCAGGCCGTGGCCTCCAGCTCCGGCGACAGCGCCGTGACGTGCAGCGAGTGGTAGCGCACCACGGTGAAGGGCGAAGGGATTCCTGCGAATAGCTCGAGGCCGTCGTGGGTGACCTCGCTGGCACGGCCGTGCATGACCTGTGCCGCGTAATCGACCTTGCCGCCGAACAGGTGGCACAAGCCCTGGTGGCCCAGGCACACGCCCAGGACCGGCACATTGGCCTCGAGGATGGCCTGCCTGCAGATCCCGAAGTCCGCCGGCACCTCCGGCCGCCCGGGACCGGGGGAGATCACGATGTTGTCGAAGTCGATGTCACGGATTTCTTCCCAGGGCGCCGTGTCGTTGTGGACGACGATCGGCGGCACGCGGTTGACCTCCGCGAGGTACTGGTAGAGGTTGAACGTGAACGAATCGTAATTATCGATCAGCAGCGTGCGCACACGCGAAACCTCAGGATCGCTTCACGTCCGTGAATCGGCGGTCCCCATTTTAAGTTATGGCCGGCGGGCGGGAGTGTGACAGACTCGTTAGTATTCAGCGGACAGTATGCCGGCAGCGCGGTGGTCAGCGCCCCGCAAACCCCACTATCGCACGCTCGAATACGCCTTCATAGGCGTCGGCGCTGCGGTCGATGAAGTACTGCTCGACGCGGCCCAGATTCGTGGCGCGGATCGAAGCGCGTGCCTGCGGCGAGTCGTGCAGCTGCCGCACGGCGTTTGTGAACTCGCCCAACTCGTTGAGCCTGATCACAAATCCGGTGGCCGGCGAATCGAGGAAGTCTGTCTGTCCGCCGCAGTCGTAGCAGACCACTGGCAGACCGAAGGCCATGGCCTCCAGGAACGCCAGGCCGAACCCTTCGTGCTGGCTCGTGGACACGAACACGTCGGAGATCTTGAGGATCCGGTACTTCTCGGCATCGGGCATCTGGCGCAAATGTTGTACGCGTGCGGCAACCCCCAGCTCCCGGGCCCGGGCCATCACGGCGGGCATGTCGGGGCCATCGCCGAGGACCAGCAGCCGCGCATCAGGCCGGTCCAGCGCCGCGAGCATGTCGATCAGCTGCACTACGGCCTTGCGGCGGACGATGCGGCCGACCGTCGTCATCACGAATGCATCCTCGGGAAGGCCGAATTCACTGCGCGTCGCCTGCTTCGCCGCGGAGGGCCGCTCGATGCCGAGTGGGATGAGATCCACCTGGCGATCCACGCCGTACAGGGATTTCACGCGGCCGAACGTGTCCCGGGATTGGGCCACGACCGCGTCGGCACGCGTCAATAGCCTTGACACCAGTGCTCGCAGTACTCCGTGCCGGTGTGGCGAGAGTGTCTTGCTGGGATCGAAAAGGTCGCCGCCATGGACCGACAGCACATTCGGGATATTTGCGCGACGCGCGATCCAGTCGCCCAACGGGCCGCTTGGCACGACGAAGTGCGTGTTGACGATGTCAAAGCCTGAGCGGCGCAGCAGCTTGCGGCCGGTCCATAGGCCGGCGGGCAGATACATCGCCATGGAGGGCAGATTGGCCGCGGCCAGTTCCTTGCGGAACAGTACCGGTGTCCGCAGCACGCGCACGCCTTCATCCATCGCCTCCGCGGGCAGCCGCATCGCGCGGGAGGTCAGTACCGTTACTGCATGGCGACGTGCCAGTACGCGCGCCACGGCGGCCATGAAGATGCCGCCTCCGCCGCCCAAAGGGGGGTACTCGTAGTTGACGAAAAGTATGCGCATGCACTTGGCGAGTCGATCACGGTACTCTACAGGTCCGTAGCCTTTCCGGCCTGAGCTTCATGTCGAGGTTTCCGAAGGATGTCAGCCGCCCCGGAAGTCGACCCTGACGAGACGCAACGCACGGCTGCGTGGCGGCGGGGACTCTCGGCCCGCCTGGAGCCGTTCGATTCCTACTGGCAGGCGCCGGAGGACGTCGAGGCGGGATACCGTTCCTTTGCCGCCTACTATCGGGCCAATTATTTCCACCGCCTGCCCGGTGACCTCGCTGTGCGCGTGCTCGTGATCAGCTGTGGACCAGGCTACCTGGTCGATGTGTTGAAGACTGCCGGCTATTGCGATGTGACGGGCATCGACTCCGATCCGGCAAAGGTCGCCTGGGCCCGCAGGCGAGGCTTGAACTGCAGTGCAGCCGAGGCGTTTCCCTACCTGCAGGCCGCAGCGGAAGGTACGTATGACGTCATTATCCCGGAGCAGGAAACCAATCACCTGACCCTGGATGAGACCATCGAGTTCTTCCGCCTCTGCCACAGGGCCCTAAAGCCCGGCGGGCGGATCATCGCCTATGCCATGAACGGCGCGAATCCGCTGGTCGGTTCCGAGAATCTCTCGCACAACATCGATCATTTCTACAACTTCACCGACCATAGTTTCGAGCAGACCCTCAGGCTCGGCGGATTCGTGCGCATCCGCACCTTCCCGCTGCGGCTTTACGTGTTCTGGAAGAATCCGCTGAACTACGCCGGCCTGATCGCCACTGCGCTCATCGAGTTCGCGCTGCGACTGGTCTTCGTCCTCTACGGCAAGAAAGTGCGCGTGCTCAGCAAGAAGATCGCGGCTGAAGGCTTCAAGCCGGGCTGAGGCCCGGCCCGGTGGCCAGATAGCGCGCCAGGTGCGCGCGGACGGCGTCGCGCTCGGCTGTGCGGCGTTCAGGGCTCCACTGCAGCATGTCCGCCATCAACCGCTCGACGCAGTCGATGGCGGCCTCGCCCGGATGCCCGGTCGTGGCCATGTCGGTGCGGCGGAACAGTACGTCTGTCAGCCGCAGCGCCAGCTCGGTTTCGACGACATGGACGACTTCGGCAAGCGTTGTGGCCGTGCCCGGGATGCAGGCGGCCAGTTCCGGCCGCACCCCCGCGAGACGCAGGATGCTTGTGGCGCGCGTGCCGAAGTTGCGCACCAGTGGTTCCACTGCGGAACCCGGCAGCCAGTCCGGCCGGCTGCGCGTGAAGTTGCGCAGAAAGGCGGGGAAGTCGTCGATGTCGCCGCCGGGCACGCGCTCCCGGAGCGATGCCACCGGCGACGCCGGCATCGGCAGCTGGCGGCCGGCGAGGTCGAGCGCGGCGGCGCCGTCCATGCGTGCGGCCGTATAGCGGACGCTGACGCAGGTCACCAGGCCCGACAAGCCGTGCGTTGCGCGGTGATCGATGAAGCGGGATTCCTTGCCAAAGCTCAGCGAGTTCCCGCCCTGACTGTCGGACGCGCCGAATGGCACGAGTCCGAAACCGGCGATCCGTACGTCAGCTTCCGCCAGATCCAGTCCCGGGCAGCAGGCATTGATCTCATGGAGGTAGTCGCGCAGCTGCCGACGGGAGAAATCCGTGGTGTCCGGGTCGGTAGGCACGACGCCATGCCACACACCGACCAGTGTCGCGCCACGCCAGGGGACCAGGAACATGTGTCGGGTCGCGCGCGCCAGCAGCGCGTCGGCGTCACGGCTGCGACCCGGAACGGCCACCGCCATGTCGCTGCGCCCCAGCGGGCGGCCGACGAGGAAGCAGGCGTCGCGCGAGAACGCGCCCAGCGAGGTGCTGCGCGTCGCGGCGGCGCCACGCAATACACTCTCGGCCCATGGGCCCGCGGCATTGATGACCATCCGCGCGCGAATGGTCAGGTCCGCGCCCGTGAGGCTGTCGCGCGCGGCGACGCCGATGACGCGGTCGCCATCCACCATCAACCGTGTGGCGCCCACGTAGTTGGCGACGCACGCGCCGTGGTCCGCAGCTGTCTGTACCAGCGCCAGCACCAGCCGCGGTGGGTTGTACATCTGGGCGTCCTCGAACACCGCGGCGCCGGTGAGTCGCGTGGCGTCGACGACGTCGAAGCGCTCCAGCGTCTCGGCGCGCCCGAGGAAGCGCGTGCGCGCGATGCGTCGCGAGGGGTCGGCCACGGCACCGTTGATGCCCAGCGTGAGCGCGTCGTAGGCCAGCATGCCGGCGCCAAGGAGCCACTTGCCGGCGCGGCCGCTGCCGAATGTCGGCACCGCGAAAGCCATTGGCGCCACCAGGTGTGGCGCGATGTGCAGGAAGGCCGCGCGTTCGCGGCAGTAGGCCCGCATCCGCGCCAGGTCCGCGTGCTGCAGATAGCGGATGCCGCCGTGCACAACCTTGAAGCAGTGCGCCGAAGCGCCGCCGCCGAAATCGTCACGCTCGATCAGCGCCGTGGACAGGCCGCGCAGTGCCGCCTCGCGCGCGCAGGCTGCGCCACTGGCTCCGCCGCCGACGACAAGTACGTCGAATATACCTGTGCCAAGTGCATCGAGATCCCGTTGCATCCGGCCAGTCTGCACTACCATCGATTCCGTTGCGACTGTGAACAGCGCCAGTTCTTGGGTTGCCATATCGTCCAGAATTACCGCCGTGCAACCCATGCAAACCACGCAACCGCTGCGCCGCGTGCTGGTGACCGGCGCCACCGGATTCATCGGCTGCCGCCTGGCGGAAATCCTTGCGGGGCAGGGCATCGGTGTCGTGGGGTCCGGCAGGGTGGCTGGCGCGATGGAGGAGGCGCGGCGCCGGCGCCTCGAAGCGTGCGGCATTCCGCTCGTCGCGGGAAGCATCACCGAAGCGGCGGTATGTGCCGCGGCGGTTGCGGGTTGCAGCCACGTTATCCACCTCGCGGCGGCACAACACGAGATGAACATACCGCGCCAGACCTTCTTCGACGTCAATGTAGAGGGTACGCGCTTGCTGCTGCAGGCGAGTAAGGCGGCTGGCGTAACGCGTTTCGTGTACGGCAGCACCATCGGTGTCTATGGTGATGGTGGCCACGCCGAGCTGGACGAAGCCAGCCCCGTTCGACCACTCAACGACTACGGCGCCTCGAAACTGGAAGCTGAAGCCGTGGTGAAGGAGTGGTACAGCCGCCTGCCGACCTCCATTGCCCGCATCTCCGAGACCTATGGTCCGGGCGACGGGCGCCTCCTCAAGCTGTTTTCGGCGCTGGATCGCGGACTGTTCGTCATTTTCGGCGACGGCCAGAACCTCAGGCAGCTCGTGTACGTGGATGATCTGGCCGCTGGGCTGAGCGCACTCGCCGTCGATGCCAAGGCAGAAGGCGAAACCTTCCTGCTCGCCGGTACACAGACGATGACCACCGTGGAGATGGTGGCGCATGTGGCGACGGCGCTGGGCCGTTCCACCCGGGTGCGCCAGCTGCCGCTGTGGCCCATGGCTGCTTCGGCCGCCTTGATGGAGTCGATGCTCAGGCCGCTCGGCATACAGTCGCCGCTGCACCGCAGGCGCCTGGATTTCTTCCGCAGATCCTTCGTGGTCTCCAGCCGCAAGGCTCATTCGGTGCTCGGCTATCAGCCGGGGACCAGCTTCCTCGCCGGAGCGAAGCTGACCGCCGACTGGTACCGCGCCCAGGGCCTGCTGTAAGTGGAAGGGCCAGGTCAGCATGATGGTGTCGCCGGCGCTGACCGGTATCCGCGGCTGGCGCTCGACCTGAAAATACCTGTAGGACCCTGCCCACGCGAGCGTCAGCACTTTTCGGATGACGGCAGGCGATTCGCATGTCTCTCAATCACCGCCTATCAACATCCTGCAATGATGGTGGATAAGCTCATGGATATGCATCGGATGCATGCAGGACGATGAATATGAAGATTCTCGTAACTGGCGCCACCGGTTTCATTGGTTCCCACTTCACCGAACTGGCACTGAACAGCGGGCATGAGGTCGTCGGCACCCGAAGCTCGGACCGTCCAGACAGTCTCAGGAAAGGGGTACAAATCGAGGAAATGGGTGCGCGAATGGTCGTGGCGAGGCTGCAGGACATGGGCGAGCTTCGCGCAGCCGTGCGTGGCGCGGACTGTGTCTGTCATTTCGCCGGCGCGTTTCGCGAGAGCAACCTGGATGCTGGCCAGTTTCACAGGATCAACGTCGAAGGCACGTGCAAGCTGCTGCGCGCGTCGGCCGAAGCCGGCGTTCGCCGTTTCGTGTATTGCAGCACCGCGGGCATCCATGGGCAGCGGGTGAGCAATGTCATCACTGAACTGTCCCCCAAATGTCCCTACAACAGCTACGAGGAAAGCAAGAGCGCCGCGGAGATCGAAATACGCCGGATGGCGGGGACACTGGGCATCGAATACGTGATCGTCCGTCCGACCTCGGTCTACGGTCCGCGGGATTCGCGACTGCTGAAGCTGTTTCGGGCGGCCCACAAAGGCAACTTTCCGCTGTTCGGGAAGGGCAACGGGCGCAGGCACATGATCTTCGTGACCGACCTCGCTCGGGCTTTCCTCATTGCCTGCGATCAGCCCGGGATCGCCTCGGAGGATTTCATCATCGGGGGCCCCAGGGCGACCACGCTGGCCGAACTGCTTGAGGCGCTGGCGAAGGTGGTCGGAAGGGAAAAGACCGGTCCGCGATTGCCGCTGATCCCGATGCTGGCGCTGGCCGCCGTCGTCGAGGATTTGTGCGGTGTGCTGAGAGTGAAGCCACCAATCTACCGACGCCGCATGGATTTCTACCGCAGTGATGTTGAATATGACTGCAGCAAGGCGGCGCGCCTGCTGCGTTGGACCCCACTGGTGGATCTGCCCGAAGGTCTGGCTGCAACGTACAACTCATATCGCCTGGCAGGACTGCTCCCGGTGAAGCGGTCCGTGGCCGTTGCATGTCATTCCCGCCCGGGCGCCTGAGCTGAGCGCCGGGGCATCTCACCCAGTTCGGCGACTTCCTGGGCTCCCGCCCTGCGCATCGGCTTGCCGTCCACCGGGCTCACCGGCGCCTGGCGGATCCCGTCGCGGGGGAACACGAAAGCTTCGATGCCGTCCTCTTCCATGTCGAAGCGCACCGTGGGCACCAGTATCTGCCGCTCGGGCGACATGCGCATGCGCCGCTCGAACACCTCGTAGTCGTAACGGTTGTCGAGCAGGTGCAGGTAGACGGCCTCCGCACTGTCGGAGAAGAGGTGCAGCTGGATGTCCGCATACTCCGTAGCCGAGCCGTTGAGCACCGGACCGACCAGCCGCGGCTCGAATTTCTCCAGCAGCTGCATGGCGCGCAGCGCCGTGCGCCGCTGTTCCTGCAGGCTGCGTTCGTGCCGCGCGCCGCCGAACAGCCGCTGGTGGCTCATCAGCGCAGCCTCGATCTCGGTGTTCTTGGGCAGGAATGCGCCATCGACCACACCGTAACGCTCGGCGGCCTTGCGCTTGGCGACGTAGAAATCCTGGATGCCGTGTTCGGCCATCAGGCGCGCGGCTTCCTGCGCCACGGCGCTGCGCAGGTGGTCGGATCGGGTCGGGGCACGCTTGGCCATGGCGCATCTCGCGGCGATCAGAAGGGTCGCCACTGCACTATAGCCAATATCGGCGGGCCATATCGGCGGGCCGCCTCGGCCCGCATCCGGCGAGCGAGCTAGAACAGCGGTTCGCCGCTGCCCTTGGCGGACGTGCCTCCCGGGCCGGACTCCGCCGGTGAGGAATAGCCCGGCTCACCCGGCATCGGCATCCGCGGCTGGTGCTCGACCATGAACGTCTCGTAGATGCCTTCCGGATCATCCGGGCCGACCACCGTACCTGAAAACGCCGACACCCGCAGATCGATCAATCCACCCGGACGCGGCATCGTGCTCGATGGAATGTTGCGCAACGCCTCGCGCATGTAGTGCATCCAGATCGGCACAGCGGTGGTGCCACCTTCCTCACCTCGACCCAGGGACTGCTCCGTGTCGTAGCCCACCCATACGGTGGCCACCAGCCTGCCGTTGAAGCCGTTGAACCAGTTGTCGCGCGCGCTGTTGGTGGTGCCCGTCTTGCCGGCCAGATCATCACGGTTCAGGGCGCGCGTGGCCACTGCGGTGCCGCGTGTCGTCACGTCATGCATCATGCTGGTCATCAGCCAGGCGTTCTGCTGCGAGATCACGCGCGGCGCCAGTCGGTCCGCGGGCAGGTCTCCCGCGCCGCCCTGTACGAGGGCCAGTGCCCGCAGCGGTGCCGGCGCGTCGACGTCATGAATCTGGGGCGGCGCGGCCGCGGCAACGATGACGGGCTCTGCCGGAGCGGCAGAATCTGGCGCGGAACCCTTGCCAGTGGTGGCAGAGGCGGAAGTTTCCGCAGGTTCTGCGGACTGCGCCTCCGTGACCAGCGCCGGCCCCGCCGGCTGCTGTTCGCACGCCGTGCAGGCCAGCAGGGGCTTCGCTTCGAACAGCACCTTGCCTGACGCATCCTCGATGCGGTTGATGAAGTACGGGCTGACCTTGAAGCCGCCGTTGGCGAACACGGCGAAGCCGGTCGACATTTCCAGTGGCGTGACCGACTGCGATCCCAGCGCGATCGTCAGGTTGCGCGGGAAGGACTCCTTCGCGAAGCCGAACTTCGTCGCATGCTCGATGGTGGCGTCCACACCGATGGACTGCAGGATGCGGATCGACACGTAGTTGCGCGACTTCACCAGCGCCTCGCGCATGCGCATCGGCCCGCTGAAATCGCGGTTGGAATTCTGCGGCCGCCACTGGTCCTCGGTATCGCTGTCCTCGTCCAGCACCGGCGGCATGTCCAGGATGATGCTGGCCGGCGTGAAGCCCAGATCGAGCGCGGCCGAATAGAGGAAAGGCTTGAAGCCCGATCCCGGCTGGCGTCGCGCCTGCGTCACGCGGTTGAACTTGTTGGTGTAGTAGTCGAAGCCGCCGACCAGTGACACCACCGCGCCATCGAGTGGATCGAGCGCAACCAGAGACGCCTGCGCCTGCGGCAGCTGTCCCAGCAATGCCGTGCCGCGGTTGTCCGTGACCACGTAGATCACATCGCCCGGTGCCAGTACATCGGCAGCCTTGCGCGGCGAGGGCCCCATGCCGCCCTTCACCGTGCGCCGCGCCCAGGACATTCCCTCCCAGCGCACCGTGGCATCGGTGTCGTTCTTCACGTGCACCGTGGCGCTGGTGTCCGCCACCTTGGTGACGATGGCGGCCTGCAGCAGGCTGATGTTCTCGTATTTCGCCAGCAGGTCGTCCAGATCGGTATCAGTGGCCGCCACCGGCAGGGTCACTTTCGCGATCGGGCCGCGATAGCCATGGCGACGGTCGTATTCCATCAGGCCGACGCGCAGCGCACGGTTCGCGGCGGTCTGCAGGCGGTCATCCAGCGTGGTGAACACGCGATAGCCGGCATTGACCGCGGGTTCCCCGTAGCGCTTCACGATCTCCTGGCGCACCAGCTCGGCCACATAGGGAGCCTCCACGTCAATGAGCGGCGCGAAGCGGCGCGTGGACACGGGCTCCTGCAGCGCCGCGTCGGCGGTGGCCTCGTCGATGTAGTGCAACTCCTTCATCCGGCGCAGCACATAGGCCCGGCGGTTCTCGGCCGCCTTGGGATTGGTGACCGGGTTGTAGCGTGAGGGGAGCTGGATGACGCCCGCCAGCGTCGCTGCCTCCGCCACCGTGAGCTGGTCCAGCCGCTTGCCGTAGAAGGTCTCGGCGGCGGCCGCGATGCCATAGCTGCGCTGGCCGAAGTAGATGACGTTCAGGTAGGTGGCGAGGATCTGCTCCTTGGTGAAGTCATGCTCCATCCGGTAGGTCACGAAGACCTCCGAGAGCTTGCGCCGGGCCGTCTTGTCCAGCGTCAGGAACATGTTGCGGGCGGCCTGCTGGGTGATGGTGCTGCCACCCTGGCCGGCCTTGGCCTTGACCACGTTCATCACCAGGGAACGCACCACCCCCATCCAGTCCAGGCCGCTGTGCTCGAAGAACCGGTCGTCCTCGGCCGCCAGGACCGCCTGGCGTACGAGGGGAGGGATGTCCTCAAAGGTCACCGGGATGCGGCGCTGCTCCCCGATCTGGGA
>Ga0315912_10004396_pt1 | contig 13386 bp, 13 predicted proteins | sample VfabasoilMG_FD_204469 | JGI IMG/M metagenome (GOLD analysis project Ga0315912, IMG submission 204469) | Garden soil microbial communities collected in Santa Monica, California, United States - V. faba soil | ecosystem: Environmental > Terrestrial > Soil > Garden | place: USA: California... | reverse complement strand
GCACCCGGCCCGTCCTTGTGATTCCACACCGCGCCGATGATGGCGAGGAAATCGGCCCCTGCCCGCACCAGCGGCGCCAGATTGTCCGCCGTGATGCCGCCGATGGCGCAGCAGGGCAGTTCCATCATGGAGGACCACCAGCCCAGGATTTCCGGGTCCGCCAGGTTGGTCACCTGTTTGGAGCCGGAGGGGTAGAAGGCCCCGAACGCCACATAGTCCGCGCCATCCTCCCCCGCCTGCATCGCCAGGTCGCGGGATGCCTTGCAGGTCACGCCCAAGGTCAGGTCCGGGCCCATGATGCGGCGGGCATCCTTCGCCGCCATGTCATCTTGCCCGACATGGGCGCCATCGCAGCCGGTGGCCACCACTAGGTCGGCGCGGTCGTTCAGCAGGAAGGCGACGTTGCGGGACTGGCAGACCGGGCGCAGCGCGTCGATGGCGCGCTTCCAGGTATCGTCGGTTTCGTTCTTAAGCCGCAACTGCACCGCGGCACAGTCTCCGGCATCGAGTGCCTCGGCCATCAGCCCCGGAAAAACCTTTAGGTCGAATTTTTCCGGGGTGATGATGTAGAGGCGGCAGCCCTCGACAGCCATCTGGACCGCCACGCCCACTCAAAACTTGCCGAGATAGATGTCGATGATCTTCTGCAGCATCTCCAGCGCGTCCTTCTTCGGTCGCTGGAAGGTGTTGCGGCCGATGATGGAGCCGTTGGCGCCGCCATCGCGCAGGCCGCGGATTTCCTCAAAGAGGCCATCCAGCCCCTTCGCCTCGCCGCCGGAGAATACGACGATGCGCTTGCCGCCGAAGCTGGCCTGCATCACGTGTTCCACGCGCTTGGCCAGGGTGGAGCCGTCGATCTTGTTATCCGTGTAGGTCTTCTTCGCCGCGTCCAGGGAGACGTTGTTGGTCGGTGGCTTCACCTTGATGATGTGCGCGCCCATCAGCGCCGCCATCTGCGCGGCATAGGCGCAGATGTCCATCGCGGTTTCCGCCACCTTGTCCAGCGCCGGGCCGCGCGGATAGGACCACACGACGACGGCGAGGCCGGCGGCCTTCGCCTCCTCTGCCATCTCGCGCAGTTCCTCCATCTGGTCGAAGGCGTATTCGCTGCCCGGATAGATGGTGAAGCCGATCGCCGCGCAGCCCAGGCGCAGCGCGTCGGAAACCGAGGCGGTTACGGCCTGGTCCTTGGACGTTGCCAGCGAGTTGGAGGAGTTCACCTTCAGGATAGTCGGGATGGCACCCGCGAACGTGTCGGCGCCGAGTTCCAGCATGCCGAGCGGCGCGGCGTAGGCGGACAGGCCGGCGTCGATCGCCAGCTGGTAATGGTAATGCGGGTCATAGGCCGCCGGATTCGGTGCGAAACTGCGCGCCGGGCCATGCTCGAACCCCTGGTCGACAGGTAGAATGACCAGCTTGCCGGTGCCGCCCAGCTTTCCTTCCATCAAGATGCGGGCGAGGCTGCCCTTCGTGCCCGGGTTGTCGGACTCATACCAGTCCAGGATTTTCTTGACCTTCTGGGTGATACGCATGGCGCTGCCTCCTCCGATGTTGGCGGCGTACTAGCGCAGCGCAGCGCCGCTGTCACGGGGCCGGATCACGGGGCCGGACCATGGGGCCGGCCGAGCGCGTGGGCGCCCTGGGCTGACCCCGCGCGCAACCGGGACGTGCGGCCGTTGCGCCGGCCATGTCTCATCCCGCGACATGCTTGACCTTCATGCCCCGGCCGGGTTCCAGTGCATCTTCAAAGCCCGCGCCATCGCCCGATTCGCGCCGCCTCAGCCGGCGTCCCTCGGCACATGAACGGAACCGGATGCCCAGCGAACCCACCTCAACCGATGCCGCGGTCGACGACGATGCCGCCGCGCGCCTGGAACGTGCCCTCGAACGCATTGCCCTGGCCGCAGCGCAATCCATGGCCGCGCGCAGCGCGGGGGAACAGCCGGCGTCCGAAATCAAGGAAGTGATGGTTCGCCTCGACAATCTTATCGCCCGGCTCCGGGCGGGCCTCGCCGATCGCTCCTGATTGCTCTCAATTTTCCGAAGCCACGGAAGGAACCGCACCATGGCCTTCGTCACCGTCACCATCAACGGCTACGCCCACACTGTGGGCTGCGAGGATGGGCAGGAAGCCCACCTCATGGCCATGGCCAAGGCGGTGGACGACCGCGTGCAGTCCATCAAGGCGCTCGGCGGCCAGTCCGGTGAAGCCCGCTTGCTCGCCCTTGCCGCGCTGATGCTGGCGGACGAACTGCACGATATGCAGCGCGACCTCTACACCGCGCGTTCTGCCGCCTCGCGTGCTGCCCGGGCCGCGGAACCGCGCCCCGACCCCAAGATCAACCGCAAACTGGACAAGCTCGCCAACCGGGCGGAGGAAATCGCTCTCAACCTGGAACATCCGTCCTCCTGACCCCATTGCCCCACCTCTCCAACATCCCTAGATACGGTCTGCGGGGCTGCCCGGTGCGTCAGGCAATTCATCCCCTGGGCCAGTAAGCAACTCCCTCGGGAGCTGGCTCTGCCGGGATCGTGGTCTCGGTATCCGGCGCCCACCTGCACAAGCAGGCTCAGGGAGGATGAGACGCCAACGGCCAGGGTGGCTCCGCACATGAACGCCAAGCGTAGCAAAACCACCAACAGCGAAGCCGGCGGCGACGCGCTGACCGCGGCCAAGAAAGCCGCGCGACTCAAGGCAAAGGAACAGCGCGCCGGGAACAACCCCGATCTCGGCAAGTCGTTGGTCAACCACGTCTTCCGCCACTACGTGCCGCCCAAGGGCGCCACCATTGCCGGTTTCCTTTCCCTCGCGGATGAAATCGACACCATGCCCCTGCTGCGGGAGTTGCATTTCCGCGGCTATCACCTGGTCCTGCCGGAAACCCCACCGGTCGGCCAACCCCTCATCTTCCGTACCTGGTTTCCCGGCGCCCTGCTGGAACGCGAGAAGTTCGGCACACTCCGCCCCACAGGAGACGTGCATGCCCCAGACATGATCCTGGTGCCACTGCTGGCGTTCGATCGCGCCGGCCGTCGCCTGGGCTATGGCGGCGGTTTCTACGATCGCACTCTGCCGCTCCACCCCAACGCAACCCTGCTCGGCATCGCCTTCGCGGCGCAGGAAATGGACTCGGTACCCGTGGGGCCCTACGACATCCCCCTGCCGGCCGTCGCCACGGAAGCCGGCGTCGTCATCTGCGGGGAGCCGCCGCGTGAGAATTCTGTTCCTGGGGGACATCGTCGGGCGAACGGGGCGGGACGCGGTCGTCGCGGCACTGCCTGACCTGCGCCAGCGCCTGGCGCTGGACCTCGTCATCGTCAACGCGGAAAACGCCTCGCACGGCTTCGGCTTGGCACCGGACATGGCCAAGGCGCTGCTCAGCGCCGGCGCCGATGTCATCACCCTCGGCAACCACACCTGGGACCGGCGCGAGATCCTGCCCTTCATCGCGGAGAACCCGCGCTTGATCCGGCCGCTGAACTTTCCCCCCGGCACGCCGGGCGCCGGCACCGTGGTGGTGGACGTGCCAGGTAACCGCAAGGCCCTCGTCCTCAACGCCATGGGCCGCCTGTTCATGGACCCGCTGGACTGCCCCTTTCGCACCACCGCCGTGGAACTGGCGAAGCACCGGCTCGGCGGCACCGTCCACGCCATCGTCATGGATTTCCACGCCGAGGCCACCAGCGAGAAAATGGCCTTCGCGCATTCCTTCGACGGCCAGGTCTCCCTCGTCGTCGGCACACATACCCACTGCCCCTCCGCGGACCACCAGATCCTCCCCGGCGGCACCGCCTTCCAGTCGGACGCCGGGATGTGTGGCGACTACGACAGCGTCATCGGCATGCAGAAGGAAGGCGCCGCCAGTCGCTTCTGGCGCAAGATGCCCGGCGAACGCCTGGCCCCCGCCGAAGGTCCCGCCACCATCTGCGGCACTTTCCTCATCACCGACGATACTACCGGCCTCGCCACCACCATCGCCCCCTTGCGCCAGGGCGGCCGCCTGTCCGCGGCAATGCCGGGGTGCTGAGGGCTGGGAGTGTATCTGGGGAGAAGTAAGAACACAGGGGCTGTGTCCCCTAGACCCCATAACTGGCCTCTGAATCGAGAAGGGGGCTGAGGAGCGGTTTCCGCCAGCACCTCAATCCCCTTCTCGATTCAGACGATAACTAACAGGTTCCAAAGGCTCGCACTTGGCGGGCTTGAGCTTCGACGAAGATCAAGGAGCCTGCGCTTCTGGTCTTCCTTCGCCTCGGAAGAATCCCAGCCGTTAATTCGCCGCCATGTTCCGGCGGATCAGGCCTTCCACTTCGGCGCTGCGCGGCACCACGTAGTCCGCGCCGGCGAGGATGCGCCCATCCGTGGCAGAGACCATCTTCAGGCTGACATAAACCGTGGTGTAGCTGGTGCCATAGGTACCAGTAACGATCACGGCGGCGTTCACGGGCTTGATCACCGCGCCGACATTGCGGCTCAGCGCGATTTCACCGTTACGGCGATTGAACAGCACCGCGTTGCGCAACCGCATCTCGGAGACATTGGCGCCGGTCTGCACCAGCCGTGTGCGCACGAAGTCCGACACCATGTTGCCCAACGGGTCGGCCTTGTTCAGGTCGTCCACGTTGCTGATGGTGGCCACCACGATCGGCGTGTCCTTCGGCACCGCGGGCGTTTCCGCCAGCATCAGGTCCACCGCGCGGTAGGTGAGCGACCCGAGGCCACCGACCCGCGCCGGGCCGGAACCGCGCAGCGTGGTGCTGGTCGCCTCGCGGTCGGGCTCCGTCAAGCCGCAGGCACCGACGGTGAGGGCCACGGCGGCGGCCAGGCCGAAACGGCGGGTCATGGTCATGGTCTTCATCCTCGGTCTCCGTTTCCTGGCCGGCTGTCAGCGGGTAGCGGGCTGCGCCGGATTGGGCGGCACGCAGTTCGCCGGGCAGGGCGGCGGGGATGCCGGCGCGGCGGCGGGCGCGTAGCCGCCAGCGTAGCGGATGCGCTTCACCTGCAGGTTGGCCGCGGCGCCAGGGGTGCTCATTTCCGCAAGCTTCACATCGCCCACATACAGCGGCAGGTCGCCGGTGGAGACATATACCGTGCCGCTGACGCGCATCAGCGCCTGCTGCGGAGACACGATGGTGGCGCGCCAGGTCGATTCGCCGGACATCATCGGATACTGGGAAATATAAGCGTCCGTGAGGATGCCGAGCGCGAGGGCGGACCCACCGGCGACGGCGGCCGCGATCCACGGATTGGCATAGGGCGTGCCGCCCGCGATCGCCGCCCCCGCCGCGACGGCGGTACCGATTGCGGTTGCCTCGCCGCCGGCCGGTTGCTCGCGTGGCCCATGGCGCAGGAAGTCGGCATCCAGGTTGATCACCACCGCACCAGCCGGGGTGCGGGCCACGGCACCGCCCGCGTTCACGATGTTCGTGCGCAGGGACTCAGCCACGGACTGCAGGAACGTGGAACGCGGCACCAGCACGTGCACGTAGTACGGACCCCAGGGCGGGGTGGATGGCGTCGCGCCTTCCTTCGGCGCGATCAGCATGCCGCGCTGCGACAGTTCCGTGGTGATCCGCCCGGCGATCTTGTCCCAGTCGCGCACCGTGTTGGCGCTCTGCTGCGGCTGGTTATCGGTCTTCCAGGCGACCGGCGGTTGGTTCGTGGCGCAGGCCGACAGCGTGACTGCGGCGGCCAGGAGTGCGCAATGGTGGAGGCGGAGCATACCGTTCACGTTCCATCTCAACTGGGGTCAACCCCAAAAACAGGGGCTTGAGGTAGGCAAGTTTCGGTAACAGTAGAGGAAAAATGTGCCTCGCGCCAGCACATATCTCCGGTTGTAGCGATTTCTGCCATCCTGTCGCGGCGAATTTGCTGCACTCTGGCCCATACCCCGGCCCGCGCGTGTCGCGCCGCGGGCGGGTGCCGGAAGCGTCAGCCGCCGTAGAAGACGTTGTCGCCCAGGTCCTTCATCTCCAGGATCGCGGCATCCGGCCGGCCAGCCGGCGGGTGGCGAAGATGCGCCTCGGTGACTTCCGCGACGACGATGTGGTGGTCGCCCTGCTCCACGATCGTGCTCACCTTGCACTCCACGGCGCCGATTGCGCAGTCCAGGATAGGGGAGTTGTTGGCGCCGCGAGTGAAGCCCTGGCCGGAGATCATGCCGTTTTCCACCTTGGCCGGCTTGAAGAAGGTGAAGGCCGCGCCCTTTCCGTCCTTGCCCAACATGTTGAGCGCGAAGGTGCCGGCCTTCTTCAGGATCTCATAGGCGCCGGAATCGGCCTTCACGCCGACCACGACCAGCGGCGGGGCGAAAGCGGTCTGCGTCACCCAGTTTACCGTCGCGGCGCCGACATTGCCGGCGCCGTCGTCCGTGGTGAGGATGTAGATCCCGTACGGGATCATGCGCAGCGTAGTTTTCTTGGCGTCGGCGTTCATTGCTCGGTTTCCTCCGGAGTGGTGGCGACCACTGTAAATACCCGTGGCGGCAAATGGAAATAGGCGCCCCCTCGCGAGCCCCTCTTGCCAGCACCTCCGGCGCGAACGACCATCCGCGCCCTCCAACCTGGATGGCGCGCATGAACTTCACCCCCGCCCCGCATTTCACCCAGCACTGGCAACTCGCCAAGCCGGGCGCGACCGGCAGGCGCGGCATGGTGGTGGCGCAGGCGAAATGCGCGGCGGAAGCTGGCGTCGCGGTGCTGGATGCGGGCGGCAACGCGGTGGACGCGGCCATCGCCACGGCGCTGGCGCTGGCGACGGCGGAACCGTGGAACTCCGGACTGGGCGGCATCGGTTTCTGCCTGGTGCATCGGGCGGGGGAAGCGCGGGCGGACGTGGTGGATTTCGGGCCTATGGCGCCGCGCGGGCTAAACCCGGACGCGTTCAAGCTGACCGGAAGGCATGTGCCGAACCAGTTCAACTGGCCGGAGGTGGAGAACGACGCCAACCAGCACGGGCCGCTCTCCGTCGCCATCCCTTCGGCGCTGGCGGGCTACGACCTGATGCACCGCAACTGGGGCAAGCTGCCGATCTCCGACATCGCTGCCCCGGCGGTGGCGCTGGCGAAGCGCGGCCTGCCCGCGGACTGGTTTACCACGCTGAAGATTGCCAATTCCGCTGCGGTGATGCGCCGCTATGCGGAAACCGCTCGGATTTATCTGCCGGACGGCCTGCCCCCCACGCCCCCGTACCAGGGCAGCCCCGGCTTCCTGAAGCAGGGCAACCTGGCCGCCACGCTGGAGCGGCTGCGCACCGCCGGGCTGCGCGACTTCTATGAGGGCGAGATCGCCGTCTCCATCGCTGCCGACATCGCCGCGTTGGGCGGGGTTCTGTCCGCCGCCGACCTGGCCAACTGCCAGGCGCGGACGATGAAGGCGACCGAGGTGAACTGGCGCAACCGCACCCTGCAGATGGCCGGCGGGCTGACGGCATCCCCCACCATGACGCGGGTTCTGGAAATGCTGGCCAACGCCCCCTTCGGCAAGGAGCCGGACGCCGCCTGGTACGTGGCGCTGGCCCGCGCGATGAAGACCGCCTACGCCGAGCGCCTGTCCGGCCTGGGCGAGGCCGACCCGATCGCCGCCGAGACCTGTACCACGCACCTGACGGTTTGTGACGAGCACGGCACCATGGTGGCGATGACCACCACGCTGATGTCCTCCATGGGCAGCCGCGTGGTGCTGCCCGGCTCCGGCGTGCTGATGAACAACGGCATGATCTGGTTCGATCCCCGGCCCGGCCAGCCCAACTCCATCGCCCCGGGCAAGCGGCCGCTCACCAACATGTCCCCCATCATCCTGAAGGACGGCAACCGGCCGTGGCTGGCCGCGGGGGCCTCGGGCGGGCGGCGCATCATGGCGTCCGTGTACCAGCTGATGAGCTACGTCGCCGATTTCGGCATGACGGTGGAACAGGCGGCGCACTACCCGCGCATCGACGTCTCTTCCCCCGACGAGGTGGCCGCCGACATGCGGCTGCCGGCCGATGTGCTGGCGGCGCTGGCCGCAGACGGCAAGACGGACGTGGTGGAACACTCCGTCCTGCCCGTGAACTTCGCCAACCCCAACATCATCACCCGCGCCGCGGATGGCACGGTGGATGGCATGTCCGATGCCGTCTCCCCCTGGTCCGCCGCCATTGCCCAAGCCTGAGGAAACGCAAAATGGTCGCAGTCCCTACCCAACAAATCCCCGGCTTTTATCACCGCCGCATCGGTGACATCGTGGTCACCTGCGTCGCGGACGGCTACCTGGACGGCGTGATGACCGTGGTCCAGGGGCTGGCGCCGGAGGAAAGCACGCGCATCCTGGCGCAGAGCTACCGCCCGGCGCGGCGCACCTCCGTCAACTGCTTCATCATCCATTCCGCCGGCCGCGTGGCGCTGGTGGACAACGGTTCCGGTAACAAGATGCAGGCGAGCTGCGGGCAGTTGCTGAAGAACCTGGCCGCCGCCGGCATCAAGCCGACGGACGTGGACACGCTGATGCAGACGCATATGCATCCGGACCATTCCAACGGGTTGACGGATGACGCCGGCAACGCCGTGTTCCCGAACGCCGAGATCGTCCTGCATGAGGATGAAATCAAGCACTGGCACGATGACGGCGCCGCCTCCCGCGTCGACGAGACGTCCCGCCTGCGCAACTTCATCCATGCGCGCGAGCAGTTCGCGCCTTACAAAAACCGCGCCAAGCCGTTCACCAAAAGCCAGGAAGTCTTCCCCGGCGTCACCGCCATGCCGATTCCCGGCCACACGCCGGGCCATACCGGCTACATGATCGCCTCCGGCGGCGAGGCGCTGTTCATTTGGGGTGACATCATCCACGTCCCCGAAATCCAGGTGCCGTTCCCCACCGTTTCGATGGCCTTCGACGTGGATGCCGACCAGGCCCGCGCCACCCGCTCCCGCGTGTTCGACATGGTCGCCACCGACAAGCTGCTGATCGGCGGCATGCACGTCCACTTCCCCGGCCTCGCCCGCCTGGCCCGGCGCGAAACGGGCTACCACCTGCTGAACGAGCCCTGGCAGCATTACTTCTGACAACAGGCGGGGTGGCCAAGCCGCCCCGCATCCATTTCCGGGATGCCGCGCATGAGCACCGAAGCCCAGATCACCGCCTGGCTCGCCACCCAGCAGGACGCGATGGTGGCGATGCTGAAGGAAATGGTGAACACGGATTCCGGCAGCTACAACAAACCGGGCATCGACGCCGTGGGCGCCGTGGTGCAGCGCTTCATGGCGGAGCACGGCGTCCCCGTGGACGTTGTGCGGCAGCAGCAGCATGGCGACTGCCTGAGGGCATCCCCAGCCTGGGACGGGCCACAGGGGAATGCGGGTGGCAACATCGTCCTCATGGGCCACCGGGATACCGTGTTCCCCGACGGCGAGGTGGCCAAGCGCCCCTTCACCATCAAGGACGGCATCGCATACGGCCCCGGCGTCGCGGATATGAAGGCCGGCCTCGTGATGAACTGCTTCATCCTCGCCGCCTTCGCCAAATTCGGCGGCGCCCCCGCCCCACTGGTCGGCCTGTTCACCGGCGACGAGGAAATCGGTTCCCCCGAAGGCCGCGCCGTCATCGAGCAGGAGGCCCGCCGCGCCCGCGTGGTGTTCAATTCCGAACCTGGCCGCGCCTCCGGTAACGTCGTGACCGGCCGCAAGGGCGGCGTGTTCTCCGCCTTCCATATCACCGGCAAGGCCGCCCACTCCGGCGGCGCCTTCACCGACGGCATCTCCGCCATCGAGGAACTCGCCCGCAAGATCCAGGCGATCCACGCGCTCACCAACCTCGATCGCGGCATCACCCTGAATGTCGGCCTCGTCTCCGGCGGCCAGTCCGTCAACACCGTCGCCCCCTGGGCGGAAGGCCAGATCGACCTGCGCTATGTGCACCCGGAGGACCGCGACGACGTCGTGGCGCGAATCGGCGCGATCATCGACCGCAGCTTCGTCCCCGGCACCAAGGCGGAACTCACCATCAAGGGCGAATTCGTGCCTCTCACGCAAACCCCCACCGCGAAGAAGCTGTTCGAGCTCTACGTGGACGCCGCGGCGGCCACCGGCTTCAGGACTTCCGGTGAGTTTTCAGGCGGTTGCGCCGACTCCGGCTTTACCGCGCAAATGGGTGCGCCCACCATCTGCGCTGTCGGCCCGGTGGGCGGCCTGGCGCACAGCCCGGACGAATTCATGCGTATTGACAGTCTCGTGCCCCGCGCGCAGGCATGCGCCCGCGCCATCCTGCGGCTCCAGCAGGCGGGGCTGTAGGCCGTCACCAGAAGGACCGATCGAGTGCTCACGATGACCCATTTCGCCCGCCCCAAATACCTCGCTGCTGGCGTGTTGCTCCCCGCGTTGCTGCTGGGTGTCGGCTGCCAGGAACGTCCCGCCGGCGTCGCGGCAACACGCATCTACGCTATCGACCAGAACGGCCGCGCCAGGACCTGCAACGCCCCGGCCGCCGACACGTCTGCCGGCAAGCCGACGGAGGCGACGATCAGCATGAGCAACGAAGGCGGCTGGTGTGGTGTGACCACCCGCGCCGGCAACCGCCCCTATACCGCCGGACTGGTGCAGACCCGCGCCCAGCATGGCATCGTGCACATCCATACGGTGGGCGACGATACGCGCGTGGACTTCGTGCCGGACGCCGGTTTCTCCGGCTCGGACAAGTTCAGCGTGCGCCTGATCCCAGGCAACGCCGTCCTCAACGTCGCCGTCACCGTCACGCCGCGCTGAGCACCTTCCCGGGCACGGGCGGCGCCGCCACAGCCACGGCAGGCGCCGCGAATACCTGGCCAATCCCGATCAGCACCGGCCCCTCGAACCCGTCGGCACATAGCGCGGGCAGCGCGTCCAGCCTGCCCGCCCGCCGCCGCTCCTCCGGACGGGAAAGCGATTCCACCACCACCACGGGCGTCGCCGCCTCCAGCCCCTGCGCAATCAGCCGCCGCACGATCTCCGGCGCCGTCCGCCCGGCCATGTAGAACACCAGCGTGCTGGCGGGGTCCGCCAACCCGCGCCAGTCCAGCCCCGGCGGCACGTCGCCGTTCCGCCCATGCCCGGTAATCAGCCGCAGGGACTGCGCATATGTCCGGTGCGTCAGCGAAACCCCCAGCGCGGACGCCATCGCCAGCGCCGCCGTGATTCCCGGCACCACCTCCACGCTGATCCCGGCCGCGCGCAGTTCCGAGATCTCCTCCCCCGCCCGGCCGAAGATCATCGGGTCGCCGGATTTCAGCCGCACAACCCGCTTGCCCTGCCGCGCCAGCTTCACCATCAGGCCGTTGATCTCGTCCTGCCTGCAGGATGCCCTTCCGCCGCGCTTGCCCACCAGCATGCGCTTCGCCTCCCGCCGCGCCAGGTCCAGCACGTCGTCGGACACCAGGTCGTCGAACAGGATCACATCCGCCGCCTGAAGCGCCCGTACTGCCTTCAGCGTCAACAGTTCCGCATCCCCCGGCCCGGCGCCAACCAGCGTGACATGCCCGGCGGTGGGCCCGGCCTCGACCGAGATGCCCTCCGCCGTATCTGGCGGCGAGCTGGTGAAGGCGCGCTCTGCGAACCGTTCCCAGAACGCGCGGCGCTGTGCCAGCGCCGGCAGCCGTGCCTTCAGCGTTGCCCGCAGGGATTTCGCCAGCGTCGCCCAGCCGGAAAGGGCAGGGGGCAGCAGCGTCTCGATTCGCCGCCTTATCGCCTGTCCCAGCACCGGCGCCGCGCCGTCCGTGGAAATGCCGACCACCACGGGGGACCGGTTGACGATGGAGCCGAATTGGAAGCTGCAGAAGGCCGGCCGGTCGATCACGTTCACCGCCACGCCTGCCGCCAGTGCCGCGCCGTGGAATGCTTTTGCCTCAATGTCATCGTTCGCGTCGGCAATCGCCACCGCCGCGCCGTTCAGGTCTTCCGTCCGCCAGCCGCGCGCGTGATGCACGAAGCCTCCGCTCGTCAACAGAACTGACATCACCCCGGAAACCTCGGCCGCGAACACCTCCACGTGCGCGCCTGCCGCGGCCAGCAGTTCCGCCTTCCATGCGGCCGCATCCCCACCCCCGGCGACCACGGCGCGCTTGCCGTGCAGGTCCAGGAACACAGGCAGCTTGGCCAGCGGCGCCACGCGCCGCGGTGTGGCCTCAGACGGCTTGCGCAAGTCGCTTGGCATGGATCATCCCCGAGATTTCCGCGCGGCAGGAGCCGCAATTGGTCCCCGCCGCCAGCACGGCGCCGATCGCACCCACGCTGGCATGCCCGTCCGCGATCGCATCCGCGATCTGGTTGCGCCCTACATTGAAGCAGGCGCACACCACCGCGCCCGGATCCTTCACCGCCCCGCCCGGCCGCCCGGCCAGGATGCGGAACCGCTCCGCCGCCCCGATCTCCGCTCCCAGCTGCGCGCCCAGCCAACCGCGCGCCACTGCCACCGGCGTGGGTGCGGCGAACAGGGCGCCGACGAACCGCTCGCCCCGGAACCCCGCGAAGCGGTGCACACCGCCCGCCGCATCGTGATAGGCCAGCAGTTCCGCATCCTCCGCGCCCAGCAGCCGCCGCGCGGTGGCGGCCCAGTCCTGAGGCACGGACACGCCGGCCAACTCATACCGGAACCCCTGCTCGGCCGGAGCCATCGCCCAGTACCCCGCTTCCGGCGCGTCATTCCTGCTGACACTCACCGCGAAGCCATGCCACGCGGCGGCGAATCGGCGCACGTTCACCGGCGTGCGCTTCAGTTCCGGCTGGCCGGAGATTGCATCCACATGCGCGGGCACCAGCGCATCCACCCGCGCCATGCTGGCATGCGCCGATCCCCAGTGCATCGGCGCGAACACCCGGCCCGGCGTCTGGCGTTCTGTCACCAGCACGCGCAGCACCGCCGATCCGCGTTCGCCGCTCACAACGCACAGTTCCGCCGGCGCCACGCCGCAGGCCGTTGCGTCACGCGGATGGATTTCCAGGAACGGCTCGCCCACATGCGCCATCAGCCGCGAGGACTTCGCCGTGCGCGTCATCGTGTGCCACTGGTCGCGAATGCGCCCCGTGTTCAGCAGCAGCGGCGCCACCTCGGAGGTTGCCATCGCGTCGGCGCGCATAGGCGTCGGCACAAACCGAGCACGGCCATCCGGCGTGTAGAATTTGCCGTCACCGAAGAATCGTGTCTCCGCCGGTGCGCCATTCCGCCATGGCCACTGGAATGGCTCCAGAGTGGCGTAATCGGCGTCGACGGCGGCCCCGATATCGAAATCCTGCCCCGCCAGCGCCGAAAGCCGCGCATGTTCCGCGAAAATCTCCGCCGGCCCGGCATACTCGAAAGCCGTGCCGAACCCCATCCGCCTCGCCACTTCGCAGATTTGCCACCAATCCGCCCGCGCCTCCCCCGGCGCCGGCAGGAACGCCCGCT
>Ga0315912_10004395_pt1 | contig 13387 bp, 13 predicted proteins | sample VfabasoilMG_FD_204469 | JGI IMG/M metagenome (GOLD analysis project Ga0315912, IMG submission 204469) | Garden soil microbial communities collected in Santa Monica, California, United States - V. faba soil | ecosystem: Environmental > Terrestrial > Soil > Garden | place: USA: California... | reverse complement strand
CAAAACTCGCGCCAGCCCTCTGGGTTGTGGCCAAAATCGGCGCTGGCTTTGTCGGACTCGTCGCCCATATTCGCGATATGAGCTTCCTCGTCCTTCGCGCCACCACCGATTTTGGTCACAACGACGCATGGGTTTCACTATGTTAGGGACTCTTTATTAAGGAGCAGCAATGAATTACTGGGGAAAAGTAAAGAACTTTGCGATCATGGTTGCGCTGATTTCAGGCGCGCCATCGTTCGCGCAGACCGGCAAGGGCGATGTGGTGTACGTGCCTACACCGCAGATCGTGGTCGATGAAATGCTGGCAATGGCCAAGGTCAATGCCAAGGATTACCTGATCGATCTGGGTTCCGGCGACGGACGCTTTGTCATCACCGCCGCCAAAAAACATGGGGCACGAGCACTCGGCGTCGATCTCGACACCTATTTGCTGAAAGTCGCCAACGAAAACGCGCGCAAGGAAAACGTCGCGGATCGCGTGACGTTCAGAGAAGAGAACCTGTTCGAGACCGACATCACGGCTGCCACTGTCGTATCCACTTACCTGCTGCCCGAAATGAATTTGCGGTTGCGCTCGAAGATACTCCGTCTGAAACCCGGCACGCGCGTAGTGGCGCACGATTACAGCATGGGCGACTGGTTTCCCGACGAGCAGAAAACACTGGTGGTGCCGGAAAAGAAGGTCGGCAACCCCGGGTTGAGCTACCTTTATTTCTATATCGTGCCGGCGCTGGCCGCAGGCACATGGCAATCGCAGCTTAATGTCGGCGGTCGCGACGTCGCCTACGAATTCAACATTGAACAGTTTTTCCAGATGATAGACGGGCCGTTTCGCGTAGCGGGCGGGGCAGGAGCGGGTGGCGAGCTGCGCGGCAAGGTCGTGGGCGAGCAATTGAGTTTTACTGTTACCTCGAAAGGTGCGCAAAAAATAGAGCGTCACGAATTCCAGGGGCGCATCGACGGCGATACCATTACCGGCACCGTGCGTATCGGCGAAGGCACGTCGCAGCGCCAGGCCGCGTGGACGGCAAAACGCGTGAAACGCGGCGCGCTGGTTCGCGCCGAAGACGAGCCGGATGGAAAATAAGATGGGAAACACGCAAACCAATACAAACGTGCAGCCGCGCCCTTCCCTGACGCTCGCCGATGCGATCGCGATGATCGTCGGCATCGTGATCGGCGCCGGCATTTTTCGTGCGCCTTCCATCGTCGCAGGCAGCGCTGCTACCGAAACCGTGGTCATCGCGCTGTGGATCGCGGGAGGCGTCATCTCCATCGTCGGCGCGCTTTGCTATGCCGAATTGGGCTCGGCGTATCCGAGCGCGGGCGGCGAGTATCACTTTCTGTCGCGCGCCTACGGCGACAAGCTCGGATTCCTGTTCGCGTGGGCGCGCATGAGCGTGGTGCAGACCGGCGCCATCGCGGCAATTGCATTCGTATTCGGCGATTATGCGACGCAACTGGTGAATCTCGGCGACAAGAGCTCGGTAATCTATGCCGTGATCGCGGTAATCGCTGTTACCGCGCTTAACGTTATCGGCACGCGCGAGAGCAAACTGACGCAGACCGCGATCACTGCTGCGCTGCTGATTGCCATGGCGGCGGTGATTGTGGCCGGGTTCGTGGCGGGCGCCGCACCTGCCAAACCGGCTGCGGCGACGGCGGCCTCTGCCTCTGGGCCGCTGTTTTCGCAACTCGCGCTGATTTTTGTTTTGCTCGCATACGGTGGTTGGAATGAGGCCGCATACCTGACCGCAGAGATGCAGGACCGGCGCCGCAATATCGTGCGTGCACTGGTGATCGGCCTGGTGATTGTTACCCTGATCTATGTCCTGCTGAACCTGTCGTACATCAAGGTGCTCGGGCTCGATGGCATGAAGGCGTCAAAAGCGCTCGCCGCGGATGTGATGAAGCTCACGTTTGGCAGTGCCGGAGCCTTGGCGCTGAGTCTGATCGTGATGACGGCGGCGCTGTCCACGCTTAATGCCACGGTGTTTACCGGCGCCCGCACCAATTACGCGCTCGGCCGCGATTATGCGCTGTTCGGCAAGCTCGGCACGTGGAGCGAAGGCGCCAATGCACCGGTGCCGGCGCTGCTCACGCAAGGGGCAGTCGCACTGATGCTGGTGTTGCTGTCGTCGTTCACGTCCGACGGATTCGAGACCATGGTGGCTTACACCTCGGGCGCATTCTGGCTGTTCTTTCTGCTGACCAGTATTTCGCTGTTCGTGCTGCGCCGCCAGAAGCCCGACAACGACGATCATTTCAGGGTGCCGCTCTATCCCCTGACGCCGATTCTGTTTAGCGCGATGTGCGCGTTCATGCTGTATTCGAGCGTGAATTACGCGATGTCGAAGGACCCCGGCAGCATCGGTGCGTTGCTCGGCCTTGGTGTACTGTTGGCGGGTATTCCGCTGATGCTTATCGCGAAAAAACGCGCCGCAGCATAACGGAGGAGTGGCGGCGGCCAGCTTGAAAACCAGCGCGTCGCCCAAATGTTCTACCAATGGGTGCCGGGCCCGGCGTCTCATATATAACTTATTGTTTTTATTGAGAATTTATGACAACCGCAGAAGAAACTCCGAATAAGGAAACGCTGGGTTTTCAGGCTGAAGTCAAACAACTGCTTAACCTGATGATTCACTCCTTGTACAGCAACAAGGAGATCTTCCTGAGAGAGCTGGTTTCCAATGCTTCCGACGCGGCCGACAAGCTGCGTTTCGAGGCGCTGACCGACAAGGCGTTGTTCGAGAACGATGCCGAGCTGAAAATACGCGTTGCGTTCGACCCGAAAGCACGAACGATCACTGTTACAGACAACGGCATCGGCATGTCACGCGATGAAGTGATCGCGAATATCGGTACCATCGCCAAATCCGGCACGCGCGAATTTTTCAGCAAATTGACCGGCGATCAGGCGAAGGATGCGCATCTGATCGGCCAGTTTGGCGTGGGCTTTTATTCGTCATTTGTGGTCGCGGACAAGGTAACCGTGGTTACGCGGCGCGCGGGACTTACGGCTGAACACGGCGTGCGCTGGGAGTCCGGCGGTGCCGGCGATTACACGCTCGAGACCATCACGCGCCAGGAGCGTGGCACGGAGGTCACCCTCCATCTGCGCGAGGGCGAGGACGAACTGGCGAACGGCAACCGTTTGCGCACCATCATCCGCAAGTACTCTGATCACATTACGCTGCCGATCGTGATGAAAGAAGAGGAATGGGACAAGGACAACTCCGTCTATCGCACCACGAGCAAGGACCAGACCGTCAATCAGGCGAGTGCGCTGTGGGCACGCGCCAAAAGCGACATCACTGAAGAGCAATATCACGAATTCTATAAACACGTTGCGCACGACTTTGAAGCTCCGCTTGCGTACTCGCACAACAAGGTCGAGGGCCGCAAGGAATTCACCCAACTGCTGTATATCCCGGCGCGCGCGCCGTTCGATTTGTGGGACCGCGAGCACCGGCGCGGCATCAAGCTCTACGTGCGCCGCGTGTTCATCATGGACGATGCCGAGCAACTGCTGCCGGTGTATTTGCGTTTCGTGCGAGGCGTAATCGATTCCAATGACCTGCCGCTGAACGTGTCGCGCGAAATCCTGCAGGAATCGAAGGACATTGAAACCATGCGCGCGGCCAACGTCAAGCGCGTGCTGTCAATGATCGAAGATCTGGCTGAAAACAATAAAGAGAAATTCGCGATCCTCTGGAAGGAGTTTGGAAAAGTCATCAAGGAGGGTGTGGTCGAAGATCATGGCAACCGCGAGCGCATCGCGAAAGTACTGCGATTTTCGTCTACCCACACCGATACCGATGTGCAGGAAGTCTCGTTGGCCGATTACGTGTCGCGCATGAAGCCCGAGCAGGAAAAAATCTACTTCGTCACCGCCGAAACATTCGCTGCCGCGAAAAACAGCCCGCATCTTGAAGTGTTCCGCAAGAAGGGCGTCGAAGTGCTGCTGATGCACGAACGCGTGGACGAATGGGTAAGCCAGCATCTCACCGAATTCGAGGGTAAGAAGCTGCAGTCGGTGGCGAAAGGCCGCCTCGAACTCGGCAAGCTCGAGGACGAGGCCGAGAAAAAAGAGCAGGAAAAGGAAGAAGGCGAATCCAAGCCGCTGCTCGAACGCATCAAGAAGTCGCTGGGCGAGAGCGTAAAAGACGTGCGCGTCACGCTGCGCCTGACCGACTCACCCGCGTGTCTGGTTGCCGACGAATACGACCTGGGTGCGAACTTCCAGCGCTTGCTCAAATCCGCGGGCCAGGACGTGCCTGCCTCCAAGCCCATCCTCGAAATCAATCCGCATCACCCGCTGGTGCAGCGATTGAAGGATGAGTCCGACGAGGCGCGTTTCGATGACCTGACCAAAGTACTGTTCGATCAATCGCTGCTCGCCGAAGGCGGTCAACTTGAAGACCCGGCGGGGTTTGTGAAACGGCTGAATCAGTTGATGCTGGCGCTGGGGCGGCCGGCGTCGTAGCGGGAAGTCGTCTCAAAGGCATCGTTCGCTCCGGCTCCCGCTTCCCCGTGACCGGGTAGCGTGCGCCACGCGCACGATCAACCGGCGGAATCGCGCGCATGGCGCACGCTACAGTGCGCCGTGCAAATTTGCGTGTCGCGGCGTCGTCATGGACACCGCTATTACACCCGCATAGAATCAGCAGCCTTGCGATACTTGCGGTATTCCCATGACCGGCTCCACATCCTCGCAGTTTGGTTCCGTCCTTGACGTGGACGAATTGCGCGCGCTGTCCGCGCAGGGCATCGTCAAGAGCTATCCGAGAAATACGGTCATCGTCAGCGAGGGCGATGAGACGGATTCTTTTTTCATCGTCGTTTCGGGCCGCGTAAAGGTCTACGTCAGCGATGAAGAGGGCCGCGAGGTCGTGCTGCGCGCGCACGGTCCCGGCGAGTATTTCGGAGAGATGGTTCTTGACGGCCAGCCGCGGTCGGCCTCGGTCATGACCATGGAACCTGCGCGGCTGGTGGCGATTCCGAAAGCGAGATTCCGCGACTTTGTCCGCAGCCATCCCGACTTTACGATTCAACTCATTCAAAATCTGATAGGGCGCGTGCGTGCGCTCACCGAGAACGTGAAGAGCCTCGCGCTAATGGATGTCTACGGCCGCGTGGCGCGGCTCATGCTCGATATGGCAAAACAGGAAGACGGCAAACTGGTGATTCAGGAAAAACTGACCCAGCAAGACATTGCTGACCGGGTAGGCGCATCGCGCGAAATGATCAGCAAAATATTCAAGGATCTGGCAGCGGGCGGTTACATCAGCATCGATCGCAAGCGCATTACGATCAACAAGACACCGCCGCGACACTGGTAGTAGCCCCCTTCCTTACGCAAAGCGGGGGAGGAACAGTTCGTCATCTCAAGGCAGCACTTGCACAGAGGGCGTTGGTCTGATGTCGGTGGCCGACTTGTTCAGATTTACCAGTTGATGCAACACCGACAGAATCTCAAGCGTATGGTCCTTGCGATGTGCTTCAACCTGCCCACACTGGCCCGGCGGCGGACTGATATTGGCTACGGAGTAGGTCGCGTTGCGGTAACTGAGTGTGAAACGCGAATTGCATGAGTCTCCATCCAGACGAAAGAAATAGTCGTCGCAGCCGGGGCTTGCCTCGTCCGCGCAGTAGCCGAATGTGACCGGGGTATTGAGTTTTACCTTCATTTGCGGATTGGTGTCGAGTTGACGCCGCACTTCGTCCTGGTAGTGAAGCAGATCGCCGAGAAACTGGAATATCTCGCCAACCGAGCGTATATGCAATCGCAATTCCAGTCGCGGATAGCCGTCAATGGTCGTACGCGGACTTTCCCCGCTAAACCGGTTGTAGATCCCACAATAGCGCGAAGGCACTTGCACTTGCGTCTGTCCGGCAAAGAAAATGGGCGTTTGATTGATCTGCGGCCGGGTCGAGTCTTCCGGCGCGATGTCCACCGTCGACTGAAAGCAGCTCTTTCTGTCGGGCGCCGACGTTGATCCCATTTGCATTGTCTCGTATTGCGATGGCGATGCTTCGCTCGCTGCGCGGTCACCGTAAAAACAGAACGCAACTTTCTGATCAGGAGACAATGCATACAGGCTGTAGGCCGACGCCCCCTTGTCATAGACGAGCTGCACTTTCGCCTGGTCGAGCGCGGCGAACGACTGCAGGTTTCTGCCGTCTTTGGATGTGTCAAGGTTCATGCCCCGCGCGAGCACGCGGCGTTCCCGGTAGCTGTGAGCGAAGAACGTCCTCACTAAATTGAGCAGCTTGAGATAGCGTTCGAAGTCCGACTGTGTATCGCAGCGCAACTCGCCGCTGCCGAGCGCCGGCCGCGTCTTGATGGCGTCGATCGCGTCGCGCGGAGAGTTCATTATTTTTATTGTATTGGCGGGCCCTTTTTCCGAATGCGTCTCGACGATCTCGACTGCGGAGAAAAACAGCAGCAGTACGATGCGCCGGTCGAGCCCGCGATCCAGCCAATACTTCACCACCTTGGGATCGATGGGTGAGGAAATGCCGGTGATGAATTCTTTCGACTGGAGATGGTTTATATCGAAGCTGGGTGACTTTTGCGCCGCTAGCGTACCGCTTCTCGTGTCGCGCAGGTTGGCCGCGAGGGAGCCCATGATGTCCAGAAATCCCAGCGAAACAGACTGTTGCAGCGATTCGCGTATTACGGGGATATCGGCAAAATGCAATGGCGCCTTATCGCGCGCGCGCAGCACGTTCATCACCAGCAGCTTGTTGGTGGTGTCCTCGATCACCTCGCCGAACGCTATGCTGTCGTGATGAATCACCGTGGGCGACGCGAGACACCCACCTAAAAGAACGGAAACCCCAAACGCCAGTAATCGATGCATAACCGCCTCCCTGGTGTATTGCTGTTTTGATTACACAATCACGCTGCTTGTGCGTTGCCCGCTTGTGCCCGTAAGTCGTTCAGCAGATGCGCCGTCAGCAGCCGCATCAGATAAAAGCCCAGTTTCGGATTCTGATGATACAACTGATAAATCATCTCATCGGTCATTTCGTAGAGTTCGCCATCGGTTTCGCATACCACCGTCTGCGTGCGGGTTTTTTCCGGCGAAAACACGCCGATTTCGCCGATCAGCTCGCCGGGTCCCAGTATCCAGCCCGCTTCTGCCAGCCTGATCTGGCCCCCCGCAATATAAATCAGCTTGTCGGCGGTATCCCCTTTGTGGAACAGAACCTCGCCTGCCTTGAAGGCGCGGCGATTCATATTCGGCAGCAGCCATTGCGACACCGGTGAATCGGATTTCGCGTTGGCGATGTCCCGCGTCAGTTTTTTTATTTCCCACAGACGGCGTGCGTTTACCGGCAGCAACGCGGCGTTGAGCACGATCGACGGAAACTGTGCCTCTACCAGGCCGTAAGCAATAAACACCACGTTGCTGAATAATGCCAGCACCCGCAGCGACAGCATGTTCTTCATGACAAAGCTGGCGAAGCACAGCCCTACTCCCAACAACCCCAGTGCCGTTCCCAAAGTGATCGTCATCGTCATAGCCCCCTCAAGATTGAATCCAAGTGTGCACCGCGTGAGCGTTGCAGGCCTGCTTTCAGGACGGACTTTAAAGTGTGTGATGCGAAGTCTGTAGTAAGAATTGAACAGAAGTATTGTGAATATTCACGTTTTGCGCCACAGGCGTGGGAGTTTGGGCTATCGGAGCGCGCGGAAGACTCGCGATCATAGCGACAATCGCAGACGGATGTTAAAAAACATAATTTAATCAGATACTTACGATTAAATTGCCTATGTAGACAATCGTGACTGCACGGCGAACGACAGCGAAAGCCGGTACACCCGTAGCTCGCTGCGCGTATCGTGAAGGATCAAAAAAGGTGAATATTCCACAAAACAAGAGTGCATCCTTTAACAGTATGCGCCGGGGTTCATCACTATCCTGTGCAAGGGGAGAGCCGTGAATATGTCCAGAAAATCATTGCGTGCCGGATTTCGCGGGGTGCTTGGATGATGACGAACACAAACAACCGCATTCAGTTAGTCGAGCGCCGCCGCAAGCTGCTGTTGGCGAGTGCATCGTTGCCTGCGCTCGCGTGGGCGGGTGCTACGTGCGCGCAGGCAAAGCCGCCGGTGTTGATCGGGTGGCTTGAGGCAGGCTATCGCGAACGTTACCTGCATCGTCTCAGCGCCTTCAAGGAAGGCATGGCCGTGCTCGGCTGGAAAGAAGGCGTGCACTACGTGCTGGAAGAACGCTGGGCGCAGGGACGAACCGACCGCCTGCCGGCCTTGGCCGCGGAACTCGCGGCGAAGAAACCGGCGATCATAGTTGCAGCGCCGACGCCGCCGACCGTCCATGCCGCCAAGGCCGCGCCCACTACGCCGATCGTTCAGGCCAACGGTGATCCGTTATTGACGGGCTCGGTCAAAAGTCTTGCGCGACCGGGCGGGATGATTACCGGACTCACGAACATCAATGTTGAAACTGGCGCGAAGCTAGTCGAGTTGTTGCGTGATGCAGTGCCCAATCTGCGCATCATCGGATGGATGGCCGATCCATCGAACCCTGGTTACGGCCCAGGTACCGCCGAAGCGCGCCGTGCTGCGGAGCAACTTCAACTTAAATTGATTTTTGCCGATGCCCGGCGTCCGGAAGATATCGAGCCTGCGTTGTCGCGTCTCGCGAAGGATGGGGTGCAGGCACTCATACTCTCAAATAGCGCATGGTTTCTTGGGGAGCAGCAGCGTATTGTGAACTTCGGACTGGCGCAGCGTTGGCCAATCATCGCTCCCCAGTCGGAGTTCGCGAATGCGGGGGCGCTGGCGACGTACGGTGCTGACCGTGCAGCGCTGTTTCGCCGCGCGGCCTATTTTGTCGATCGCATCCTCAAGGGCACCAAGCCAGCCGATCTGCCCATCGAGCGGCCGACAAAATTTGAGACCGTCGTAAATCTGAAGACTGCCAAAGCGCTGGGGCTGACGATTCCGCAGACAGTGATGGTGCGTGCGGACAGGGTGATCGAATGATGAATGAAAACAAATGCTCAGGTGTATCAATATCGCGCCGAAAATTGCTTACCACCAGCGTTGCATGGCCTGCACTCACATGGACAGGCACCGCGCGCGCGCAGGCGAAGCAGAAACCGGTTCTGATCGGATCTCTAAATGCCAGTTCCCGCAAGATGCAGGGACATCGCCTTCTGGCATTCAAAGAGGGGCTTGCCACGCTGGGTTGGAAGGAAGGTTCAAATTTCGTTTTGGAAGAACACTGGGCCGACGGACGCTACGAGCGGTTGCGGCCGCTGGCTGAAGCGCTTGCTGCTAAAAATCCAGCGGTCATAGTTGGCGACACGTCACTGACCGTGGCTGCGGCGGCCAAGGCAGCGCCCAGGACGCCAATCGTTACAGTTTCTGGAGACCCGCTGGCTGCAGGGTTGGTGTCGAGTCTTGCCCGGCCCGGTGGCATGATTACCGGGGTCAGCAATATCATTACGCAACTCAACGAAAAGCACATCGAATTGTTGCTGGATGCGGTACCGAAGCTGCGGCGCATCGGCATACTTGGCGATCCCAATAATCCGTTACATGCGATGATGCTGGAAGGCACACGCCGCGCGTTGGCACAACGATCCGTCGAGGGCCGTTTTGCAGAGGCCGCCAATGCGGAAGGTATCGAACCGGCCATCGCACGCTTGTCGAAAGAAGGCGCGCAAGCGCTGGTCGTGATGTCGAGCGCGTTACTGGCATCGGAGCGGCAACGTATCGCAAAACTTACTGCGCATTACCGCTGGCCGGCGATTTCCGGGGCAAGCGAGAATGCAGAGGCCGGTGCATTGCTCTCCTATGGTACTGACCGGTCGGCGCTCTACCGACGCGCAGCGTACTACGTCGACAAAATTCTCAAGGGTACGAAGCCGGGCGACTTGCCCATAGAGCAGCCGACAACGTTCGAGCTGGTGGTCAATATGAAAACCGCCAAGGCTCTTGGCATCACGATTCCACAGTCGATACTCGTGCGTGCGACCAAGGTGATCGAATGAACCGCCGCGAATCTCTGATTGCACTAATGGCGTTTGGCGCTGCAGGCAGTCCGCATGTCTTGAAGGCACAGCAGCCAGACAAGATGCGACGTATCGGCGTGCTGATGGGTTATGCCGAGAGCGACCCTGAAGCACAGGCGCGTCTTGCCGCTTTCAAAAAGCGACTGGCGGCGCTGGGCTGGAGCGAGGGCCGCAACCTGATCATTAACACGCGCTGGAGCGCCGGCGATGTCGGCCGCGCAGCGGTAGCGGCAAAAGAACTGCTTGCGCTGCAATCCGAATTGGTGATGTGCAGCACCACGACGGCGACGGCCGCGCTGCAGCGGGAAACCCGTACCATTCCCATCATATTCACGGTGGTGTCCGATCCGGTCGGTGGCGGGTTCGTCAAGAGTCTGGCGCGTCCGGGCGGCAATATCACCGGCTTTATTAACATCGAACCTTCGCTGATCGAAAAGCAATTGCAAATGCTCAAGGAAATCGCGCCACGCGTAACCCGCGTCGCGGTGATGTACAACCCAGATACGGCGCCGTACGCAGAGTATTACCTGAAGTCGTTGACGGCGGCTGCGGCCACGCTGGGTGTGCAGGCGTACCCGGCAACTGTGCGCAGCGAAGCCGACATTGAAGCGGTCATCACCAAGCTCGGCACGGCGCCGGGCGGCGGCCTGCTCGCCATGACCGACAGCTACATGGTCGTGCATCGCAAGCAGATCATCGCGCTCACCGCGCAACGCAAAATGCCGGCGGTCTACTTTTCGGGCTATTGGGCTGTGGATGGCGGCCTGATTTCCTACGGCATCGAAGTGACCGACCTGTTCGACCGTGCCGCAGGCTATGTCGATCGCATCCTGCGCGGCACAAAACCCGCCGATCTTCCGGTCGAACAGCCGACGCGGTTTGAACTGATGGTGAATCTGAAAACCGCCAAGGCGCTTGGACTAACGATACCACCGACGATACTGGTGCGCGCGGACAGGGTGATTGAATGACCCTCTCAGGCCGGAACCCAATTCTCCACGCGCAGGCCATGCACCCTGGAGAACTCGCGCGTGTTGTTGGTAACCAGTATCAGATCGAGGCACAGGGCATGGGCAGCTATCAAGGTATCCAGCGGGCCTATCGGTTTGCCGTCTGCTTCAAGATGCGCGCGCGCTTCGCCATAGCGGTCTGCCGCCCGCTCATCGAAGGGAACGACGTTGAGCGCGTCAAGCACGCGGCGCAACGCCGGCCGGTTAGCATCGCGCTTGGTGCTTTTTTCGATACCGTAGCGCAATTCCGCGAGGGTAATCGACGATACCACCATGTCGCGCGGGTTTTCCAGCTTAAAGCGTTCGATGACGGCCTGGTGGTGGGGGCGCGCGTTGAGCACGTAAACCACGGTGTTGGTATCCAGCATGTAGCGCATTATGCCGTCCAGTCGCGCTTGTCGACGGCGGCCGGCTGCTCTCGTTCCATCCCAAAGCCTCGCGGCGAGGTGGCGAGCGCCTCGGCAAGCGCCTCACCGAGGTTGCGCTGCTTTGGCTTCAGATATGCAGCCAGCGCCTCGTGTATCAACGCGCTGCGAGTCTTGCGCTGCCGCTTGCACTCGCGCTCCAGAACTTTCGAGAGTTCGGGTTTCAGTCGTACGGAAATCGCCATGACCAAGCCTCCTTTAGGAGACGGAAATTGTCCTACAAGTGTATCACACCGAAATCTGAGACTGACTTTGCTGCGTGGGACAGGGTGATTGAATGAAGCGCCGTCACGTCATCCAGTTCGTTGCCGTGTCATCCGCGCTAGTCGCGCTACATGCGCGCGCGCAGCCGGCACGCAAGATTGTCAGAGTCGGTGTTCTGATTTCAAACAACCCTGAAATTTCCGCATCGAGGAATTTGAACTTCAAGGAAGGCATGCGCAAACTGGGCTGGATCGAGAAACAAAATGTCGAGTACGTCGAACGTTACGCTTACGGCGATTTTAGCCGCTACGAAGCGCTGGCCACCGAATTGCTTGCGGAAAAGGTGGACATCATCAAGGCCGCCAATATGGACTTGGCAAAAGTGGCAGCCAGGGTTGCGCCCAATCTTCCTATCGTATTTACGGGTGGCGCCGACCCCGTGGGTGCCGGTGTTGTTGCCAGTCTCGCGCGGCCGGGCGGCAATGTCACGGGATTTTCATCGTCCAACGCCGAACTCGCGGGCAAGCGGGTCGAGCTGCTGAAGGAGATACGCCCACAACTCAAGCGCGTGGCGATGCTCCTCAGTTCGACTGGAAGCGACGTTTCCGTCAAGCCTATTGCGGAAGCAACTCGCAAGCTCGGGTTGGAATTTCAGACATTCAAGGTCGAGCGTGCGGCGGAACTAACCGGGAGGTTTGACGCGATCGCACGCTGGAAGGCCGACGGGCTCCTGCTGCCCAGCACCGCATTGTTCACCAACGAACTGCGGCAAATCGTACGCCACGCCGAGCGCACAGGCATGCCCGTTGTTTATGTTGATTCCAGTTTTGTCACGGCCGGCGGGTTAATGTCGTACGCACCCGATTTCGCCGATATCCACCGGCGCTCCGCCGAGTACGTGGACAGGATTTTGAAAGGTGCGAAGCCAGCCGATTTACCGGTTCAACAACCCACGAAATTTGAACTCGTTATTAACATGAAAACCGCCAAGGCGCTGGGCGTCACGATTCCGCCATCAGTGATGGTGCGCGTGGACAAGGTGATCGAATGAAGCGCCGCATTATTCACCGCCCCGCAAAATTACTTCGCGACGAGCGGATTCTCCCAATGCAACCCAGCAAACCGCGCGAAGTCTCCATCGGTGGAACACAGAATCAGCCCATGCTCGATAGCCAGTGCGGCGAGATGCGCGTCCGGGACCAGGTTCGCGTGAACTCCGGGCGCCTCCAGCAGTGCGCCAAGAATCTCGCGATGTCGATTCTCGGGTTCCGGAATCCACACCGAATCACAGCCAAGCCACATGAGTACTTGCCGCCAAGCGTCGGATACGGTCGCGGGACGATCAAACACACGCGGATTGGTGGTGATGCGCAGGAATGCCAGGAGGCTCGCCCAAGGCAGACCGACCGGCGCCGCGCCATTCAGCCGTCCATCGAGCCAACTGCGCGCTCGCTCGTGATGGGGAAGCGCATCAGTGCTTGCGTAAATGAGCAGATTGGCATCGACCAGAATCACTTGAAGCGCTCGCTTTCTGCGATTGCAAGCACTTCGGCCACATTGTCGATGTTACCAAGGCATCGTCCCAGGTTCAGTGTGCGGGTGCGGAAGGGCTTGCGCGGTGCCGCGGGCGGCGCAGTCATGCGTCCCAAGCCCTGTCGCAGTGCCTCATTCACAACGGCTTTCAAGCTCGCTTTGCGC
>Ga0315912_10004394_pt1 | contig 13388 bp, 13 predicted proteins | sample VfabasoilMG_FD_204469 | JGI IMG/M metagenome (GOLD analysis project Ga0315912, IMG submission 204469) | Garden soil microbial communities collected in Santa Monica, California, United States - V. faba soil | ecosystem: Environmental > Terrestrial > Soil > Garden | place: USA: California... | reverse complement strand
CACATGGTTGGCCCTGACGCGGGCGAGATCATTCAGGGATTTGCTGTGGCGCTGAACAGCGGCGCCACCAAGCGCCAGTTTGACGCCACCATCGGCATACACCCGACGATGGCGGAAGAATTTGTCACGATGCGGGAAGCGGCTGCGTAAAAAACAACCGCGTTTCCGCCTTGGCGTTACCCGCGTAACGCTTTCAACTCGATGCTTCCATCAAAGAACTTCGGTGCCTGCCGGAGAAACGCGTCGATCTGCGCCGTGCTCCACCCGCCAAACTCGCAGTTCAGCCGGCATTTGTCTTCAATCTCGGCACGCGTGAGCGGTTCCTGCGCGCCGCCGCGTATATGGCCCTGGCGTTCTTCCACTACGCTGCCGTCTTTCAGGGTCATGCGAATGTGGCCGGTATAGGCCTTGGGATACGGATTGTTGGGATCGACCACGTAACGCACTTTGGATGACAGCGCGAGTATGCGTTCGTCTCTCACAGTCTTTTCGGTGAACGCAGCCAGCCCCGCGCCGCCGGTGATGAACGCCACCGCGATATTAAACGGTGCGCTGAACTTCGCCGCGTAATCGTTCGCCGGACGATGCTTGGATGGCAGCGGGTCCCACAGCCGGTGCACATAGCCTTCGGCGGTTTCGCAAAGTATGTCGGTGACGTCTTCGGCTTTGATACCACGCTTGGACAATCTGAGCGCGCAATCGACGTACGGCTGGTTCATGGTACCGGTCGCATACGGCTTGAAGGTGATGACGTCGGTGTACCACTGTTTGCCAAAATCTCTGGTCAACACCGAGTAGTCGCCGTCGGCATTACGCGCGAACGCATAGTAAAAACCGTGCGTGCCCTCGAACACGGTGCGCGGGCCGAGAAAGCCGTGCTGTCCAAAGCGTGCGGCCTGTATGCCGATTTTCGCCGCCCAGCCGGCGTGCAGACGCTTGGTCCACGCGCCCTCCGCGAGATACTCGATAATGCCGCTCGCCATACTGCCAGCGATGCCCAACGCATCCACAGTCTGCTTGCGGTTTAAACCCATGGTCACGCTTACCGCCAGCGTTGCGGCCATAGCACCGATCACCGCCGTGGGATGAAATCCGGACTTGTGGATCGCCTTCGGTACCACCATTGATGCGCGGCACAGCGTTTCGATGCCGACCACCATGCCCTTCAGAGCGGCTTTTCCGTCGCAACCGAAGCGCTCGCACGCTGCCAGCACCGCCGGCATGATAACCACGCTCGAGTGCACCGGGCCGCCCTCGAAGGTGTCGTCGAAATCCTCGCCGTGCCCGGCGCAGCCGTTGATCATCGCCGCGATTTCGGGTGCGTACGTAGTCTTGTGCCCGATCGCTGTTGCGGGCCCGCCGCTGTCCACACCCGCGATCACCGCCCTGACGTAATCGGTGTTGCGCGCGGCGACGCACAGCCCCACGACATCGATGAGCAACTCGTCCACGCGTTCACGTACGGCTGCGGGAATCTCATCCGCATTTAACGCCAGTGCACAATCCACCAACTGTTCGGCAATCGATACTTCGGGTAGTAGTCCGGTCATCTTGAATGGCTTTCGCAAAAAATACGGGGATGCATCAGGCATCCCCGGCAGCTACATTATCCGCCAGATCAGCGGGCGACCTTGACGCCGCCTTCGGTCAGGATATTGCGCGTAATCTCCGAGTAACTGTCACCGAACTTGCCCATCTCGGCGCTGCGCAAATAAGCCGATTCGAACTGGTTGTCGGCCAGATACTTTTTCCACGTCGGCGTCTCAATCAGTTTTGCGAACAGATCTTCCCAGTACTTGATCGCATCGGCCGGAATACCCGGCGGCGCGACGATGCCGCGCACCTGCGGCACGTTAATGACGTCAAATCCGGCTTCCTTGATAGTCGGCACATTGGCGTACGCCTGCAAGCGCTTTTCCGCCACCTGTGCGATCACCCGCATATTGCCTGCGCGGATGTGCTCGCCTGCTTCCTGCGGTTCGATGACCATCATATTCACATGACCACCGAGCACTGCCGCAATACGCTCGCCGCCCCCTGGGAACGATATATATGCCCAGTTCGCGCCCGTATTTTTCATCAACACCTGCCGTACCAGCCAGTCGCGGCTGCCAATCGATCCCCCGGACTGTTTCATCTCGCCCGGCTTCTGCTTTGCGGCATCGATAAAATCCTTGAGCGTTTTGGTCGGCGAATCCGCCTTGACAGCCACCAGCGCCGGTTCGGTCACCAGACGCACGATCGGAGTGAGATCCTTCATCGCAAATTTGGCTTCCTTGCGCATCAGCGGATTGGTGAACCACAAGCCGGTGAAAATGGCGATGGTATGGTCGTCGCCTTTCTTCTCCGCGAGATACGCCATCGCAGTCAGGCCGCCGCCACCGGTTTTATTGACGACCTGCATTCGTATCGGCGCGATGTTTTCTTTTTCGATTGCGTTGGCAATAAACCGCGCCAGCACGTCGCCCCCGCCCCCGGGGCCGGTATGCGTGACAAACTCCACCGGCTTTGACGGTTTATATTGTGCCAGCGCCGATACCGACACTATTGAAAAAACAGCCGCAACAGCAATAACTGCCTTATTGTGCAACATAAGATACCTCCTCCTCGTTTTGATTTTAGATTTCAACCATTCTCTTCAATAGCCTTTAACCGCCATGCGTCGACGCTGCGCATCAAAGGCAGTAATAAAATCAATACCGCGATGGCCAGCATGATGGCTGAAATCGGCCTCGACCACAATATCGATAAATTGCCCTGCGACATCATCAGCGACTGTCGCAACGCGCGCTCCATGCTGTCGCCCAGCACCAGTCCCAATATCAATGGTGCGGACGGATAATCCAGCTTGCGCATCAGGTAGCCTGTCAGTCCAAACACGGCTAGCATGGCAGTATCGAACAAGCTGCCCGACACGCTGTAGACGCCAACGATGGATATGCCGAAGATCACCGGATACAGCACATGCACCGGCAGCTTAAGTATCTGCGCAAACAATGGCACCATCGGCAAATTGAGCACCAGCAGCACCACATTGCCTATGTACATGCTTGCCACCAACCCCCAGAATAATTGCGGGTTGTCCTGAATCATCAACGGTCCCGGCTTCAAACCCCACAATATGAAAGCCGCGAGCAATATGGCGGTGGTACCCGAGCCCGGTATGCCCAGTGTCAGCAGCGGCACCATTGCGCCGCCGGTTTCTGAGTTATTGGCGCCCTCAGGGGCCGCGACGCCTTCGGGCACGCCAGTGCCAAATTTTTCCGGGTGCTTGGAGACGGCTTTTTCGAGACCATAGGAAAGAAACGAGGCAATGGTCGACCCGGCGCCCGGCAGCACGCCGATCAAAAAACCAACTATCGAACCGTTGATAAACGCAAAGCGGCAGGCCTTGAGTTCTTCCCAGTTCGGAAACAGATTTCGGAAACCTTTAGGCACCGGCAACAGCTGCCCCTCCTCACGCCGCTCCATATTGCCGATAACTTCACCAAGCGCAAATATGCCGATGGCAACAACGACAAAATCGATGCCGTCCAGCATCTCGCTGTTGCCGAAAGTGAATCGGGATTCCGCGGTAAACAAATCCGTGCCTATGCCGGCGATCCACAGGCCGACCATCATCGCGAGCAGCGCCTTGATCATCGACGCACCCGCGAGCAGCACCACCATCGCCAGCCCCATCACCATCAGCGCGAAATATTCCGGCGAGCTGAACTGCAAACCGAACTTCGCCAGCGGGGGTGCGATCAGCATCAGACCGACAACACCCACCGTGCCCGCGATAAAAGATGCAATGGCCGCGATACCCAAAGCGGCGCCAGCCCTGCCCTTGCGAGCCATCTGATAGCCGTCGAGGCAAGTTACCACCGACGCCGATTCGCCCGGCACGTTAAGCAGGATCGAAGTCGTTGATCCGCCATATTTTGCGCCGTAGTAAATGCCGGCCAGCATGATGACCGCGCTGGTTGCCGGCATTTTAAAAGTCAGCGGCAGCAACATCGCTATAGTCGCAGCCGGTCCCAGCCCCGGTAAAATGCCGATAACAGTGCCCAGAAAACAGCCGACAAAACACCACATCAGGTTGCCCGGCGTCAGCGCAACGGCAAAACCCTGCATCAAACCGCTGATAACGTCCATATCAGAAGCCCAGAATTCCGGTTGGCAAACTCACCCTGAGCGCCAGCGGAAACACCAGATAAAAACCCGCGGCACAACTTCCGGCCGTGATCGCCGCAGTCGCCAGCGATTTACGATATAACACTGCGACAATGAAGAATGTGAGCAGTGCAAAACTAAGCATGAAGCCCAGTGTCTTGAGCAGACCCACGCACAACGCAAACGCAAGCCATGCCACCAGTGCATTGCCGACTTCACGCCAGTTGAGCGGCTTGCGTTTTGCATTTTCGGCGCGGCGCAAAAATGACGCAGCGATCAGCAGCAGCGACAGGACCACCATCGCGATGCCATACCACAGCGGAAAAAATCCCGGCCCCGGTCCGTCAATTCCGCTGTACTCCATACTGCGAGACTCGACAATAATGAATATGCCGAGTCCCGCCAGCACTGCGCCGGAAATAACGTCGCCGCGATTTACCCGGCCAGAAGCCATTACGATGCCGCCGGGCGCTGTGTTTTTTTATAGCGGCCGATCGGCACCAGTTCGGCAGTGGTACCGCCGGGCGCGCGGAATTTAACCGGAATCACACCGGGATCGCTGATAATCTCGCAGCCCTGTGTTCTGATTTGCTCGGCATATTTTTCGATGTCATCCACTTCAATCGCGAAGTGATGGATGCACGGGCCTTCGCCGGATGCTTTTGACTCTGCGGAATCTGTGCCGTCGTCATACTTGATCAGTGTGAAATCCATCGCACCGTCGGTAAGATGCCGCGACAGATGGTCGCGCGTCTTGCGTGTTTCAACTTCCCAGAAACCGAATACTTTTTGATAAAACGCCGTGGTTTCTTCCAGATTTTCAACCTTCAATGCCAGATGCACAATACGACTGTCCATGTTGATCTCCTTAAAATTCGTAGCCCGCTCCCGCCAGCATAGGCCTGGCCGCAGGCGACGTTAAGCGTGAAATAAAATCCTGCGCGAGGGTGGTATGCCTGCTCTGCGCGATGCACCCTGCGGAATAAGTGGCCTTGGCCTGGAATTCTTCCGGCAACGGCCCTGCGTACGTTACACCCTTTATCGGCAGTATCTCCGTATTCTGCGTTATACCGATGGCTTGCGCGTCGCCTTCAGCCGCCAGCCAGTTCATTGCCGCGTTGCCGTTGGGAAAAAATCGTAACCGTGTTTTTACCTCATCGGCAATGCCGAGCTTTTCCAGACAGGCCATCACGATTTTGCCCGCGGTCGCCACCGCCGGATCGGGAAAGGTGATCACACTCGCCGTGAGTAACGCATCGCACAGGCTTTCCGCACTGGCGATAGCGGGTTTGGTCGCACCCGCCCGGACCGCGACGCCGGTGCCGACCTTGCCCAAATCAAAGCGCCCTGCCGCGACAAAGCCAGAGACGATCAACTCATCGATCATGGTGTTGGTGAGCACGATCACATCCACCGGTGCGCCGCCCAGCGCTTTGGCTTTCATTGCGCCCACTGCGCCGAATTCGGCAGCGACCTCGTCGCCGGTATCGCGCTTGAAATCGGCAATGACGTGCTGCACAACAGATTGAGCTGCACCTGCGCTTAAAATATGCAATAAAATCATATAGTTAAGAAATTAGATTCACTTCCGCGGCAATAGCGTCGCCCATTTCACGTGTGGATGCCTTGCCACCAAGATCCGCCGTCAGCACTTTGCCCGCCTTGACTACGTTTTCCGTCGCGCGCTCCATCAAATCCGCCGCTTTCAATGCTGCTGGCACTTTGTGTTTGTGACCCAGCCACGCCAGCAGCATTTGTCCCGACATGATCATCGCGTACGGATTGGCGATGCCCTTGCCCGCGATATCCGGCGCGGAGCCATGCGTGGCCTGCGCCATCGCGCGTTGCGGCCCTGCCGACAGGCCCGGCGCTAGCCCGAGCCCGCCGACCAGCGCTGACGCCGCATCCGACAGTATGTCGCCAAAAGTGTTGGTGGTGACGATCACATCGAACTGCTGCGGCTTCATGATCAGCTTCGCCGCCATGGTATCGACCAGCACTTCGTTGAATGCGATGTCGGGATATTCCTGCGCGACTTTGCGGCATTCCTCGGCAAACATGCCGCAGGCCATCTTGAACACCGTGTCCTTATGCACTGCCGTGACGATCTTGCGCTTGCGCGTGCGCGCGATGTCAAAAGCTGCGCGCGCAACCTTCTGCGAGCCGGAGCGCGTAATCACGCGTATGCCGATGGTCATATCGGGCGTGGGACGAAATTCGCCGTAGCCCAGATGCACATTACGATCGGGCGGAAAACCTTCGTTGTTTTCACGCACCAGTACCAGATCGACATCTTTGTAAATGCACGGCACGCCGGGATAAGATTTCGACGGACGGATATTCGCGAACAAATCGTAATGCCGGCGCAGGATCGGATGCGGATTGATCGAATTCGGATTGTTTTTCGGATACGCCTGATGGCCGATCGGCCCCAGTACCCAGCCGTCGAGCGTATCGAGCATGTCGAGGGTGCCCGGCGGCAGAGTGTTGCCGAGTTCATCGAACGCCTTCTTGCCGATAGGCACCGCGTGCCAGTCGATGGCCAGCTGCGCTTTGGCCGCGGCAGCGCGCATGACCTTGATCGCCTCCGGCACGACTTCGAGTCCGATATCGTCGCCTTCCAGAATACCGACCCTTAACGCTCTGTCCATGGCCACCCCGAAAAAGTAGCGGAGTTTAGCATGAGGGCGCATCGCTTCCAGAGTGTGAACGGCAAAATTTACTCAACTGTGCCCAGCGGTTTACCATAAGCCCCATGAAGCGATTACACAATGCGCGCCACGCAGCCGAGGCGCATCTGATACGTGGTTATCTCGAATCGTACGGCATAACCGCCATAGTGCGCGGCGAATTTCTCACCGGCGGCATCGGTGAGTTGCCAGCCGACATCTGTGCCGTATGGCTGGAAGACGATGCCTCATATGTGCGTGCGGACCAACTGGTGCGCGAATTTCTGCACGGCACGGCGGCATTGCGCGCCGGTGCGCCTTGGCCTTGCTCGCAGTGTGGCGAGTCACTTGAAGGCCAGTTCACCGAATGCTGGAACTGCGGCTCGCCGCGTCCCGATTAGAATACATTTCTTCGTTCAGTGCCTCTTGCCGTTCATTCGGCCTACGAACCCGTCACCCACCCGCGCGTGCGTTCAACCGCCTGCTTCCAGATTGCGCGCAGTTTCTGCGCCTCACTCCGCTTCATCAGAGGCTCGAACCGCCGTTCAACCTGCCATTGCACATCGATTTCGTCCGCACTTTTCCAGTAGCCCACGGCAAGACCGGCAAGGTACGCCGCTCCGAGCGCGGTGGTTTCCGTAACGCGCGAACGCACGACGGGCACGCCCATCACATCAGCCTGAAACTGCATCAATAAATCATTGCTTGCGGCGCCACCATCGACTCGCAACTCGGTGATGTTGATGCCAGAATCCGTTTGCATGGCATCGAGCACATCGGCAGTCTGATAGGCGATGCTTTCAAGTGCGGCGCGTGCGATATGCGCGGCCGTGCTGCCGCGCGTGAGGCCGCTGATGTTGCCGCGCGCGTACGGGTCCCAGTGCGGACTGCCGAGTCCCGCGAATGCAGGCACGAAATAGACGCCGCCATTGTCTGAAACGCTTGCCGCAAGCGCCTCGACCTCTGATGCCGATTTGACAATGCCCAAGCCGTCGCGCAGCCATTGCACTACCGCGCCGCCGATGAATACACTGCCTTCGAGCGCATATTCTCGTGCTGCGCCGTGCTGTGTTGCGCAAGTCGTCAGCAATTGATTCTGTGATTGAATAATTCGCTCGCCGGCATGCATCAGCATGAAGCAGCCGGTACCGTAGGTGTTCTTCACCAACCCTGGTTTGACGCAGCGCTGGCCGAATAACGCTGCCTGCTGGTCGCCTGCCACGCCTGCGATGGCAATCGGCGCGCCGAATAGTTCGGGCATGGATTGAGTCACCATTGCGCTGGAGCGCATCACTTGCGGCAGCATATTGCGCGGCACATCAAAACGTTCAAGCAAGGTCTCGTCCCACGTGCCGTCGTGCAAGTTGTACAGCAACGTGCGTGAAGCGTTCGATATGTCCGTCACGTGCGCCTTGCCACCCGAGAGCTTCCACAGCAGCCATGTATCGATGGTGCCAAAGGCCAGCCTGCCATCGCGTGCCATTGTACGCGCTTGCGGCACATGGTCGAGCAGCCATTTGATCTTGGTGGCGGAAAAGTACGCATCCAGTACCAGCCCGGTGCGCCGCGTGATTTCAGCGCCATATCCCGCCGCTTTAAGTTCATCACAAAATCCTGCTGTGCGGCGGTCTTGCCAAACGATGGCGTTGTGTACCGGTGCTCCGGTCGCCCGATCCCACACCACCGTGGTTTCGCGCTGATTAGCAATGCCGATGGCAGCAATGTCGCGCGCAGTCAGTTTCGCGTTTGCCAGAGCTTCGCGTGCGACAGCCAATTGGGTATCCCATATCTCATTCGGATCGTGCTCGACCCAGCCGGGCTGCGGATAGATCTGCTGAAACTCGCGTTGCGCCATGCCATGCACCGCACCCGCATGATCGAATACCATCGCACGCGAGCTGGTGGTGCCTTGATCTAACGCGAGAATGAAATTCATTTATGCAATGAAAACAGACACTTAAAATTTACCCGCGGTACGGCAATTGCTGCGCCCATTACACAGCACGTCACCACGATACGCTAAAATACGCGCCTGCAAAAGTTGCACTCCCCGTCTGCCCACCCTCAAGGAATGTTTAGTGAAACAAATCAATGTAGCCATTATTGGCACCGGCTGGTGCGGGGGAATCCGCGCGGAAACCTGTGCGATGAATCCGCTGGTGAAGGACATACACGTCGTCGAGACACGTCCGGAACGGCTGGCCGAAATCGCAAAAAAAACCAATGCCAAATCCGCCACCGCCGACTACAAGGACATCATCAAGCGTGACGACGTGGATGCCTTATTTATCTCCGCGACGCCCGAAGTACTGCACTATCCGATGGCACGTGAATCGCTGCTGGCCGGAAAGCATGTGTTTCTGGAAAAACCGATTGCGCTGGAACTGCACGAAGCCGACGAGCTGAATCACCTCGCCAGAAAGAATAGTTTGAAATTCAGCATTGGTTACTCGCAGCGCTTCAATCCCAAGTTCGCCTATGTGAAACAGTCGCTGCGCGACGGCACGTTGGGCAAACCGGTCAGCGCACTAGTGAGCCGCCATATCGGGCGCGGCCTTGGTAAAAAAATTACCGGCCGCAGCAAGCTCTCCCCTGCCGCGATGGAAGCCACACATGACCTTGATTTTGTGATGTGGTGTTTGCAGCCGGCGAAACCGATACGGGTGTATTCAACGGTGAATTACGGTGCAATGAAAGCATCTACCGGCGCTGACATACCCGACACACAATACATCACCGTGACATTCGACAACGGCGTGTCGTGCGTGGTGTGCGCGGGCTGGAGCCTGCCGCCCGCATATCCCAATTTTTCGATGACGTGGATCGAGATGATAGGCACCGAAGGCGCACTGATTGTAGACGACACGCATCGCGACACGCAGTTGACGACGATGAAATCCGGCATCGTGCACCCGATGTCCACCATGCCCGGCGAGTCCGTCGAGCATACCTACGCTGGGCCGATGGCCGCCGAGACTGTGCATTTTATTGAAGCCGTCGCCTGCGACCGCCCGGTGCTGGTCACCGGTGAAGAAGCGCGGGACGTGATGGAGGTCTATATCGCTGCCGATCTGTCGGCGGAACGCCACGAACCGGTGAATCTGCCGTTGCCGGAATCACGTCCTGCAGTAGCGGCGGTACGATGATTAAAAACCCCAAAAAAATCGGCCTCGCCATCATAGGCGCGGGCCGTGTCGGCCTGATTCGTGGTGAACTCGCCGCTCGTCATCCGTCGGTCGGCTGGATCGGCATTGCCGAAAAAAACCCGGAACGCGGCGAGATAGTGCGCGAAAAATGCGGTGCGGATTTTGTTACCACGGATTATCGCGAGCTGTTGTCGCGTCCCGAAGTGAATGCGGTAATGGTCTCCACCGACGAGCATCTGCACGTTGATCCGGTGATCCTTGCCGCCGAGCGTAATTTGCCGTTGCTGATTGAAAAACCGCTGGCGACCGACCTCGCCGAATCCGCGCAAACGCTGGCGGCCATCGAAAAATCCGGCGTTGATGCTGTCGTCGGTTACACGCAGCGCTTCCGTCGTCGCTGGCTGGTGGCCAAGGAAAAGGTCAAATCCGGTGCGCTGGGCGAAGTCACCATGGTGACTTCGCGCGCGTTCATGAACCGGCTCGTCGCCATCGACAACTACAAACGCAGCGACAACCGTTCTGAAGTCACACCGATGGTGATTTCCGGCACTCACGCCCTTGATGTGGTGATGTGGCTTATGGAAGCCAAAAAACCAGTTGAGGTTTACGCGCGCTCTGTGAACAAGGCGCTCGGTCCGACGTGGCAAGGCGTAGACGGCACCGGCTACACCATCAGCTTTGACGACGGCGCGATTTATCATGGCGTGATTTCGTGGGCGCTGCCGGAAATCTGGCCCGGCGCGGTGTATTCGCTGGAAGTCGGCGCAGTGGGCACCGAAGGCGTGCTCACCATCGACGATACGCATCGCGACATGGTGCTCGCCACTAACCTGATCCAGGCCGAAGGCTATGCGCCCGACAAACGGCGTCACGTCGATTTTCTGACCAGTTATCCGGTGGGCGACATGGCGTTGGGCGAACTGCGTGGCCCGATGCGCGAGGAAACCAACTCGTGGCTGAATCGCGTATCGCTCGGCGTAACCACGCAACACGCTACCGCGCGCGAGGGCCACAATCGTTTGATGCTGACGAAAGCAATTGATCTCTCGGCGAAATTGAAACGGCCGGTAAAGCTGCCGATCACGCCGGAAGATGAAAAGATGACTGCGTGAGCATCTGTTGCAGTTAACCCACCATTAAACGAGGAGAAATGAAATGAAAAATATTTTTTTTAAACAATTACTTACAACATTTTTATTCTGTGCAGCCAGCGTAGCAACGGCGCAGGATTACCCGAGTCGCACTGTGCGTATGGTGGTGCCGTTCGCGCCGGGTGGCGCGTCCGATTTTGTCGGACGCATTTTGCAGCCGCGTATGGCCGAACTGCTGAAGGAACAAGTCGTGGTCGATAACCGCGCGGGCGCCGCCGGCAACATCGGCGTGGAAGTCGCGGCGAGAGCCAATCCCGACGGCCACACGTTCCTGCTCGGCAACATCGGCACCATGGCGATCAACGCTAATATCTTCACCAAATTTCCGGTGAAGCCGTTAAACGATCTCATTCCTGTCACGCAGGTGGTCGATGTCGCGGGCTGTCTGGTGGTGCATCCGAATCTTCCGGTTAAAAACGTGAAAGACCTGATCGCCTACATCAAGGGCAATCCGGACAAGCTTAACTACGGTTCTCCCGCGCCCAGCAGTGCGAACAACCTCGAAATGCTGATGTTTCTGGCCCATATCGGCGGTACGGTGACGCAAGTCAACTATAAAGGCGGCGCGGGACCAGCGATGATCGGCCTGCTGGGTAATGAAGTACAGTTAATGTTCGTCACGTTCTCCTCGGCGATCACCTTTGCAAAACAGGGACGGGTGCGCATGCTGGCGACGATATCGCCAGAGCGTATTCCCGCCATGCCCGACGTCCCCACCATGCGCGAGCAGGGCCAGAACATGGTCGTCGGTTCGTGGCAAGGCATATACCTGCCCAAAGGCACACCCGCGCCGGTTGTCAAAAAACTTTTCCAGGTCGGACATGAGACCATGAAACACCCCGATGTCATCAAACGCCTCACCGACAGCGGCGTCAGCATTGTCGTCAGCAAATCGCCTGAAGAATTCAAAAAATTCTGGCAATCCGAAAACGACCGTTTCGCAAAAGTGATCCGCGACGCGAAGATTCCGACTGAGTAATTCACACCGTCGCACCGGGAAACCGAAAAGGTAACGCCATGAATTTCGCAATTGAAGATTCCGCCGAACAAAGCGCATTTCGCGCCGAAGTGCGCAAGTTTTTCGAGCAAAGTATTCCGCCAAATCTTGAGCACTCGGTGGATCCTTGCGATATGTCGTTCGAGCAATATCAGTTGCGGCGCGATGTAGGCCGCAAGCTCGGCGCAAAGGGATGGCTCTATCCGTCGATGCCCAAAGAATACGGCGGCGGCGATCTTTCTGCGGAGAAAGTCGCCATCATTTACGATGAGCTGTCACGCGTCGCATTGGCATTGCCGCCGTATTACGACGCCGGCGGGCGCATGGCCGCGCCCACGATACTGGTGTGGGGCACGCCCGAGCACAAGCAGCGTTTCCTGCCGCCGATCTGCCGTGGCGAGGTTCGCACCTGGCAGTTGCTGACCGAACCGGGCGCGGGCTCCGATCTCGCCGGCATCAAGACAACTGCAATTCGCGATGGTGATGCCTATGTGGTGAATGGACAGAAAATGTTCGTCGGCAGTTCGCACGGCGCGGATTATTCGTGGACGATAGTTGTCACCGATCCGAAAGGCGAACGGCACAAGAACCTGTCGTGGCTGATGATTCCGATGAATCTGCCGGGTATCGCCGTCACGCCGATGGATCTGCTGGCTACCGGCGGCGAAGGCGGCAGCGGTTCCGGCGTGAAGAACGCCGTATTCTTCGACAACGTACGCGTTCCTGCAGATCACCTGGTTGGCGGCGAAAATAACGGCTGGAAGGTGGCGACCACGCATCTGGAAGTCGAGCACGGCGGCATGGGGCGCCTTGCCGACCGCCGCGTGATTTATGACTTCATCAATCTATGCAAAGAGCGGCAGGAAGGTTGGGCCATCGCCGACGACCCGGCCTCGCGCGCGGAACTCGTCGATCTTTACATCGAAGCAGAGATTACAAGGTTGTTTGCGCTGCGTAACCACTGGCTTGCACATTCCGGCGAGCCGCGCCCCTACGAAGGCTCGCAATACAGTCTGCGGCGCAAGCTGTCGGGCCTCGATATCGCGGAGAAAATGCTGCGCATCGCGGGACCGCTGGTGCTCACCAAGGACAAGCGCTGGGGGCCGCTCAAAGGTACCATCGAATACTTCCAGCGCGACGCCATCACGGCGCTGCATCCCGGCGCAACCACCGATATTCAGCGCGTCATCATGGCGCGGCGCATCGGCATCGGCGGACGCGAGCGTGAAAAAGCCGCCAATCTGCGCTGACCTCATCCCCACCCTACCCT
>Ga0315912_10004393_pt1 | contig 13389 bp, 6 predicted proteins | sample VfabasoilMG_FD_204469 | JGI IMG/M metagenome (GOLD analysis project Ga0315912, IMG submission 204469) | Garden soil microbial communities collected in Santa Monica, California, United States - V. faba soil | ecosystem: Environmental > Terrestrial > Soil > Garden | place: USA: California... | reverse complement strand
GCGTACGGCGTGTCGAACACGCTCGGCTACGCTGCGCGGGTGACGTTCCTGGTCGGTGCCGACGGCAGGATCGCGCGCGTGTGGCCCGACGTCGATCCCGGCGTGCACGCGAAGGAAGTGCTGGCGGCGGTCCCGGCCGCCAGCTTGCCGGCGAAAAACTGAGCCGAGCCCCGCCCTTTGACGCTCCGGAACGGGGAGCTACGCTTGGAAGCGGTGAGGTGATGGCCAAGATGCGTTCTGCTCGGGGTGCGCGTTCGGGTGCGGTGCTCTTGATTGCTTTGGCTGGGTGCGCCGGGCACTCGACGACGAGGCCAGGGGTCGGCGACGAGCCCGCGAACGAGGATCCCAAGGTCGGCAACGAGACGCCGGAAGCCCCGGACGGGATCGACAGGAGCTCCCCGATCGCGTCCATCGACGACAAGATCAACCCCGAGGCCACACCCGGAACCGCGGTCGGCACCGGAGGCAGCGCTGACCCCGGCACCGAGGTACCAACGCCCGCCGGCACCACCGTTTCCGTGGTGGGGCCGCAGGCGGAGTATGTCCTCGCAACGTTCGCCGCGACCTCGGGGCCCGACGAGATCTCGGGCTCCGCGCCCGGCCAGGGCTGGGTCAGCGAGCAGTCGCTCGACGCGGATCACGCCGAGCTCGCCGTTCCGGGGAGCGCGACGGCCGCCGCCGCACTCGTCAGTGCGAACGGCGCCCTCGTCGATGCCGCCGTCAGCACCTGCGGCAGCCGGCCGCCCGCGAGCGCCCGGGTGCTTTTCGTGCCCGGCGGGTACGACACGATTCAAGCCGCGCTCGACGCGGCGCAACCGGGTGACACGGTCTCGGTCGCGGCTGGCGTCTACACCGAGCACCTGCGCCTGCGTCCGTTCGTCCGGCTCGTGGGAGCTGGCGCGAGCGTCACCATTCTCGACGGGCTGGAGGTCGGGGAGAGCCTGATCGACTTCACCGGGGCGACCGCCGCCGTCGTGAGCGGTTTCACGCTACGCAACGTCGGGCAGCGGGACACCTGTGCGGATACGGCTCCGACGGACTGCTCCGGAGACTGGTACGCAGCAGCGGTGTACGCCGACGGCCACGAGAATGCCTGCGGGGCAGAGTCGTCGCTCTTGTTCACGCGCAATGTAGTCATGGGCAACGACATCGGTTTCCTCCTCTACTTCCAAGCGCGCGCGATCGTCACCAACAACGTCTTTGTCGGCAATCACAGCGCGTTCGTCGCCAATCACCACCAGGACCACGCCCTCGTCGCGCAGAACGTCTTTTACGGGAACGACTCGGCGGCCATCATCGCACAGGCCTCGTACCTCAACGTGATCGGCAACGTCCTCTTGGGCAACGGCGCCGCGTTCGCCCAGGAGTACGTTCAGCGAGGCTTCGTGGGCTGCAACGTCGTCTCCGACAACGAGTCGCTCGGGGAAGGCTTCCTGGACGGGGGCTACGTGGAGCTCGACCCCCAATTCGTGGCGCCCGAAGAGCTGGATTTTCGTCTCGCGCCGGGGTCGCTCGCGGCGGGTCTCGGTTGCCTCGGAGCTGCCCACGACGTCGCGACGGATCCAGGTGCCTTCGGCGGACCGCTCGGCGCCTGGACGCCCTAGGCTGCCGTGGCGCCACTTCGCCTCCTCGTCTACGACACCACCCAGACCGAGCGCCCACCGCGGCTGCTCGGGTGGAGCTGGCGCGTCGGAGCGCGCCTCTACGAGGCTCAGGATTGGCTCGATGCGAGCTACGGCGCCAGAAGCTTCGAGGGAGCGCTCGATTTTTTGGCACGCGCCCGGCAGCCCATCGGTGAGATCCAGTTTTGGGGCCATGGCAGGTGGGGGCGCGTGCTCATCGAGCGCGAGAGCTTCGATCGCTCGGCGCTCGCCCCAGGTCACCGCTTGCGACCGAAGCTCGATGCCGTGCGGGAACGGTTGGCGCCGGACGCGCTCATCTGGCTTCGGACCTGCGAAACCTTCGGAGCGAATCCGGGACACGACTTCGCGCGCGCCCTCGCCGACTTCACCGGCGCGCGCGTCGCCGGGCACACGTTCGTCATCGGCTACTTTCAGAGCGGGCTGCACGCGCTGTCGCCGGGCAACGTGCCAAGCTGGGATCCCACCGAAGGCCTCGCCGCGGGCAGCGCCGAGCAGCCCGAGCGTGCCCAAGGGTCAGGGCCCGGCCGCCCGAACACCATCACCTGCCTCACCGAACGGCTGCCGGGCGACGTTTGAGCGACGCGCCGGAGCTTCACCCGGAGGCGCTCAGCGGTGGAGCCAGAGGCGCAGCGTCGCCAGGAGCTGCTCGGTGTTCACGGGCTTGGCCAGGTAGTCGGAAGCGCCGGCATCGAGGCACTTCTCGCGGTCGCCCTTCATCGCCTTGGCCGTGAGCGCCACGATCGGCAGGCGCTGGAAGGCGGGCTCGCGCCGGATCAGCTGCATGGTCTGGAAGCCGTCCATCTCCGGCATCATGATGTCCATCAGCACGAGGGCGATGTCGGGCGTTCTTTCGAGCCAGGCGACCGCTTCGTGGCCCGTCTGCGCCGTGACCACCAGCATGCCGTGGCGCTCGAGGACGCTGCCGAGCGCGAAGATGTTGCGCACGTCGTCGTCGACGACGAGCACCTTCTTGCCGCGCAGGTCGTCGTCCGACTGGTGAAGGCGCTCGAGCATCTGCTGCTTGTGGGGAGGCAGGTCGGCAATCACGCGGTGGAGGAACAGCGCCGTCTCGTCGAGGAGCCGCTCCGGGGACTCCACCCCCTTGATCACGACCTTGCGGGCCAGGTCGCGCAGCTGGTCCTGGTGCTCGGGGGCGAGCTCCCTGCCCGTGAAGACGACGACCGGCAGATCGGGCAGGCTTTCGTCGTCGCGGATCAGGTTCAGCACCTCGAACCCCGAAATATCCGGCAACCGGAGATCCAGGACGACGCAGTCGATCGGCTCCTTGCGCAGGATTTCGAGCGCCGCTTCCCCGGTGCCGGCGGTGACGATTTCGATGTCGTCGTGCGCCAGGAGCTCGCGGATGCTGAGCTGCTCGGCGGCGTCGTCCTCGACGACGAGCAGGCGTCGCTTGCGCGGAACGGCGTAGGCCTTGATGCGCGAGAGCGCCGTTTCGATCCCCTCGGTGGTCGCCGGTTTGGTGATGAACGAGAAGGCGCCGCGCGACAGGGCGTCCTGACGGTTCTCGTCCAGGGTGACCATCTGGACCGGAATGTGCCTGAGCGCCGGATCCCGCTTGAGGTTGCCGAGCACCGTCCAGCCGAGCATGTCCGGCAGGAAGACATCGAGCGAGATGGCGGTGGGACGGTACTCGCGAGCGACCTCGAGCGCGTCGGCACCGCGGTTCACGACCAGGACCTTGAAGCCGGTATCGTGCGCGAGGTCCACCAGCACCCGCGCGTAGTGCGGGTCGTCTTCGATGATGAGCAGTGTCGTGTCACCCGGCTGGACGTCGGCACGGTCGTCGGGGATCTGCTCCGGGGTCGCGTCGGCCACGCGCACCGCCGTCGAAACGACCGGTGCGGCCGGGCCAGGACGCTGAGGCTCGGGCGCACCGAGCGTTGCCGGCCCCACGTACTTGAGCGGCAAGTAGAGCGTGAACGTGCTGCCGGAGTCGGGCGTGCTGCGCAGCGTGAGCTCTCCGCCGAGCAGGTGCGACAGCTCACGGCTGATCGCGAGCCCGAGCCCCGTGCCGCCGTACTTGCGGCTGGTACCGGCGTCGGCCTGCTGGAAGGCCTCGAAGATGATCTTCTGCTTCTCCGGCGCGATGCCGATGCCACTGTCGACGACCTCGAAGGCGATCACGGTGCCGGCGTGCCGCAAGATGGGATGGTTCGGAGACCAGCCGGTCTGCGCGGGGGCCACCTCCAGGCGCACGCCACCCTTCTCGGTGAACTTGAAGGCGTTCGAGAGCAGGTTCTTGAGCACCTGCTGCAGTCGCTTCTGATCCGAGAAGAAGGTGCGCCCGAGCTTCGGGTCGAGCTTCACTTCGAAGCTCAGCCGGCGCGTCTCGGCGTCGTGGCGGAACGGCCGTGCCAGCGACTCCAGAAGCGCCGCGAACGACAGCTCGGCGGGCTCCACCGTCACGGTACCCGACTCGATCTTGGAGAGATCCAGGATGTCGGTGATGAGGTTCAAGAGGTCGGACCCGGCGCTGTAGATGGTGCGCGCGAACTCCACCTGCTTGCCGGTCAGGTTCTGCTCGGGGTTTTCGCTGAGCTGCTGCCCGAGGATCAGGATGCTGTTGAGCGGCGTTCGGAGCTCGTGCGACATGTTCGCCAAGAATTCCGACTTGTATTTGGAGGTGAGCGCGAGCTCCTTCGCCTTGTCCTCGAGCTGCCGGCGCGCCTGCTCGATCTGCCGATTCTTGAGCTCGACCTCGGCATTCTGCTCGGCGAGCTCCTGGGCCTTCTGCGCGAGCTGCTCGTTGGTCTGCTGCAGCTCGCGCTGCTGCGCCTGGAGCTCGGCCGCGAGCTTCTGCGACTGGTCGAGGAGCCCTTCCGTCTGCATCGTCGCCTCGATGCCGTTCCAGACGACGCCGATGCTGCTCGTCAGCTGATCGAGCAGCGCGAGCTGGAGCTCGGTGTACGGGTGAAGCGAAGCGAGCTCGATCACGGCCTTGATCTGCCCTTCGTACAGCACCGGCAGCACGATCACGTTGCGGGGTGGCGCACGGAACAGCCCGGATCCCACGCGCACGGTGCCGGGAGGCAGATCGGACACCAGCAGGCGCCGCCGATCGAGCGCGCACTGACCGACGAGGCCCTCGCCGAGCCGGATCATGGCCGCGTGACCGCTTTCGCCGTCGTCCGCGTAGGCCGAGAGCAGGCGCAGCCGGCTCGGCCCGAACGCGCTCTGCTCGTCGATGTGCTGGTAGATGACGCCCTGGTGTGCGCCGACGAGCTGAGTCAGCTCCGACAGGAGCATCTGCCCGACGCGCATGAGGTCGCGCTGCCCTTGCAGCATGGACCCGAAGCGGGCCAGGTTCGTCTTCAGCCAATCCTGCTCCGTGTTCTGGTCGGTCGTGAGGCGCAGGTTGTGGATCATCGTATTGATGTTGTCCTTGAGCTCCACGAGCTCGCCGCGCGCTTCGACCTGAATCGACCGGGTGAGATCGCCCTTCGTCACCGCCGTCGCCACCTCCGCGATGGCGCGCACCTGGGTGGTGAGGTTCGCCGCGAGCAGGTTCACGTTGCCCGTGAGGTCCTTCCACGTGCCCGCCGCGCCCGGCACGTCGGCCTGGCCGCCCAGACGACCTTCCACGCCGACCTCGCGCGCCACCGTGCTCACCTGCTCGGCGAACGTCGCGAGCGTGCTCGTCATGTCGTTGATGGTGTCGGCCAGCGCCGCCACCTCACCCTTGGATTTCACGGTGAAAGTCTGCTTCAAGTCGCCGCTCGCGACGGCCGTCACCACCTTGGCGATGCCGCGCACCTGCTCCGTCAGGTTCGCGGCCATCACGTTGACGGTGTCGGTCAGGTCCTTCCACGTGCCGCCGACGCCCGGCACCTGCGCCTGGCCGCCGAGCTCACCGTTGGTACCGACCTCGCGCGCCACGCGCGTCACCTCGGCGGCAAAGGCGTTCAGCTGATCCACCATGGTGTTGACGGTGTTCTTGAGCTCGAGGATCTCGCCCTTCGCGTCGACCGTGATCTTGCGCGACAGATCGCCGCGCGCGACGGCCGTCGTCACCTCGGCGATGTTGCGCACCTGGCTCGTCAGGTTGCCGGCGAGCAGATTCACGTTGTCCGTCAGGTCCTTCCAGGTGCCGGCCGCGCCCGGCACGTTGGCCTGACCGCCCAGGCGTCCCTCGGTGCCGACCTCGCGCGCCACGCGCGTCACCTCGCCGCCGAAGGAGCGGAGCTGCTCGACCATCGTGTTGAGCGTCTCCTTGAGCACCAGGAGCTCGCCGCGCACGTCGACGGTGATCTTTTTCGACAGATCGCCGCTCGCGATCGAGGTCGCGACCTCGGCGATGTTTCGCACCTGAGCCGTCAGGTTCTTCGCCATCGAGTTCACGTTGTCGGTGAGGTCCTTCCAGGTGCCGGCAACGCCCGGCACTTCGGCCTGGCCGCCGAGGCGCCCCTCGGTACCGACCTCGCGCGCGACGCGCGTCACCTCGCCGGCGAAGGCGTTCAGCTGGTCCACCATCGTGTTGATGGTGGTCTTGAGCTCGAGGATCTCGCCCTTCACGTCGACCGTGATCTTGCGCGACAGATCGCCGCGCGCGACGGCCGTCGTCACCTCGGCGATGTTGCGCACCTGGCTCGTGAGGTTCGAGGCCATCAGGTTCACACCGTCCGTCAGGCCCTTCCACGTGCCGGCGACGCCCGGCACCTGCGCCTGGCCGCCCAATCGCCCTTCGGTACCGACCTCGCGCGCGACGCGCGTCACCTCGCCCGCGAAGGCGTTCAGCTGGTCGACCATCGTGTTGATGGTCTCTTTCAGCTGCAGGATTTCTCCGCTCACGTTCACGGTGATCTTGCGCGAGAGATCGCCGCTCGCGATGGCGGTCGAAACCTCGGCGATGTTGCGGACCTGCGCCGTGAGGTTCGAGGCCATGAAATTCACGTTGTCGGTCAGATCCTTCCAGATGCCGGCGACACCGGGAACCTGCGCCTGGCCGCCGAGGCGTCCTTCGGTACCGACCTCGCGCGCGACGCGCGTCACCTCACCCGCGAAAGCGTTCAGCTGATCGACCATCGTGTTGATGGTGTCCTTCAGCTCGAGCAGCTCGCCGCGCACGTCGACAGTGATCTTGCGCTGGAGATTGCCGCGCGCGACGGCGGTCGTGACGTCGGCAATGTTGCGCACCTGGGCCGTCAGGTTGCCGCACATGGCGTTCACGGAATCCGTCAGATCCTTCCAGGTTCCGGCCACGCCCGGCACGATGGCCTGGCCGCCGAGCTTGCCTTCGGTACCGACCTCGCGCGCGACGCGCGTCACTTCGCTCGCGAACGAGCGCAGCTGATCGACCATCGTATTGATGGCGTCCTTGAGCTGCAGGATCTCGCCCCGCACGTCGACCGTGATCTTCTTCGACAGATCGCCGCTCGCGACGGCAATCGTCACCTCCGAGATGTTGCGAACCTGGCCGGTCAGGTTGGAGGCCATCGAGTTCACGCTGTCGGTGAGCTCGCGCCACACGCCGCTCACGTCGGGCACGGCAGCCTGGCCGCCGAGCTTGCCGTCGGTGCCCACCTCGCGCGCGACGCGCGTCACCTCCGAGGTGAACACGCCGAGCTGCTTGATCATCGAGTTGACGATGGTCGCAGAGCGCAAGAACTCGCCCTGCAGCGGCCGCCCGTCGACGTCGAGGCGCATGGTCTGCGCGAGATCGCCCTGGGCCACGGCCGCGAGCGCACGGGTCACCTCGGTGGTCGGCCACAGGAGGTCGTCGATCAGGGTGTTGAGCGAGCTTTCCATGTCGGCCCACGCGCCGCCCTGGGCCGGAAGCCGCACGCGCTGCCGTGTCTTGCCTTCCCTGCCGACGCCCTGCCCGACCCGCGCCAGCTGCTCGGCCATCGTTTGATTGGCACCGACGACGTCGTTCACCGCGTCGGCGATCTTGCCGACGAGACCCGCCCAATGTCCGGGCAAGCGCACCGTGAAGTCGCCGCTGCGAGCCGCGAGGAGCACTTGCAAGAGCTGCCGCAGCTCGGCTTCGGGATCGCTCTCGCCCCGCGCGGTTTCGGGCCCTCCGTTCTTGGCGACTTGCGTCTCGGTCATCGAATGCTCTCCTCAGGCGGCCGACGGCGCCGCGCGATGCTCAGCGCCGCGCCAGCTCGACGAAGACGGCGACTTTCTTGCGGACGATTTCCGGGTCCAGCGGCTTCACGAGGTAGTCGGCACCGCCGGCGGCGTACGCGCGATGGATCTCCTCGGGATCGTTGCCGAACGCCGTCACGAAAATGATCGGGATGTCGCGGCTCCGCCGCAGCTCTTTCAGGTGCCCCGCCACGTCGAAGCCGTTCATGCCCGGCATCGCGATGTCGATCAACGCAACCGCGAAGGATTCGCGCAGCACGAGCTCGAGCGCCTCCTTGCCCGACTGAGCGGTTACGAGGTTGTAGTCCGGGCGCTCCAGGATCGATTTGAGCGAAATGAGGTTCTCGGGGCGGTCGTCCACGAGAAGGATGTTCGCGACGGCGCGCTTGGTGCTGACCCGGTGGTCGCGCTCGGCGACCGGCACCGTGAACCACAGCGTGGTGCCCGCACCGACCGCGCTCTCGGCCCAGATGCTGCCGCCGTGCGCCTTGACGATCCCCTGGCAGATGGAAAGCCCGAGCCCGATGCCGCGGCGCTCCTTCTTCCTGGCTTGCCAGAAGCGATCGAAGATGTGCCCGAGCTCGCCCGGCGCGATGCCGCGACCGCTGTCGCGCACCCAGACCAGCACCTCGCTCCCGCGCGACTTCGCGCCCACCGTCACCGAGCCACCGGCGTCGGTGAACTTGATCGCGTTGCCCATCAAGTTCTCGAGCACCTCGAGCAGGCGCTCCTCGTCGCCTTTCACGAGCGGCAGATCCGGCGACAGATCGGTCGCGAGGATCACGGAGGCCTCGGCAGCAACACCCTGCTGGGATTCGAGCGCCGACAGGATCAGCGCCGCGGGTTCCACCGCCTTGACCTCGAGGGCAAATTGGCCCGTTTCGAGGGCGCTGATCGCGAGCAGGTCGCGCACCATGCGCTCGGCGCGCAGCGCACTCCTGACGATACGCTCAGCCGGTCGCCGGGCGGCGGACGTCGGCAAGCGCTGCAGCAAGGAGTTGGCGGCGAGCGAGATCACGTTGAGCGGGTTTCGCAGATCGTGGGCGACGATGGAGAGCACCGTATCGCGCGCACGGACCGCCTCGAGCAGTGCTTCGTTTTCGGAGCGGAGCCGCTCGAGCTCGTCGCTCACTCTCGGAGGCGCTACCTCTCGTGCGGACTCTTCCAGGTCAGGGGGGGACTTCTTCGCTTCCGCGCTCATCGCGGGTCCTCCTCGGCGACGGGGAGCGGCGAGTCGATCACCCTGGGAATGGTCGTCAGGAGTTGCAACAGCTTCAAGGGTTTCTCGAGGCAGGCCACCGTGTTGAGCGCGGCTGCCTTGCCCCGAGCGTCGCTGTCTCCGCTGAGAACGGCGACAGGGATACCGGCAATATCGCTCCGCTTCAACTGCTCGCTCCGGAACTCGGCGCCATCCATGTTCGGCATCTGCAGGTCGAGTAGAATGAGGCTAGGCCGCTCCCTGGCAGTCAGCAATTGCCGTAGCGCATCCAGGCCGTCTTTCGCCGAACTCACCGCATAGCCGAGCTCCTCGAGAACGTCCCGCAGTGTTTCGCGTAGCTCGGGGTCGTCATCGACGACCAGAATATGGGCCCGCTGAGGCATGTCTTTTGATCCTAATCTGCCCGTGGTGTCATGGCTCGCGTAAACCAGGGCCGAGTCCGCGCGATGTCGAGCCTCGTGGCGAACTGCCCCGCCGGGGCGATTCGCCTCATGCCTCGGGCTGTCCGAGAACCAGCTGCTGCTTCATGTCACTCAGCGCGGCGTGCGTCGCATCCTGAGCCGGCACCACGCGATTCCTGAGGAACTCGCGATCGGTGGCCGTGAGCGCGGGCAGCTCGTCGCGGTACTTCCGCGTCCATTCCTCCTCCGCTCGCTCGAGCAACCCAATCACCAGCTGGTCGCTCGCGATCGGCACGGGCCGGGCGAGGAGGGGGCGCAGCGGAGCCCAAACACCGGGTGACCTCGGAACGACGCCTTCGAACGTGAGCACGCGTTGCGTGAGCGCCGCGGCTCGATTGCGATGCGAAGCGTAGCAACGCGACAGCACTCCCGCGTGTCTGCTCACGGCGGCGATGGTGAGCGCCTGTTGGTAGGTCTGCGCAGCGCAGAGCTCCTGCACGCAGAGCTCGGTGAGCCGCTCCAAGGTCGCCGCGTCGGGCAGTGTCTCGCGCACATCGAAGGGTTCGAACGTGTCGGGGCTCGAGGGGTTCATGAGACGTCCGGCTGCAACGCACATGCCACGTCGCGTGATTCGCCCGAGCGGAGCGCGCGGGACATCTTGCCTCGTGCGGGTCGGAACACGACCCGGGCGGCCCGAAGAAAACGCCTCACGAAGGCCGCGAGCCTTGGCACGGGCGGTGCAACGAGCGCTCGTCACCATGAATCGCGTGCATCAAGCGCTCTCGGCAGATGTTGAATGGATTAGTGTTTCCGCCGGTCGACGCTGCCCCGTGTGCGGGGGCTCGGCCGGGTGCAAGACCTACGCGGAGGGGCCGTTCGCGGCGTGCGGGCAAGAGCCATCGGATTGGCCGATGACGAGCGGGGCCTGGCTGCATCGCGTGCGCGCACCGCACGCTAGCGTCGCCGTGCTGGCGCGCGTCGACGTTCCCGGTCCGGCGCTTCCCACAGCCGGCTCGGCCTCATGACGGCGCCGGCTACGCCGGCGCTCGAGGGTTCCCGGATCCCCACACCCCTGCCGGCGCGGACGCCGACTCCGGTGCCGGCGCTGGGACACCGCTGCCCAGGCCTCGACGCGAACGCGCATTGGGACGAGCCCGCGGCACTGCGCGGTGACATCTTGGTTCAGGACCAGCTCGCGGCGCACGCCGCGGAGCTCGCGCGGGCGCACGGCAAGCCGGCGCGCGTCGCGGCCACCGGTCGACTGCGGCGGCGTTTTGCGCTGGTTCGGCACCAGATACGCGACGCGTACTCGGTGCTGACCGAACGCATGAAGGCCGGTCGCGATCCCTCACCGGCCGAAGAGTGGCTGATCGAGAACTGTCACGTCATCGAGGACCAGATCCGCGAGATCCACGAGGATCTGCCACGTGGCTACCTGCTCGAGCTGCCGCGGCTGGCCCACGGCAGCCTGCGCGGCTGCCCGCGTGTGTACGCGCTGTGCCTGGATTACCTGCGGCACACCGACGGCCGCCTCGAGCTCGGCACCCTGTGCGAGTACGTCGACGCCTACCAGACGGTGGAGGTGCTGACGATCGGCGAGCTCTGGGCGGTGCCGATCATGCTTCGGCTGGGCTTGTTGCTCACGGTCGGCGCGCTCGCAACGTCGGAGGCCATGTCGGGCATGCGCGAACGGGCCGACCTTTGGGCCGAGCGGCTGCTCTCGGCTCGGCGCGATGCCCGCAGCCTGGGCTCGGTGCTCGTCACGCTGGAGCGGACCGAGGGCGCGCCGGAAGCACCCTTCCTGGTGCAGCTCTCGCGCCGCCTGCGTGAGCACGACGATGCTCAGCTGAGCGTGGCGTTCGATTGGCTGGCCATGCAGAGCGAGGCCCTCGGAGCTTCCCCGCAGGAGCTCGCGCGGGTTCAGCACCTCAAGCAAGCAGCCGACCGGGTGTCGGTCGGCAATGCCGTCACGAGCATGCGGGCCGTCGGGGCCCTCGCCTGGAACGCGTTCTTCGAGCGGACGAGTGCCGTGGAAGCGTTGCTCCGGCAAGACCCGCTCGGCGTGTACTCGGCCACGGATCCCGAGACGCGCGACCGGTATCGCCACGCGCTCGAAAAAATCGGGCGCCGGGTGAAGGTCGGGGAGCTCGGCGTGGCGCGCGCCGCTCTGGCCATGGCCGAAGCCGCGGGCGCGGTGTCGCCGGAGGAGACGAGGACGTCCCACGTCGGCTACTACCTCGTGGACGCTGGGCGGCGCGCGCTCGAGCGCCGGGTCGGCTATCGGCCGCCGCTGCTCGAGCGAATGCGCCGCGCGGTGCTCACCCATCCTGGCTTCTTCTACTTCGGCGCCACCTCGAGCCTCACGCTCGCAGGCATCGCCGCCGTGGTTCTCGCGCCGGCGCTCGGAAGCCCCCCGTCGAGCCCCTGGTGGCTCGTCGGATTCGCGCTGCTCGCCGCGCTCCCGGCGAGCGAGGTCGCGATGGCGCTGACACAGGCCGCCGTGACCACCTTCCTCCGGCCCAAGCTCCTGCCTCGGCTCGACCTCGAGCACGGCGTGCCCGAGGAACTTCGCACGCTCGTCGTCGTGCCCTGCCTGCTCGACAGCCACGCAACGGTGGGCACCTTGCTCGAAGAGCTCGAGGTGCGCTCGCTAGCGAACGGCGACCAGAACCTCCACTTCGCGCTGCTCACGGATTTCACCGATGCGGAGACGGCCGAGTGCGAAGCGGACCAGGAGCTGCTCGAAGCCGCCGTGAGCGGGATCCGGCAGCTGAATGCGCGGCATGCGGTCGGTAGCGAGCGCTTCTGGCTCTTGCATCGGCGGCGCACGTGGAACGCCGGCGAGGGACGCTTCATCGGTTGGGAGCGCAAGCGCGGGAAGCTCGAGGAGCTGAATCGACTGCTGCGCGGAGCGCAGGACACCACCTTTTCCCGCATCCTGGCCCCGCACGCCCTGTTCGCGAAGGTGAGGTTCGTCCTCACGCTCGACGCCGACACGGATCTGCCGCGGGACACTGCGCGCGACCTGGTCGCAGCGCTCGGACATCCGCTCAACCGCCCCGAGCTGAACGCGGCGCGGACCCGGGTGGTACGCGGCTACGGGATCGTTCAACCCCGCGTCGGAGCCTCCCCCGTGAGCGCCCGACAATCGCGCTTCGCGGTGCTCGCGTCCGGACCCGCAGGCATCGACCCTTACACGACGGCGGTGTCCGACGTTTACCAGGATCTCTTCGCCGAGGGCTCATACACCGGGAAGGCCATCTACGACGTGGACGCGTTCTCGGCGGCGCTGCGCGGACGGGCGCCCGAAAACATCCTCCTGTCGCACGACCTGTTCGAGAGTTTCTTCGCGCGCTCGGCCCTCGTGACCGACATCGAGCTACTCGACGAGCAACCGGTCTCGTACGAGGTGCACGCCGAGCGCCAGCACCGCTGGATCCGCGGCGATTGGCAGCTCGTAAGCTGGCTGTTCCCGCGCGTGCCGGGCCGCGACGGGGCGCGGCGATCGAACGACCTCCGGCTTCTCGATCGCTTCAAGCTCGCGGACAACCTGCGCCGCAGCCTGCTGCCGGCGAACCTGGTGCTCATGCTCGCGGCTGCCCTGTTGCTCGAGGGTCGCGCCTCGCTGGCGCTCGGCGTGCTCTTCGCAGCCGTGCTGCTCACGCCGCTGCTCGCGCGCACGGTGCTGGCGGTCACGCGCGAGGCGAGTCGCGTCTCGGGCTCGCCGTTCAGCGGGTTCACTTCGTCGGTCGGGCTCGGCGTGCTCCGGGTCGCTGTCGACGTCCTGTTCTTGCTCGACCAGGCCTTGCTGTCGCTCGATGCGATCGGCACCGCGCTCTACCGCCTGGCCTCCCGACGGCACCGGCTCCAATGGGTCACGCACCGGCAGACCAGCCGAGGTAAACGCGGGCGCTCGCGAGCGCGGCGTCTCCCCCGCGCCCCGCGCGCGCAGGGCGGCGGGTTGGCGCTGCTCCACCCAGCCCCCCACCCGGCCCCCCCCCCGCGGCCGGTCGGCGCG
>Ga0315912_10004392_pt1 | contig 13389 bp, 12 predicted proteins | sample VfabasoilMG_FD_204469 | JGI IMG/M metagenome (GOLD analysis project Ga0315912, IMG submission 204469) | Garden soil microbial communities collected in Santa Monica, California, United States - V. faba soil | ecosystem: Environmental > Terrestrial > Soil > Garden | place: USA: California... | reverse complement strand
ACCCGGGAGCGTTTCCTGCCGCTGGAGCAGAACCCCGTCTCTCGCCGCATCGCCAGGGTCTACGTCCCGGCGCTGACCTGGGTGCTGGCGCACAAGAAAACCTTTCTGGTGGCCCCTGTGCTTCTCCTATTCATCGGCCTGAGCATCTGGCTCGGGCTCGGCAAGACGCTCTATCCGGTCGAGGCCGCCGTGAATCTGGTCGCCGAGCCGGACGTGGATTTCTCGGAACTGCGCTGGCAGCGCGTGCGCGAGCCGGACGGCGACACCCGCCTGCGCCTGCTCTGGCGCAAGCCCGCCGCCGATCCGGCGGTCGTGAGCGAGGGCCGCATCTTCCCGGGCATCGGCCGTGAATTCATGCCGCCCCTGGACGAGGGCTCATTCCTCTACATGCCCTCGCTGCTGCCGCAAGGTTCGCTGTCGCAGGCGATCCAGGTCAACAGCACGCAGGATCGGGCGATCGCTAGCGTGCCGGAAGTCGAATCCGTGGTGGGCAAGATCGGCCGCGCCGAGACGGCGCTCGATCCGGCGCCCATCGGCATGATGGAGAGCATCATCATTCTCAAGCCGGAGGCGCAGTGGCGCACGAGCAAGGTGGAGCGTGTTTTTTCGGATTGGCCAGGCTTCCTGCGCGCGCCCCTCGCCTGGATCTGGCCGGAAGAGCGCCGGATCACCAAAGCCGAGATCCTGGCCGAGCTGCAGGAGAAGACCGCCATTCCGGGCGTGCTTCCCACCTTCTTGCAGCCCATCCAGACGCGCCTGGTCATGCTGCAGACCGGGTTCCGTGCCATGATGGGAGTCAAGATCTACGGCTCCGACCTGCGCGAGATCGAGCGGATCGGCCTGCAGATCGAGCAGCTGCTGCACGAGGTGCCCGGCGCCACCGACGTCGTCGCCGACCGCATCGTCGGCAAGCCCTACATCCAGATCGAGATCGACCGCGACCGCATCGGCCGCTACGGCGTCAACGTCCGTGACGTGCAGGACGTGATCGAGATGGGGCTGGGCGGCATGAACTTGATGGAGTCGGTCGAGGGCCGCGAGCGCTATCCGATCCGCATCCGCCTGGCGCGCGACTTCCGCGAGGACGCGGAGGCCATTCAGCGGATGAGCGTACCGACCTCCACCGGCGCGCAGGTGCCACTGGCGCAGCTCGCCGACATCACGACCGTGCTGGGGCCGCAGGAAATCAAGGGCGAGCGCGGCCTGCTGGTCGGCTACGTCACCATGAACACCCGCGACCGCGATGAGGTTGCGGTGGTGAACGACGCCGAGGCCCTGCTGCAGCGGGCTTTGCTGGACGGCAGGATCACGCTTCCCGCCGGCTACTACTGGGAGTGGTCGGGTCAGTTCGAGAATCAGGTCCGCGCTACCGCGCGCATGCGCATTCTCGTTCCGATCACGCTCCTGATCATGTTTGTGATGCTCTACCTGGGCTTCCAGCGCTGGTGGATCGCCCCGGTGATCTTTTTCGGCGTGCTGGTGTCGGCAGCGGGCGGCTTCATCATGCTCGAGCTCTGGGACGTCAACCTGTCTGTCGCCGTGTGGGTCGGATTCCTGGTGCTCTTCGGCGTGGTAGACGACGACGGCGTGGTGATCGCCACCTATCTCGAAGGGACCTTCAAGGACCGGAAGTTCCGGTCCGTCGAGGAGCTGCGCGCCGCCGTCGTGGATGCCGGCCTGAAGCGGATCCGGCCCTGCCTGATGACCATCGCAACAACCTTTGTCGGCCTGCTACCCATTTTCTGGGCCACCGGCCGCGGCTCGGACGTGATGCAGCCGATGGCCATTCCGGTGATGGGAGGAATGACCGTGAGCCTGATCACTTTGTTCATCGTGCCGTGCTTGTTTTGCGCGGTGGAGGAATGGAAGTGGAAGCGCGGCGCGCAGCGAGTCGAAATTCCAGTTCCGGTCTGAAAAATCCGCCCCGTAGGGTGCAAATATTCAGCCGGATGTCAGCGCTACCTCCCCAAAGACTCATGCCCGGTCAAAATCAACCCATGAGAGCCGAGTTCCTTCTCTTCCGGGTGTTCCTGCTGACGGTCTTGGGCTGGATGCACCGGGAGCAGCAAGGGTTAATCGCCTACTTGTTGGAGGAGCACCGGGTGCTGCGAGAGCAGACCTGGGAAACGGCGGGGGCCTACGCGATGCTGAGCTCGGCTGAGTATTTATTCCTTGCGGGGATGCACGTCCGGTCGCCGAGCATCAGGCCGGGGAGCCAGCAGGAACGGCAGCGCTCGGGGCAACTAGGAGTGCGGCTGAATATTTGCACCCCATGGCGTTCTGCGCAGGACCATTCGGAGATTACTTAAGTTCCTAATTTACGCTGGAAGCTGCGGGTCAACAGGTAGGAGTTCCTGAGGTGTGCTGTCTGGGTGCTGTTGCGAACTACGTTCCATCTGCTGCCTGGATCTGAACACCGAGTAGAGGACCGGCAAGACGACCAAGGTCAGCAAGGTAGACGACACCACGCCTCCAATCACAACGGTGGCCAGCGGACGCTGAACCTCCGCTCCCATTCCCGTGTTGATGGCCATGGGCAGGAAGCCGAGGCTGGCGACTAAGGACGTCATGAGTACGGGCCTCAGCCTGCGGAGCGCCGCTTCCCGGATCGAGTGCATCAGGTCGTGGCCCTCCGCGAGGAGTTGCCGGATCGTCGAGACGAGCACCATGTCTCCCAGAACGGATACTCCGGAGAGCGCGACAAAGCCTACGCCTGCGGAGATGCTGAAGGGCAGGTCACGCATCCAGAGCGCCACGACGCCTCCCACAGCGGCAAACGGGACGCCCGTGAAGACGCGCGCTGCATCGGACACGCGGCCGTAGGTGAAGTAGAGCAGAACGAAGATCAGCGCCAACGCGAGCGGGACGACGATCATGAGCCGTTCTCGCGCACGCTCGTAGTGTTCAAACTGGCCCCCGTAGCGAATGTAATATCCCGCGGGCAGCTCGAGCCGCTGATCGATTTCGCGCTTCGCATCGGCCACGAAGGACCCTACGTCGCGGCCGCGAACGTTCGCCTGCACCACGATGCGACGCTTGCCCCACTCTCTGTTCACCGTGGCAGCACCCTCGTCGTGTTCGACGCTCGCGAGCTGGTGAAGCGGGATCCGGTCGCCGTTCTCGGCGACGATCAGTACGTGCGAGAAGGCCTCGGCATCAGTCCGGTAACGATCCTCAAGGCGGATCGCTATCGGGAATCTGCGCTCTCCTTCCTGGAGCTCGCCAACTTCGATCCCGCCGAGTGCTTCGACGAGAGCCAGGACCTCTCGCGCAGCAATTCCATGTCGTGCGATAGCATCGCGGTCGACGACGACGCGCAGGATGGGCTGTCCCGTCACCTGCTCGGTGTAGAGATCGGCGGCTCCAGGGATGCCCTCCAGGATCGCGCTGACTTCAGCCGCCTTCTCCGCAAGGATCGTCAAGTCATCCCCAAAGACTTTGACCCCGACGTCGGTCCGGATGCCAGCGACCATCTCGTTGACGCGCATTTCGATCGGTTGCGTGAGGATTGCGCGCATTCCGGGCAGGCCGGAGACTCGCTCTTGCATCAAAGCGACGAGTTCCGTCTGCGTGGTCGCACGCTGCCAGCGCTCCCTCGGCTGAAGCGTAATGAATACGTCGGAGAGCTCGAGGCCCATAGGGTCCGTCGCGACTTCAGCCGTACCTGTACGGGTCCAGATGCGCTCGATCTCGTCAGGAAACGCTTCCAGCAGCGCTCGTTCGATATGGGTGCCGTAGCGTACGGATTCGTCGGCCGATACCCCAGAGAGGCGTACTGTGTTGATGACGATCGTGCCCTCGTCGAGACGTGGCACGAACTCGCTGCCGAGCCTACTCGCAAGGAGAGCCGCGCCTGCAACCGCCAGGAAGGCGCCGATGAGAACGGCCGCACGCCAGCGCAAGGCGAAGTCCAGCACCGGACGGTAGAGGCCGTATGGTGCAAATATTCAGCCGGATGTAAGTGCTACCTCCCAAAAGACTTAGGCTCGGTCAAAATCAACCCATGAGAGCCGAGTTCCTTCCCTTCCGGGTGCTCCTGCTGGCGGTCTCGGGCTGGATGCACCTGGAGCAGCAGGAGGTAATCGCCTACCTGTTGGAGGAGCGCCGGGTGCTGCGAGAGCAGATCGGGAAACGACGGGGCCCTGCGCGATTCTGAGCTCGGCTGAGTATTTGTACCTTGCGGGGAGGCGCGTCTGGTCGCCGAGCATCAGGCCGGAGAGCCAGCAGGAACGGCAGCGCTCGGGGCTACTTGGAGCGCGGCTGAATATTTGCACCCTACACCCTCGTAATCGATGCTGCCGGTGAGTGCGCGCACGGCGACCATGCTTCCTCCTACACCCGGTTACTCTTGGGGTGCAGTTCGCCACGTGAGTCGCGGATGATCTGCCGTGCGGAACTCAGGAAGAGCGATGCGATGATGCCGGCTGCGACGAGGTCGGGCCAGGGCGTGGCACTCCAGTAGACGAAGACTCCGGCAATGATGACGAGGACGTTCCCGACCGCATCGTTTCGGCTGAAGAGCCATACCGCTCGAACGTTGGCATCGCCGTGCCTGTGAGGAGTGAGGATGAGGGCGGCAGCGATGTTGGTCGCGAGGGCCATGAAGCCGAGTACACCCATGACTCCGGCTTCCGGGCTCACGTGCTCAATGACGCGGTAGAAGGCCGCACCGATCACCCCGAGGCCAAGCAGGGCGAGGAAGATCCCCTGGAGAAGTGCCGCGCGGGCTCGCCACCTCTGGCCGCGAGAGATCGCGACGATCCCGAGGAAGGTGATGGTGCCGTCGCCCAGGAAGTCGAGCGCGTCTGCTTTGAGCGCCTGCGAGAGACCGACGAAGCCTCCCGTCATCTCGACGACGCCCATGCCGAGGTTGAGGACCACGACGATGACGAGAGCGCGGCGGTAAGCCTTGCTCGCGCCGGCGAGATCTTTCGTCTCGCCGCAGTCGTCACAAGAAGGGCTCATATCGGGACTGCTCTCGTGGCAAGCCCTGTCATTTGCCTGCCGCCTTGGGAGCCATGGCGTCGAACTTCGCCTTGAGTTCCGGATGGCACTCGATGCACTGGGACTCCGGCAGGCTGTGCTCCTTGCACCAATCGCCTTTCTTCTGGAAAACCGGGATCAGCGATGCGTTGCACCGCGTGCATGCGGACTCCGGGACGACGTGTTCCTTGCACCAGTCGGTAACCTCCACCTTCTGGACGAGCGGCGTCCTGCTCTTTGCCGCCGGTTCTCCCGGGGTGCTGCCTTGGCGCGACTCCTCGCCTCCACAGGAGATCGAAAGAGATGCGAGAAACGCGGCGCAGAGCGCGTTACGGAGTGGGTTCTTGGTTCTCATGTCTGTCCTTCTAAGGGTTGATGGATTCGAGTTGCGCCTCGGGGACAATGCCTTCCCCGGCGGACGTTTGTACTTCTTCGGTGGCTAGCTTCGGCGCTTTCCTCGAACCGAAGGTCAAGTAGAGCGCGGGCAAGACGAGAAGCGTCAGGAGCGTGCTGCTCGCGACTCCGCCGATGACGACGGTTGCGAGCGGCCTCTGCACCTCTGCTCCCATCCCTGTGCTGAGGGCCATTGGAATGAATCCGAAGGCCGCAACGAGCGCCGTCATGAGCACGGGGCGGAGGCGGGTCTGAGATGCCTCCTCGACAGCCTCAATGAGGCCGATGCCCCGGGCTCGAAGGAGCCTGATGTGGGAGACGAGCACCATCTCGCCGAGGACCGCAACGCCGGAGAGCGCGATGAATCCGACCGCGGCGGAGATGGAAAGCGGCATCCCTCGAAGCCAGAGCGCAGTGACTCCGCCTACCGCTGCGAAAGGTACGCCCGCGAAAACGAGCGCTGCATCCCTGAAATCACGGTAGGTGATGTAGAGGAGACTCAGGATGAGGGCCAGGACCATCGGAACGACGATGAGCAAGCGATCTCGGGCGGCTTCCATGTGCTCGAATTGCCCGCCCCACTCGATCCGGTAGCGTCCCGCCGGAAGCTCGACTTCGCGATCGATCCTTTCTCTTGCCTCGGCAACGAAGCTGCCGACGTCGCGTCCACGTACATTCGCCTGCACCGTGATGCGGCGTTGACCCCACTCGCGGCTGATGGTGGATGGACCTTCGATCTCCTGGATGCGCGCCAGCTTGCCAAGCGGGATGCGCTGTCCGCTCTCGGTCGAAACCAAGATCGCCCCGACCGCCTGGGCGTCGCTCCGGTAGCGATCAGGCAGTCTCACGACGAGCGGGAATCGAAGCTGGCCTTCGAGAACCTCGCCGATCTCCTTGGTGCCCAAGGCCTCGACGAGATCCATCACGTTCCTCGCGGGAACTCCATAGCGCGCGAGCGCGTCCTGGTCTACTCGGATCTCGAGCACCGGCTGTCCCGTGACCTGCTCCGTGTTGAGATCGTCCGCTCCTTGAATTGAGCCGACCACTGAGCCGATCTCCTGTCCCTTCTGCGTCAGAACGGCGAAGTCGTCGCCGTAGAGCTTGATTGCGACGTCGCCGCGGACTCCCGCGACCATCTCGTTCAGCCGCATCTCAATGGGCTGGGTGAGAGCAATGCGCTGGCCGGGAAGGTCGCGAAGTTCCTTCTCGATCAGCTCGACGAGCTCGGACTGGGTCTCTGCTCGCGTCCAGCTCTCCCGCGGCTGCAAGGACATGAAGATGTCCGTGAGCTCGACGCCCATCGGGTCGGTGGCGACCTCAGCCGTTCCGCTCCGGCTCCAGACGTGTTTGATCTCGGCTGGAAATGCACGGAGGAGCGCTCGCTCCATCTGCGTGTTGTACCGCGTTGATTCCTGGAGGTCCGTGCCGGCCAGCCGGATAACATTGACCACGACCGCTCCCTCCGAGAGCTTCGGCACGAACTCCGAGCCAAGACCCCGCGCGAGAATCACCGCAAGTGCGACCAGTGCCTCCGATAGCAGCAAAGCGCTGCTTCATGACAAAGCGAAGGACGGGCCGGTAGACCCAGAGCACCGCCCGCACGAGCAACGGATCCCGCTCTCTGCGACCTCGGGGCAGGAGCAGGCTCGCGAGCACGGGCATGAGCGTGAGAGACAAGAGAAGGGAGCCGATCAGCGCGAAGATGACCGTCAGCGCCATCGGCTTGAACATCTTTCCCTCGATCCCTTCGAGGGTGAGGATCGGCACGTAGACCAGCACGATGATGAGCTCGCCGAACATGGTCGGCTTCCGCACCTCGAGCACGGCCTCCTTCACGATCTCGACGATACTTCGTTTCTTCTTATCCTGCGCGAGGTGCCGGGCCGCGTTTTCGACCTGGATCACCGCGCTATCCACAACGAGACCGAAGTCGAGCGCCCCGAGGCTCATCAGGCTTCCGGCGATGCCGAATTGGAGCATCCCAGAGAAGGCGAACATCATCGAGAGGGGGATGGCGGCCGCAACGATGAGCCCGGCTCGGAGGTTACCGAGGAAGAGAAACAGGACGGCGATGACGAGCAACCCGCCCTCGAAGAGGTTCTTGCGAACCGTATCGATCACATGGTCGACGAGCTCAGTACGGTCGTAGATCGTCTCGACGTGGATCCCTGCAGGGAGGTTCTGCTTCAGCTCCTCAAGCTTGGCTTTGAGGCGTGAGGTCACCTCGTGGGTATTCTCGCCCATGAGCATGAAGCCGAGTCCAAGGACAGCCTCGCCCCTCCCTTGATAGGTCACCGCGCCACGGCGGATCTCGGCGCCGATCTCAATCTCGCCCAGATCACGGAGACGCACCGGCACGCCATCCTTTGCGGCAACGACTATTTGGCCGAGCTCGTCGGTGTTGCTCACTGCTCCTATGCCTTGCACGAGGAGCGTGCTCCCTCGTGCGGAGAGGCTTCCTCCGCCCGCATAGAGATTGTTCGATTCGATGGCCTCCACCACTTTCTCGAAGGTGAGCCCATGCTTGATGATGCGCATTGGATCGAGGCGCACCTGGTACTGCTTCTCGTATCCGCCCCAACTGTTCACTTCGGCGACACCCGGGACCGTGCGAAGTGCGGGTTTGAGGATCCAATCCTGGACAGTCCGAGCTTCGGTCAGGTCGCCCTTCTCGGAGGTCACGATGTAGTGAAAGACCTCTCCGAGTCCGGTGGCAACGGGTCCCATCTGGGGAGCTGCGATCCCGGGAGGCAGCTCTACCGTGCTCAGTCGCTCATCGACGAGGCGCCTTGCGAAGTAGATGTCCGTGCCGTCCTCGAAGGTGACGACGACCTGTGAGAGACCAAATTTCGAGATGGAGCGGACGTTGGAAAGTGCGGACAAGCCGCTGATTGCCTGTTCCACCCGAGCCGTGATCTGGCGCTCCACCTGCTCGGGACCAAGTGCCGGCGCAACGGTGTTGATCTGCACCTGCACCGGCGTCGTGTCTGGAAAGGCGTCGATGTCGAGCGCCCGCAGCGAGAAGGCGCCGACGACGACGAACACCAAGGTGCCCGCGATTACGAGCGCCCGGTGCCCTAGCGACCAGGAGATGATCCAGTTCAGCATGCGTTTACTCCCATCGGCTCAGTCATCCACGCACCCCGCGCCAAGGGCACTCTTCAGGATCTCCGACTTCAAGACATTGCTTCCTCCGGTGACGATGATCTCCCCCGGAAGGACTCCCACGAGCACTTCCGTGAACGCCGCGTCGCGTGCGCCGAGCCGGACCTTTCGCGTCTGGAAGATCTCATTGCCCAGGTGCACGAACACCACGTAGCAGCACCCTTCCCATTGCACGGCCTCGCTTGGGACGGCGATTGCATTCTGGCTGGTCCGGACGACGACTTGGGCGCTTCCGAAAAGGTTCGCACGCAGCGACCCGGCATGGTTCTCGACGTCCGCGCGAATCTTGAGCGTGCGGGTCATCTCGTCGACCTCGGTTGAGATCCATGAGATCGTCCCGTACACGAGCTCGTCACGTGCATCATCAGGCCGGAAGACGATCTCTTGTCCGAGCGCGATGCGGTGAGCCTCGGAGAGGGGAACATCCATCGTGACCCACATGCGGCGGGTGTCTGCCACCTCGAAGAGCGTGCGGCCCGCCTCGACCATTTCCCCTGGCACAACGTGAAGTGAAACGATGACGCCACTCATCGGCGTGCGGATGGGCAGGAGGCTCACCGATCCAGGTGGCGCTCCGTTCAAGTCCGACTCCTCGGGCAGTCCCAACCTGCCGAGCGCCTCCGGCGTGATCTCCTGTTCGGGGAGGCTGAGCCCAAAGTTCTGGAGCGCCTGACTCGCATTGAAGAGGCGAGCCTTTGCTTGACGCGCTGCGGCTTCCGCTTCAAGCCGATCGCTTTCCGTACGGAAGCCCGCGCCGGCCGACCGCTCGATTCGCTCCAGGGCGCGGCGCGTCACGTCTACGGCGGCCTGCGCTTCCAGAAGCTCAGCCTTCGACCGGCCGAGTTCGGCGCTGTCCACCAACGCGAGAAGGTCGCCCTCCTGGACTGCCTGCCCAAGCCTGCCCTCGACACGGCTTGCCATGCCGGTCGCCCGGGCCGCGATCAGCACGAAGCGGGTCCGGTCGTAGTCAACTTCGCCGTTGACCACGACGGAGTCCGCCATCGGCCGCTCGACGACCTCACCGAGGCTGACGCCAGCCTTCTCCATCGATGCCGCAGAGGCGAACTGCACGCGAAGGGCATGCGTCTGGCATGTACGCGGGTCGCGGATGGGGGAGGCCGTCTCAGGCATTTCGCCCAGGTGCGACGCTGCACCTTCGGCCTCTTGCCCGTCCTGCGTGACCGCGACCTCACTCTTCGGGATCAGCGTTTCATCGCGCCTCGCGATCTCGGCGTGGCAGATCGTGCAGCCAGACTCAGGAACTCCGTGCTCCGCGCACCAGTCGCCTGCGACGCCAGTCTCCAGGATCTCGGGATGGCAGGTCGTGCAGCGCGATTCGGGAACCCCGTGCTCAGCGCACCAGTCCGCAGCGTCGCCCCCGGCGAGCTCCGGATGGCAGGCGATGCACTTCGCGTCGGGCACATTGTGCGCCTCGCACCAGTCCTCTTCTTCCGCGGCTTGGTTGGTACCGAGCAGTTCGGAGAATCGCGGCGCCTTCCATCCGGTCTGGTGCCCCCAGATGCCGACGGCCGCAATGCCAGCGAGCACGATGGCGGTCGGCAGGACCGCGAGACCTCGCTGGATAAGCGATCTCGGCTTCCTGATTTGTGTGCTTTGAGAGTCCTTGTTGTCCATGACATCACCTCAATTGTTCTGTTGATTCCCCGCAGGGCGAGAAAGCGCCTCGCCGGTTGCCGTTTCGAGATCCACGACCGATTCCGAGTACCGGAGCAGCGCCACGAGGAACTCGCGGCGCGCTCGCAGCGTCAGTCCCCGCGCCGTGAGCCATTCGAAGACGGTCACGTCTCCCGCACGGAACGCTTGCTCGAACGTGCTCTCGCTTCGCTCGACGAGGGGGAGCACCTCCATTTCCTGAGTCTCGACCTCCAGCCTGGCCCGACGGACTCTCTCGCGTGCCTCGAAAGCTTGAGCACGCAGGCCGTGCAGGAGGGCGACGTACTCGGCACGAATCCGCTCTCTGGCCGCGTGCCATTCCGCAATCGCGCCCTGGCTCCGATCGAACAGCGGCAATTCCAGCGACGCACCGAGGCCCAGGCCCTCGCTCCCTTCGATGTCCTTCTCGTAACTCGGACCGAGGTTCAGGCTCGGATATTGGCGGAGCACCGCGAGGCGGAGCTCCTCCTCCGCCCTGCGGTATGCCGCCTGCCTCGATGCGAGATCCGGGCGTCCGGCAAGGATGCGCGCATCAAGCTCTGAGTCCGACAGATCCTCGAATATCGTAAAGGTAAGGGGCTCACCTGCGGCGAGGAGCGGAAGCTCGTAGAGCGGCGGAAGCCCGAGCACGCGGTTGAGCTCTCGCCGGGTGGACTCGAGCTCGGTGCGCGCTGCTCGAAGTGCTCGTTCGGACTCGACGAAATCGAGCTCGGCTAGTTGGAGGTCGAGCACGGTGACCTCGCCAAGCTCGCGGCGCTGCCTGACGAGCGAAGTTACCTCGCGCCTGATCGCGGTGTCCTGCTCGAAGAGGCGGAGCGAAGCCTCGGCGCCAAGCACCAGAAGTCGGGCCACACGAGCTTCTGCCGTAACGCGGAGTTCCTCGGCGATGATGCGCAATCGGGTCTCCTCCACCGCCGCTTCCGCAATCGACCGTCGCGCTTTCCTTTCACCCGGCCGAAGGAGCGCAAGGAGAAAATCCAACTCGACTCCTGTCGCGGATCCGCCGAGCTCGGGCCGAACGGCAACACCGAGCTCCGGATTCGGCCAGAGACCCGCTTGAATGAGCAATGCCTGCGACTCGCCGAGTTCTGCTCTGACGGTCCGGAGCGTCGGGTTGAGCGTCAGCGCGACCGCGACGAGCTCAGCCTCGTCGATACCGTCGCTGGGGTTGAACGAGCCTGCGGGAAGCCCGCCTTCTCCAGGCCTCGCGTGCTCGATTCGAAGCTCGAGCAGCGTCGTCCCTTGAAGCAATTCCAGCTCGTCCGCTGGCAGAAGGGGCTTCGGGCGGTAGGACGCGCACGAACCAAGCAACCACGCACAAGCCACGAGAGAGGCCGCGAGCCCTACAGAAGCGCGAAGCCTCGGCCGCGCAGCCGCTAGGTCTCGCCTCCTAGCGCAAGCCGGGGCGGAGCGTGATCGGAAGATCGTCAAGAAGGTTCTCCATGTCCATCGGGGTCCGGCGGAGCTTCGGCGCTGTTCGCCGAAACGAGTCGCGTGTGTGAACTGCGTGGCCAAGCCACGCGCAGCACGACGAGTGGGCCGGAGGACTAAACGAGGAGAACGACGGTCCGAATATGCGCGAGGAGAGAGGGCGGCCGCGGAGGCGGCGCTTCGATCATGGCTTGAGACTCAGCGAGGGAGACCGGCACAACGGCCGAAGCTTGCAGCGCCGCCATCCACGTTCCGTCAAGGCGAAGCTCCATGCTCTTCGCCTGAAGCTGATTCTCTTCGCCGAGTCCGAAGATCGGGATGTCGACACACGGGCAGCCTTCTGCTTGGGTCGCGCTCTCAATCCCTTGCTGCCCGTCTTCGGTCTCGGTGCATCCCCCGCACGCAAGTGAGCCGACCTCAAGCGTCATCGAACCATCGGGCTCGAGACAGAGCACGAGCCCCTGCGCGGGGACAACGCCCACGAGGGCGATGACTGCGACGCAGAGCCAGGCTGTGACGGCTTGAAGACGGCTTCTCACCATGGAGGTCTTCCTAGGCTATCGGCCACGGATAGGAAAATCTAGAGGCGCAAGGGCAATAATCGACTGGGTCTAAGTCCTTCATTCCAAAAGACTTAGGCTCTGCCGGAATCAGTCCAAGAGAGCCGATTTCCTTCCCTTCCGGGTGCTTCTGCTGGCGGCTTCAGGCTGGACGCACCGGGAGCAGCAGAGCGAGATCGATCAGTTGGTCGAGGAAAACCGGGCACTTCGTGAGATGCTCAGGAAACGCAGGCTCGGTCTGACCGACCCGCAGACGCGTCGCCTTGCCCATCGCAGTGCTTCGAAGGCACCAGGGTGGCGGAGTGCCCCACCGACTCCTACCCTCACGCTCAATTCTCTCGCGAGTCCAGTCGTCGTAACGCCTCTGTTTCCGCCTCGGTTCTGTCTGTAAAAATGGTCGGATTCTGATCGAGTGTGAGGCCGCCCTTGAACTGGATCAAGAGGTCGGTCAGGGACGCGGCGAACAGAATGTCGACCAGGATGCTCTCCGGGGTCGGATCGGTCACCACCCAGAACTTCTCGTTCGGTCCGAATCGCATGGTTTTCTCCTCTACTGAACGTCCACGTATTCGAGGCAGAGCTGCAGGACCTCGTCGTAGGATCGGGACTGGAACGCTCGCTCGGCGAAGGCGCTGGCGCGTTCAGGCTGACCAGCTTCCCGGAGGGTTCGTTGGACCTTCCCGATGATGGCGAAGACGTTGCCGTCGGTTCCGATCAGGCGGCAAACCGGCAGGGGATCTGAGGCCTCCGATGCAGCGGTTCGGGGCTCCGTGTGGTTGTCATTTCTCATGCGCGCATGGCTCCTGGCGCAGCCGAATTCCGGCGGCCTCCAGGGCGCCATTAGCGCTCTGAAGTGCCGAAGTCGCCAGTACAAAACCAGGCGCCCTGAAGCCCTGGCAGGCCGTCAGGGAGGCTGCCCTGGACCGGCCGTACCTGGCGGGGGAGCCGGGAAGGAGGCCAGTCTTGAAGGCATGTCATACCCCCGGCCCTGCGACACCCGTAAAGCCCGATGAACACGGGACTTACGTCAAATGGCACCCTGGAAAGTGCGACAAAAGTGACACCAAAATCGACATCTTTCGGTCAGCCTATGGTGCCCCCGCTACCAATACCAAGAGATGCCCGGCTTCCGTGAGGGGGCCGGGTGTCTGCATTTCTGGGTCGTGAGGCGACCGGACTCCTC
>Ga0315912_10004390_pt1 | contig 13391 bp, 15 predicted proteins | sample VfabasoilMG_FD_204469 | JGI IMG/M metagenome (GOLD analysis project Ga0315912, IMG submission 204469) | Garden soil microbial communities collected in Santa Monica, California, United States - V. faba soil | ecosystem: Environmental > Terrestrial > Soil > Garden | place: USA: California... | reverse complement strand
AACCTGGCCGCATCGCCGATGCGATAAAAGCCCTCCGGGTCGAACGCCGCCTTGGTGAGCGCCGGATTCTTGTGGTAGCCGGGCATGACGTTCGGGCCGCGCACCCGCACTTCGAGCTTTCCGGCATTCGGCACGAGCTTGAGCTCGCAGCCCGGCACCGGCAGGCCGATGACGCCGGCGCGCTCGATCGGGAAGTGCACCGAGGTGGCGAGCGGCGAGGTTTCGGTCGAGCCCCAGGCGGAAAGCATGGCAACAGCGCGGTTTTCGGCCTTGAAGAGCTTTTCCAGGCGTTCCCAGAGATTCTGCGGCAAGGCGGCGGCCGCGTAGAACAGCACGTCCAGTTCGCGAAAGTAATTCCTGCGCAGCGCAGCGTCCTGCTCAAGGAAGGGCAGCAGCAGGTCGAAGCCGCGCGGCACGTTGAAGTACATCGTCGGGGAGATCTCGGCGAGGTTGCGCGCCGTGGTCTCGATCAGGCCGGGCACCGGCTTGCCGCCGTCCAGGTACAGCGTGCCGCCGTTGCGCAGCACGAGGTTGAAGTTGTGGTTGCCGCCGAAGGTATGGTTCCAGGGCAGCCAGTCGACCACCACCGGCGGCCGGTCTTCGACGAAGGGCCAGGCCTGGGCCAGCATCTGCTGGTTGGCGCACAGCATGCGCTGGGTGTTGATCACGCCCTTGGGCATTCCGGTGGACCCGGAGGTGAACAGGATCTTCGCCACGGAATCCGCATTGACCTTGGAGAACTCCCGCTCCAGCGTGGAGCCGGGATTGGTCTCGATCAGGGGTCCGAGCGGCGTGGCCTGCGTGCCGACCGCCTCCAGCGCAGGCTTGAACTTCTCCGGGTCGGCGGTCCACACCAGGCCCGGCTTCACCAGTTCGAAGATGTGCCTGAGCTTGCCGAAGTCCTGCGACATCAGCGAATAGGCGGGCGAGATCGGCGCCACCGGGACGCCGACGTGCATGGCGCCCAGCGAGAGCAGGGCGTGGTCGATGCTGTTGTCGGAGAGGATCGCCACCGGCCGCGCCGGGCCGAGGCCGCGCTCGAGCAGTGCCTGGCCGATCCTGCGCACCGCGCCGTAGGTTTCCCGGTACGAAAGCTTCCTCCAGGAAGATCCAGACCTTTCCGCCAGGAACGTCCGCTCGGGCGCCAGGTCCGACCAACGCACGAGCCATTCGGTCACGCAACGCGCATAGGGCGCCAGGGCCTGCGGCGAGCGCAAATAGGTATTTCCTCCCCTGGATTCCATTTCAACCGCCGCCGGAGCGAAGCGCAGGTTCGAATGCATAATCTGCATTGTATGGAAATCAGGCGCATCGCTGGAGCATTGGGGGCGGAAATTCACGGCATTGATTTGTCGAGGAAGATCAGTGATGAAAACCTGAAAGCAATTCGCCAGGCCTGGCTTGAGCATCTGGTGGTGTTCTTCCGCGACCAGAAGCTCGAGGCTGCGGCCTACATGGACTTCGCGCGGCGCATCGGCAAGCCGGTCGAATACCCGTTCGTCAAGGGCATTGCCGGGTTCCCCGAGATCATCGAGGTGAAGAAGCTCGAGCACGAGACCGTCAACTTCGGCGGCATCTGGCACTCGGACACGGCCTACCTGCAGGAACCGCCCATGGCCTCGATGCTGCTCGCGCGCGAGGTGCCGCCGCATGGCGGCGATACGCTGTTCGCGAACATGTATCAGGCCTTTGATTCCCTGAGTGCGGGAATGAAAAAAATGCTGGATGGAATGAAGGCCGTGAATTCCTCGACCAAGGCCGATGTCAGCCGGACGCGCGAAGACCGCATCAAGACCGACGGCAAGGATTCGGTGGTGCAGGCGTACCACGCCGAGCATCCGGTGGTGCGCACGCATCCCGAGACCGGCCGCAAGGCGCTCTACGTGAACGTCGCCCATACCGCGCGCTTCAAGGACATGACCGAGGAGGAAAGCGCGCCGCTGTTGGGCTATCTGTTCCAGCACCAGGTGAAACCGGAACTGACTTGCCGCTTCTCGTGGCGGGAGGGCTCGATCGCGCTGTGGGACAACCGCTGCACGCAGCACAATCCGGTCAACGACTACCACGGCCACCGGCGCCTGATGCACCGGATTACCCTGGCAGGAGACCTTCCGAGATAAGCGCGACGCTGCGCAAGTGGCGCTCGCGCATCTGCTGGAACAGTTGCTGGATTTCAGGGTTGGAAGTTCGGGGAATTTCCCGTTCGAACTCGCGGATGGCCCACTTCAGGCCCTTGGCCAGGAACGCGATCCGTTCGCGCTGGCCCTTGACCGCAACCGCCTTGTCGTAGAACTCGCCGGTGGCGTGGCTGTAGCCGGCGCCCAGGCGCTTGAGCTGCTCGCCGATCAGCGCGCAATTGTGCGCTTCGTCTTCATGGACCCGGCGAAGGGTTTTCCATTCGAAGGAATTTCTTTCGTAGGATTCCATGAATACGACAAGCGCCTTTGCGCCGGCGCGCTCGGCCTCGAGCATGCGGTTGAGAAAGTCAGTGGAGCTTGACGTACTCATACTCCACCGGCAGGTTGTTGATGCCGCGATCGGGCGGCGCCACCCACCCGGCAATCTTGCCCGGCTCGGTCACCTTCTGCATCAGGGAATGGACGAAAGCGCGGTCCGAATCGGAGGGAATCCAGTCATGCAGGTTTCTTTCATAGGCCTCCCTTGAAACCGAGCGTCCCAGCGGATCCACGGACTTGCCCAGCCATACCCCGATGGTCCGGCGAAAGCGCGGCGAGGGCAGGCTCAGGCGGATCGCGTGGCCGGCGCGCTCGATCACGCGGTTCCAGCGCTTCAGGCCGATTTCGCAGTCCTTGAGGTAGGACTCGCGCATGACTTCGTTCAGCGCATTGAGCATCGGCACTTCCTGCGCGCCTTCCGGGGTTTCCAGCTTGAACTGCTGTTCCCGCAGCACGTGGTCCTGGTATTGGTCCTCGTCGGGCCTGCCCTTGAGGCCGTTGGCGAAATTCGCCGCCGAATTGGATGAGATCTCGTTGCCGAAGAGGTCGAGCGACGAGGAGCACCAGAAATTGAGGTACTTCTGCAGCAGCGGCAGGTCCACCGCGCCGTGGGCGCGGACCTTCGCCGGATCGTCGCTGCCGATCTCCTTCATGACTTCGAGCGTGCGCTTCACCACGCGACCGATGCCGGTCTCGCCGACGAACATGTGGTGCGCCTCTTCGGTGAGCATGAAGCGGCAGGTGCGCGACAGCGGGTCGAAGCCGGACTCGGCGAGGCTCTTCAGCTGGTATTTGCCGTCGCGGTCGGTGAAATAGGTGAAGCAGAACAGCGACAGCCAGTCGGAGATCGGCTCGTTGAAGGTGGTGAGGATGCGCGGCTTGTCGCTGTCGCCCGAGTGCCGCTGCAGCAGTTCTTCGGCCTCTTCGCGGCCGTCGCGGCCGAAGTAGGCGTGCAGCAGGTAGACCATGGCCCACAGGTGGCGGCCTTCCTCGACGTTGATCTGGAACAGGTTGCGCAAGTCGTAGAGGGAGGGGCAGGTGTGGCCGAGCAGGCGCTGCTGCTCGACGGAAGCTGGTTCGGTGTCGCCCTGGGTCACGATCAGGCGGCGCAGCGTCGAGCGGTACTCGCCCGGCACCTGCTGCCAGACGGGCTTGCCCATCTGGTCGCCGAAGCCGATGGTGCGGTCCTTCACCGGGTCGGCGAGGAAAATTCCCCAGCGGTAGTCCGGCATCTGCGTGGCGCCATAGTGCGCCCAGCCCTGGGCATCCACCGAGACGGCGGTGCGCAGGTAGACGTCGGCGGCCTGGAAATCGCTCGGGCCCATGTCCCGCCACCACTGCAGGAAGTGCGGCTGCCAGTGCTCGAGCGCGCGCTGCAGCGTGCGGTCGTTCGCCAGGTTGACGTTGTTCGGGATTTTTTCCGAATAGTTGATCCCACTCATACACGCTCCCAATTGAATTTGGCCTTCGCGCCGGTGCCGTAGACCTTGAGCGCTCCCTGCTCGCCGGTCGCGTTCGGCCGGATGAAGATCCAGTTCTGCCATGCCGTCAGGCGCCCGAACACGCGCGTCAGCATGGTTTCGGGGCCGGCGAAGCGCAGGCTCGCCTCCATGCCGGTGAGCGCGTCGGGCGAAAGGCTCGCGCGCTCTTCGATCGCGATGCGCACCTCGTCCTCCCAGTCGATGTCGTCCGGCGTGGCGGTAATCAACCCCCGGGTTTTCGCCTCTTCGGTACTCAAGGCCTTGTTTTTTTCCAGAAGCGGGACATCACCGCCAAAATGCGTAGCCAGTCGCGACAGTCCGTTCGCCATCGGAAAACTGCCAAGGTTCATCTCCGAGAGCGCAACCTTTGGTCCGTTCTCGGCATCCAGCATGTAGCTGCGGTCGGCAGCCAGCGCGAGTTCGAACAGCGTGCCGGCGAAGCAGGAGCCGGGCTCGATCACCGCGAACATCGAGCGCGACGAGACGTCGAGGCGCGACAGGCTGCGGCGCAGGAAGCCGATGGTTTCGCGGACGAACCAGTCCTTCTGGTTCTTGAACAGGACCTCGTCCATCTTCAGCGCTTCCTGAAGGTCCCCTTTCGTTTTCAGGATCCACAGCCCCGTGTCCAGGTAGTTGTGGCGCAAGTCCAGGATCGCGCGATCGAGTTCGCGCGCGAGGCGCAGCGGGTACCAGTCCGCGCTTCTTTCAAGCGCGGCTTTTTCAGGACCCTTGATGGTGAGCGTGGCGGTTCTCAACACGTCATCGAACTGAACGTCGATCAACCTGTTCTCGCCAAGCGGTGTAAGAGGAATGCCGGCGCCGCCGGGTCGGTCGGAGAGCTTCGCCAGCTCCAGCGCGCGCGCCTTCACCATCTCGGCGAACTGCTGCGGCTTGGCAATGTGGTCCACCAGCTTCCACTGCTTGGCGCGGTCGGCGCGCACGCCCTCCGCGGTGGTGCAGAACACGTCCGCCAGGTCGCGGCGCATCTTTCTCTTGTCAATCAATCGCGTCAATCCACCGGTCCCGGGCAATACCCCCAGCAAGGGAACTTCGGGCAGGCTGACGGTGGAGGAGCGATCGTCGATCATCGCAATCTCATCGCAGGCGAGCGCCAGCTCGTAGCCGCCGCCTGCGGTGGTGCCATTCAGCGCGACCAGGAACTTGAGCCCGGAATGCCGGCTCGCGTCCTCGATGCCGTTGCGCGTTTCGTTGGTGTACTTGCAGAAGTTCACCTTCCACGCGTGGCTGGAGGTGCCGAGCATGTAGATGTTGGCGCCGGAGCAGAACATGCGCGTCTTGCCGCTGGTGATCACGACGCTCTTCACTTCCGGATGCTCGAAGCGGATGCGGTTGAGCGCGTCGGCGAGTTCGATGTCCACGCCCAGGTCGTAGCTGTTGAGCTTGAGCTTGTAGCCGGGCGCGAGGCCCTTGTCCTCGTCGATGTCGAGCAGCAGGCTCGCCACCGGCCCGTCGAAGGCGAGCTTCCAGTGGTGATAGCGGTCGGGCTGGGTGTCGAACTGGATCATGGGATGGCCTTCCTGAGGTCGGCGAAGCTCTGCCGCGCGGGCTTGCCCGAGGTGTCGATGATGGCGTCGGCACGGGCATACAGCTTTTCCCGGTCTTCCAAGAGTTTCCGGATTTCCTGCAACGCCGAGGAGCGCCCGTGCACCTTTCCGGCAAATGGCCGCATGTCGCCTTGCGCGATGACGCGCGCCATGTGCTCCTCGGGCGAGGCCTTCAGCCAGATGCACTGGCAGCGCTCGAGCAGCAGCTGATAGCTGCCCGGATCGGTGACCAGGCCGCCGCCGGTGGCGATCACCGCGCGGCCGTGCTCGGCGAGCACGCGTTCCAGCGCGCGCCGCTCGAAGCGGCGGAAGGCTTCCTGCCCGTAGGTGGCGAAAACCTCGCCGAGTGCCACGCCGGCTTCCTTCTCCACTTCCCGGTCGAGCTCGACGAAGGGCAGGCCCAGGCTCTCCGCCAGCTTCCTCCCCAGGGTTGATTTCCCGGCGCCGCGCAAACCGAGCAGGGCGATGGACTTGTCCTGCGCCGCCTCTTCACGCACCAGCGACTCGACGGCAACGCCCATCGCCTGCGCCACCTTGCGCAGCAGCAGCACCGAGATGTTTCCCTGGCCGGCCTCGAGTTGCGCGAGGTAGCGCTCCGAGACGCCGGAGGCGAGGGACAGGGCCTTGCGGGTCATGGCGTGCTCGCTGCGCCACGCGCGCACGCGCTCGCCGAGGCGGGAGAGGTAGAGGGTTTCGGTCATGAAGGTTTCAAGGCATGTACTATAGTGCTTGAAATTATTATATTCATGCATTATATTGACTGTCAATGAAGATCCACATCCTGGTCGGCACCATGACCGGCACGGCGCAGCTTTGCGCCCAGGAGATGGAGCTCGCGCTCGACGACGGCGACACGCAGGTCGAGACGCTGCTGATGGACGACCTGGACGGCTCGGTGTTCGAGCGCGAAGGCGTGTTCCTGATCTGCACCTCGACCTACGGCCAGGGCGACGTGCCGGACAACGCGCGCAAGCTCTACGAGGACCTCGGCGCGAAACGCCCCGACCTCTCGAAGGTGCGCTACGGCGTGTTCGGCCTGGGCGACCGAACCTACGCCGAGACCTTCAACTTCGGTGGCAAGAAATTCGACGACCTGCTGGCCGGGCTCGGCGCGAAGCGCGTAGGCGAGCGCCACAAGCACGATGCTTCGAGCGGCGTCCTCCCCGAGGAAACCGCGCTCGAGTGGAGCAAGGAGTGGCTGGCACTCCTTTAGCGGGTCTCGCGCTGCCCCGGCCTAGAACGCCACCGTGAAGCTCACTTCCGGATAGGTGCCGCTGCACTCGCGGTACACGCTGGCGCGGCAGTCGAGGTAGGTTTCATAGACGATCCCGACGCCGACGTTGGCGTTGCGCGAGGCGGTGAAATGGATTCCCGCCTTTGCGCCCATCGAATTGATGTCCGGCAGGTTTTCCACGTAGGTTCGGCGATAGAACGCGCCGACGTACGGTTTGGCCGGTACCTTGTGGAAAACATACTTCACCTCGGGGGTGATCTTGTACAGGCCGGGATTCGACGCAGTCCAGGTCTCGACGCCCAGGCCGAGGCTGAGCCCGTCGATCACGTAGTGGCTCAGGCCTATCCCGAGAACGAGGTAGGAATCGCTGAAGGCGTAACCGACGCCGCCGGTCGCGATGAAGTGGGTTTTGCCCCGGGCAAAGGGCCCGGCGTCCTGGGCATGCGCGGCAGGCGCGCTCAACGTCGCCATCGCGACGGCAAGAACGGCAAGATGCTTTTTCATGGGTCGGTTCTCCGGGGATTATTTCTTGAGGCCAATCGAGATCATCAGCTTCGCCAGTGCCGCGTCTTCCGCGGCGATCAGCTGGCCAAATGCATCGGCGCCCAGAAAGGCGGGGCGCACGCCGAGGTTTTCGCTGGTCTTGATGAATTCCGGCGACTCCACCGCATTCCTGATGGAAGATTCCAGAGCCATGACGATGGCGCGGGGCGTTCCTTTCGGCACGGCGATGCCCCGCCACGCTTCCAGCGAAACATCCACGCCTTGTTCCTTCGCGGTCGGCACGTCGGGCAGGGCGGGGTCGCGGGCCGGGATCAGCGCGGCAAGCAGGCGGACCTGGCCTTGCTTCACCGGTGCCGCGAGCGCTGCAGGGAGCTGCACCACCGAGTCCACGTGGCCGCCCAGCAGGTTTGGCACGACCTGGGCAGCGCCGTAGGGCACCTCGTTCACCTGGGCGCCGACCGCGCTGAACAGGGCGGCAAGCGAAATGTGCGTGTGGCTGCCGATGCCGGAGTGCCCGACGCTGATCACCTTGGGCTTCGCCCTGGCTTCGGCAACGAATTCGCCCAGATTCTTCCAGCGCGAATCGGCTTTCACCGCCAGCACCACCGACTCGACCAGCACCCTCGCCACCGCGTCGAAGGCCTGGTAGTCGAACGCGAGCTGGCCCGAGTGGAAGGTGGTGGAAATCGAGTTCGAGTTCCACACCAGCGAGTAGCCGTCGGGCTTTTGCGCCGCCACGTGACGGTAGCCGATGGCGCCGCCCGCACCCGGGCGGTTCACGACCAGCACGCGCTGGCCGAGGTGCTTCGACATGCCGTCGGCCAGCAGGCGGGCCGTGACGTCGGCCGAGGAACCGGCCGGGAACAGCACCGTGATTTCGACGGGGTTCCTCTGGGGAAACTCCTGCGCAAATGCGGCGAACGACAGGAAAAACAAGAGATATTTCATTGCAGAACCTCCGAAACTTCGACGCGCCGGCCCTCTCTTGCCGACTGGATGCCGGCGAGGATCACCGCCAGCGACCGCGTGCTGCGTTCCCCGTCCATCTCCGGCTCGCACTCGCCGCGCGCGGCGGCGGCGAATTCCTCGAGCTCGTCGACGATGGGATCGTTCTTGGGAACGCTCACCGGATCTGCCTTCTCATTTCCTCGCTTCAAGAACCTCAATCCCTGGTGAAAATCGAAAAAAGCGCTGGCTTCCTTTCCGTAGATGTTCATCAGGTAGTACTCGGAGGCCGAGGCATAGCTGGCGTTGAGCGTGGATTGCGCGCCGTTCTCGTGCTCGAGGATCAGGCTCGCGACATCCGGGTTGTCGCCGGGCAGCACCAGGCGCACGAAGCGCCCGCTGACCGCCACGATGGGTCCCATCAGGTATTCAAGAACATCGGTGTAGTGGATGCCGATCTGCAGCATCACGCCCCCGGGCATTCCCGAGGCCTGGTAGCGCCAGGAGTTGAGGTCGATCTTGCCGAGGCGATCGCGACTGATGTTCGCCTCTGCGTTGACGAGTGTTCCAAATTCGCCAATCCGCTGCCTTATCCAGCGGAAATGGCTTTCCCTTCTTCGCTGGTACCCGAGGGCAAGGACGACTTTGGCCTGGCGGCAAGCCTGGGTGAGGAACTTCGCGTCCGACACCGTATTGGCGATCGGCTTGTCGAGGAACACGTGTTTTCGCGCGGCGGCCGCCGCGACCGTGGTCTCGAGGTGGACCGAGTTTGGCGTGGTGTTGATGATGCCTTCGATGCCCTTGTCGGCAAGGATTTCCTCGTAGGAGGAAGCAGCCTTGCAGTGGTATTTCCTTGCGAATTGATCCTTCTTGTCCTGGGACCGGCTGTAGCAGGACACGATCTGCAGTTTTCCCGAACGCTGGATGGCGTCGGCCAGGACATCCGACCACCATCCCATGCCGAGGCAGGCGACCTTCATTGGATCGAGTCGGCAGCTTCCTGGGCCACGCGCCCGTCGAACTCGAAGCTGCCGCCGGCGATGCCAACGCCGCCGATGCACTCGTTGCCGGCCATGATCGGCGCGCCGCCTTCCATGGCCGTCCAGCGGCCGGGGCCGGCGGCGAGGGCGAGTCCCAGGGCATGCGCGACGTCGAGGGACTGGCCGACGGCGCCCTTGGCGGTGGTGGGCCGCCTGTTGGAAGCAGCGCATACCGCCTTGGTGGTCGCGGAGTGGACGGTGTGGAATTTGCCGCCGTCCATGCGCTCCAGCAGCACCAGGTTGCCGCCGGCATCCACGATCGCCACCGAGATGGCGAGCTTCTCCGCTTCGGCCCGTGCAATGGCGGTGGCCATGATCCTGCGTGCGCCGGCCATGGTCAGGCGCTTGGCATCGGAGGTGTACATCGTTATATATTAGTGCATGCCCCTGACGCATATCGAACACTTCCTCGTCGCCGCGGACGACATCGACGCGACACGCGACTGGTATGCGCGCGTGCTGGGGTTGAAGGCCGGCGCGCATCCGGACTTTGGATTCCCGGTGCACTGGATGTACGCCGGCCGCGAACCCCTGGTGCACATCGGCCCGAGCGCGAAGGGCGCCAACGAAATCCAGAAGAGATTCCTTGGCCGCACTTCGCAGGACAAGGGGGTAGGCACCGGCGCCATCGACCACATTGCCTTCCGGGCAACCGGGTTGCGCGCCATGCTGGAGCATCTGCAGAACGAGAGAATTGCGTTCACCCAACGGCGTGCGAACGGCGAAGCGCTGTTCCAGCTGTTCCTGTTCGACCCGAACGGCGTCAAAGTCGAGCTCAACTACGAGGCGGCCGAGGCCGAGGGCATCGCGCCCGAGCTGATGGCTTCCGACCTGATAAAGGCACAAACATGAAGATCTACTACCACCCGGTCTCCACCACCAGCCGCCCCCTGATGCTGTTCGCGCAGGAGAACAGCCTGCCGGTCGAATTCCAGGTGGTGGATCTGATGAAGGGCGAGCACGTGCAGCCGCCCTACGAGAAGATCAACCCGAGCAGGCTGGTGCCGGTGCTCGAGGACGGCGATTTCCGCCTGACGGAGAGCTCGGCGATCCTCAAGTACCTGGCGGAGAAATTCAATTCGCCGGCGTATCCGAAGGACCTGCAAGCCAGGGCCCGCGTCAACGAGATGATGGACTGGATCAACACGCAGCTCTGCCGGGACCTGGCCTACGGGCTGGTGTATCCGCAGATTTTCCCGAACCACAAGCGGCCGGACGACAAGACGCAGGCGCAGACGCTCGCCTGGGCGCAGGAGCGCGCAAAGGGCTGGATGAAGGTGCTGGACGCGAGCCTGATCGGGCCGAGGAAGAACTATCTCAGCGGCAGCGAGATCACCATTGCTGACTACTTCGGCTCTTCATTCGTCAGCCTGGCCGAGTTCATCCGCAGCGATTTCGGCGCCTATCCGAACCTCAAGCGCTGGTACGAGCGCATGAAGGGGCTCAAGACCTGGGGCAAGGTGCACGAGGTGTTCTACGGCTTCGCCGGCTCGATGAAGGACGCGCGCTTCGAGAAGGTGTGACGGCGCCCGCGTAAGGTTACTCGGCAACGATCAGCAGGGCCGCGAGTCCGGCGACACCGACCGGCACCGCGTAGCGCTCGAACGCGCCGGCCTTGCCGCGCGCGAACACCGTGACGGGAATGTCGGTGTGCTCCATCACGCCTTGCGCGATGGACGGGTTGACCCAGCGCAGCCAGGCCGGATGGCGCCCGACGCCCATGATCACTTCGTCCGCCTGTTCGCGCTCGGCCACCGCGGCGATCTGCTCGGCGGGACGACCGACCTCGGTCACCACGCGGAAAGGCACGCCGGCGAGCGACAGTTCCTCGATGGCGCGCGCCATGGCGGCGCGGCTGCGCTCGCCGCGCAAGGCTTCGCGCGCGGCGCGGCTGGTGAACTGGGACACGTGGCGGTGGAATCGAGGCTGCACGTTCAGCACCAGCGCCTCGACGCCGATGCCGGCCTGGTGCAGCGCCTTGACGTGAGCCAGTGGGGCGAGCGCCGCCTGGGATGCATCCACGGGGATCAGGATTTTCATTGCAGTACCTCCTTGGCTTTCCGGTTGCGCGCCCAGGCGAGGCCGAGCACGCCTCCAATCACCAGGGGATAGGTCGCGTTCTTGAGAACGGAACGGTTTTCGAAGAACTCCTGAAGGTAGGGTTCGCTCACGATCATCTGGGCCGAGGTCCACGCGAGCACCGCGCCGCCGATATAGAGCAGGTTGGGAAATCGCTCGATCCACCGCAGGATCAGCGTCGAGCCCCAGACCACGATCGGAATGCTGATCAGCAGGCCCAGCACCACCAGCAGCACGCTGCCGTGCGCGGCACCCGCGACGGCAAGCACGTTGTCCAGCCCCATCACGGCGTCCGCGATCACAATGGTGCGCATGGCGGCCCAGAAGCTCGTCGCCGGGCCGACGTCGTGCTCCCGGCCGCCGTTGTCGCCGGCGAGCAGCCGGTAGGCGATCCAGGTGAGCAGCAGGCCGCCCGCGAGCATCAGGCCGGGAATCTGCAGCAGCCAGAGCACGCCCACCGTGAGGCTGGCGCGCACCACGACGGCGCCCACGGTGCCCCATACGATGGCGCGCCGCTGCAGCGCCTTGGGAAGGTTGCGGGCGGCGAGGGCGATGACGATCGCGTTGTCGCCGGCGAGCACCAGGTCGATGACGATGATCGCCGCGAGCGCGGAGAGGAATTCGGGGGTCGGAATCATGGCGGCGATACTGCCGGCGTGCCGCCGGCGCGACCAATGACGATTCGCGAGGCGAAGCATTGCAAAACGCAATGGATTTCCTCTGTTATGATCCGCCTTACCCGCAGGGGAGTAGCTTCAACGCGGGCGGTCGTCACTACGGGAGAAAGTCTCCCCGGCCGTCCGGGCAGCCGCCAGGCTGCAAGCGAGACCTCGGACTTCGAAAGGAGCCGAGATGTCACGCACCACGCTGCGCCGCTATTTCCGCCATGGATTGTTTCCCCAGTTGATGGTGTTCGAGGCGGTCGCGCGCCTCGGCAACGTCACTCGCGCCGGCGAGGAATTGCACCTCGCCCAGCCCACCGTGTCCCTGCAGCTTAAGAAGCTGTCCGCCGCCCTCGAGGTGGATCTCTTCGAGCAGCGCGGCCGCCAGCTCTACCTGACGCCGGCGGGGGAAGCACTGAAGGAAGAATGTGTTTCTCTAGTCTCCGTTTTCCAAAGCATGGAAAGCCGGTTGATTCCTTTTCGAAAGGCGAAACCTGAAGTTCTCCGCCTGGCTGCCGAACCCGAGGCGCGCAGGGATGCTTCGCGGCTGCTCGCGATCTTCTGCAGCAAGCATCCGGGTGTCCAGGCGAGCCTGCATGTCGCCGGACGGGACGCGCTGCTCGCCCGCCTTTCCGCGGGCGAGGACGACGTCTACCTTTTCGGCCTCGAGGTGGAGGGGCTGCCGGCCGGACGGCGCTGGAGCTTGGCGCATCCGCGGGGCCGGGAACTCGCGCCGCCGGCGGCGCTGTTCGTGCGCGAGGCGTTGCTGCTCGACGCGTACAATCCCGCCCTTGGAGTGGAGGAGGACGCATGGAGTTTCCGCGGGACTACAACGCGGCAGTAGACCTCATCGGGCGCAACCTCGCGGCGGGGCGCGGCGGCAAGACCGCGTTCATCGACGACGCGGGCAGCTGCACCTACGCGCAGCTCGCCGAGCGCGCCGACCGCGCCGCGAACCTCTTCAGGACGCTGGACATCTATCGCGAGCGGCGCATCGCCATCGCGATGTACGACTGTTGCGACTGGCCTGCGCTTTTCCTTGGCGCGATCAAGGCGGGCATCGTCCCGGTTGCGTTGAATACGCTCCTTACGCCTGCGGATTACGAATACCAGCTGAAAGACTGTGGCGCCAAGGCGCTTTTTGTGTCCGATGCCTTGCTGAAGACCTTCGAAGGCATCAAAGGCAATTGTCCTGACTTGAAGCATGTCATTCCTGCTTCAGCATTGAAGGACCTGCTTGCAAGGGAAAAGCCGGCTGCGGCGGCTGCGCCTACCACGCGCGACGACATCTGCTTCTGGCTCTATTCGTCGGGTTCCACCGGTGCGCCCAAAGGCACCGTGCACCTGCACTCGCACCTTGCGCTCACCGCGGAGCTCTACGCCAAGCCGGTGCTCGGCATCCGCGAATCCGACGTCGTGTTCTCC
>Ga0315912_10004389_pt1 | contig 13399 bp, 15 predicted proteins | sample VfabasoilMG_FD_204469 | JGI IMG/M metagenome (GOLD analysis project Ga0315912, IMG submission 204469) | Garden soil microbial communities collected in Santa Monica, California, United States - V. faba soil | ecosystem: Environmental > Terrestrial > Soil > Garden | place: USA: California... | reverse complement strand
TCAGTCCATGGAACTCCAGAAACTTTGGGCCAAGGGACACCCTTACTACGCCCGCCTGAGGATCACCCCTGGCAGCGCCAGGTTCGAGATCGACATCATCGAGGACGACGGTTCCCAATGACCGACAACAGTATGCTGAAGACGCTCGAGAAGCTCATCCGCAAGAACGTGGTCATGCATTTCGCCAATCAGCCCAAGGAAGCCACGACCCTCGAGAACGTGGAGTCCTTCGCCCAGAAGCAGCTCGACTTCTTCATCGAGGGCATGAAGAAACAGTCCCCGGAGCTCACCAAGGCTTGGAAAGGGGCCAACCCCTTCCAGGCGCGGGCCGCCATCCACCGTGAGACCATGGGTTTCGAGATCCAGATCGTGGAGCGCGAAGCCGGGAAGCTTTGACCATGCCAGATCCGACGCAACCGACCGCGAAGCCTAAGAAACCTTTCCCTATGTGGAAGTTCATCCTCTATTCCCTTGCTGCGCTTGGGCTCGTTTGGGTCGCGGTGGAAGCCTATTGGGGCTACTTTAGGCTCAAGCATTGGCTCAAGGGTTTCGGGGTAGGTGTTTTCTTCGTGGGCGGCCTGGTCGCGGGCTTCCTCTACCTTTACATGGTCTACAAGCTCTTCCGAGAGATCCAAACCAGACCGGACGGTGCGAAGAAGGTCGGGGCCTACGCGGCCTTTGGTCTGGGGTTGGTCGCGCTGAATCCCGCTTTGCTCGGTTCCATCGTCTGGCTCCTCACCCCTCAAGGGACCTTCCACACGGCCAGCTTCTGGGGAGTCCTTGGGTCGCTCTTGGGCGCTGGGATGGTCTATGGGGTCGAGCGGCTTTTTATCAAGAAGAAGCCCAAACCTACGCCATGAAGAAGTCCCTTTCCATCGAGACCCGACGTTTGGTCCTGAGGGATTTTGTTCCGGATGATTGGAGAGCTGTCCAGGAGTATGCGCGCATTCCGAAGGTCGTTCGATTCATGCCCTGGGGACCCAATAGTCCGGCCCAGACCAAAGTCTTCGTCCGCAGGGCCATGGATTGGTCCCGCGAAAGACCGCGCCTGAAGTTCGAGTTCGCGATCATCCTCAAGGCCGAACAACGATTGATCGGTGGGTGTGGGATCAGGATCCACCGAACGGTGGCGGGTGGCGCGGATATGGGTTATTGCCTCCACCCGGACCATTGGGGTGAAGGCTATGCCACCGAAGCGGCCCGGGCCATCCTGCGGTTCGGTCTTTCGCACCTCGCGCTCAGGCGGATCTGGGCCACCTGCGATCCGAACAACAAGGCTTCGGCGAGGGTGCTGGAAAAGGCCGGGATGAAAAGGGAAGGACGGCTACGGAAGAACGTCTTCCAGAAAGGCCGTTGGCGGGATTCCTATCTTTATGCCGTCGTCCGGTAGCGCACCCTCGGTTTGCATTCGCCTGCCTCTTAGAGTAATATCCCCCTTCAATTTTTGGAGGTGGCATCATGGGCTGGATCGACACGCTGAAATTCCAGGAGGACGGGCTCATCCCCGTCATCGCGCAGGACGAGAAGACCGGCGAGATCCTCATGTTCGCCTTCGCCAACCGCGAGGCCCTCGAGCACACGATCAAGACCGGCAACGTCACCTATTGGAGCCGCAGCCGCAAGAAACTGTGGAAAAAGGGCGAGGAATCGGGCAACGTCCAGAAACTCAAGTCCCTTTATACCGATTGCGACAAGGACGTGGTCCTGGTTAAAATCGAGCAGATCGGGGAAGCGGCTTGTCACACCGGCAAGCGTTCCTGCTTCTTCAACGAGCTCTCGGGGGAAGGCTGGAAGGAAGTCGGTGTCCAGGTCTTCGATCCAGAAAAAGTGTACGGAAAGAAATGAGAACCATCTCGGATTCGAATTTGAACCATTGGCGTCGCTCCTCTTGGCTCGGCTGAGCCCAGCGGAAGCGTTCGTCGTCGTTCAAATCTCGAATTAGGGGGTCTCTCATGAAAAGCCGGTCTTCTTCCAACGTTGTTCCTTCCTTCGCGACCTTCACTCAATTAGCGGCACGATATAACCGCGTTCCGGTCTCTTTGGCCTTCCAGTCCGATCTGGAGACGCCCCTTTCGGCCTACCTGAAGCTCGCCAAGGGTCCCAATGGGTTCCTCCTGGAGAGCGTGGAAAAGAACGAGCAAGTGGCCCGCTTTTCCATCGTGGGCTTCTCGCCCTCCGGGACCTTCGAGGCCAAGAAGGGTCTCCTCACCCAGCGCCAAGGCGGCAAGAAGACCACTATTAAGGTCCCTAATCCCCTCCAGGCGGTCCGGGAAAAGGTGGCTTCCATCCGCCAAGCCCCCTTGCAAGGGGCCGAGGGGTTCCTGGGTGGGCTGGTGGGTTTCCTGGGCTATGACGCGGTGCGTTATTTCGAGAAGCTTCCCGAGCAGAAACCCGACGTCCTGGGTCTCCCGGACCTCTACCTGATGGTGACGGACCAATTGGCCCTCTTCGACCACATGAAGAGGACGTTACGGCTCGTCGTGAACGTGGAAGTAGGGAAGGGCACGGACCTCAAGAAGGCCTATGGCCTGGCGGTGAGGCGCTTGGAAGGCCTCTCTCGTGACCTGGAAAGACCCCTCAAGGGCGCTTCCGAGATCCCTGTGACGCCGATAGAAAATGCCGGTCCCAACGACCTCTTCGGGTTCCGCTCCAACATGACCCGTGAGGGTTTCGCCGCCATGGTGGGCAAGTCCAAGGGCTATATCCAGGCCGGGGACATCATCCAGGTCGTGGGTTCCCAAAGGTTCGAGAAGGACGTGAGGTCCGACGCCGTGACCATCTATCGGGTCCTTCGGCGTTTGAACCCCTCCCCCTATATGTTCCTCCTGAAGTTCGACGGTTTCGAGCTGGTGGGGTCCTCGCCCGAGATGATGATCAAGGTGCAGGACGGGGTCGTGGAGACGCGTCCCATCGCCGGCAGCCGTCCTCGGGGGAAGACCCCGGAGGAGGACAAGGCCCTGGAGGACTCCCTCTTGGCCGATGAGAAGGAACTGGCCGAACATGTCATGCTGGTGGACCTGGCCCGCAACGACCTGGGCAGGGTCTGCGATTTCGGTTCCGTGAAGGTGAAGAGCTTCAAACGCGTGGAGCGCTACTCCCACGTCATGCACATCGTCTCCGACGTCACGGGCAAGCTCGCCAAGGGCCGCACCGCTTACGACGCCTTCCAGTCCTGTTTCCCAGCGGGGACGCTTTCGGGGGCCCCGAAGATCCGGGCCATGGAGATCATCGAGGAGCTGGAACCCTCTTGCCGAGGTGCCTACGGCGGCGCCGTGACGGCCTTCGGGTTCGACGGCAATATGGACAGCGCCATCACCATCCGTTCGACCGTCCTGAGGCACCAGGGGAAGAAGACCACCGCCTATGTCCAGGCGGGGGCCGGGCTCGTGGCCGACTCCGTTCCCCAGAGCGAGTACATGGAGTCCTGCAACAAAGCGAGGGCCGTGCTGCTGGCCATCGACCAGGCGGAGAAGGTGACGACCCCAAGAGGCGCGGCGCGCAAAGGAGGCAAGTCATGATCCTCGTCATCGATAACTACGATTCCTTCACCTACAACATCGTGCAGTACCTCGGGGAACTGGGCGCGGACATCCAGGTGGTCCGTAACGATGAGTTGACCGTCGCGGAGATCCTTAAAAAAGCCCCGGCCAAGATCCTCATCTCCCCCGGCCCCTGCTCACCGAAGGAGGCGGGCGTCTCGGTGGAGGTCATCCAGGGGCTGGCCGGGAAGGTCCCCATCCTGGGGGTCTGCCTGGGGCACCAGTCCATCGGCTACGCCTACGGCGGCGACATCGTCCGGGCCGGGAAGCTCATGCACGGCAAGACCAGCCAGATCACGCACGACGGCAAGGGTGTCTTCAAGGGCTTGCCGAACCCCTTCCGGGCCACGCGTTACCATTCGCTCGTCATCAAGAAGGAAACCTTGCCCGACTGCCTGGTGGTCACGGCCACCAGTGAGGACGGGGAGATCATGGGGGTCCGTCACAAGAGCTTGGCCGTCGAGGGAGTGCAGTTCCACCCGGAGTCCATCCTGACGGAGTCGGGCAAGGACCTGCTGAGGAACTTCCTGAAGTCGTAAGCCCGGCGAACCAGCCACGGATGGACCCGGATGCACACGGATCAAGGATCTTGGGGAAGGTCTTTTTTCGTATCCGGGTCCATCCGTGTTCATCCGTGGCAAAGAATGAGGTCCATCTGTGGTCGTCGTTTCCGGCGGCCGGGGGCGTAGCCCCGTCCCTTCAAGGTTTAGGGCCGTTGTTGACCGGAAAGGTGGGTAAATTTGGGGCGTCGGATCGTGATCGGGATCGGCCTTGTCCTGGCCCTGGTGGCCGGTGTGCGATGGGCCCAGGAGGCCTCGAAACCCAAGGTGCGTGTGACCCTCTTCGGGAAAGAAGGGCTTCGAGAGGTCCATACTTCCCGAAAGACCGTGGGGGAAGTGCTCCGGCAACAGGGCATCCGCCTCGGTCCCCGGGACCTGGTCGCCCCGCCCCTGGACGCGCCGGTCACCGCGGGGATGGAGATCGATCTGGGTTTGGTGGAGCGCCACGTGAAGGTGGAGAAAAGGAAGCTCACCCACCAGGTCCTCACCCAATACACCGAGACCCTGAACGTCGGGGAGATCATCGACCTGGAGGCGGGGAAGGACGGCCTGGCCGAGCAGGAGCTGGAGACCTATTTCCTCAACGGCGAGGAGGCCTTCGAGAAGGTCCTGAGGTCCAAGGTCCTGGAGCCGGTGAAGGACGCCAAGGTGGTGGAGGGGACGGGCTTCCGTCAGAAGCTCTATCCGCTCACCCACCGCGCCAGGGCCCGTAAAGCCTTGGAGATGGAGGCCACTGCCTATTATCCCGGGGCGGAGGACACTTGGCCCTACACGGCCGGCATCGCGGCCTCGGGGCTCAAGGCTGGTTACGGGATGGCCGCGGTGGACCCGAAGGTCATCCCCCTGAAGACCAAGGTCTATGTGGAAGGCTACGGCTTCGCCATCGCGGGGGACAAGGGCGGGGCCATCAAGGGCCGGAAGATCGATCTTTGTTTCGACACCTACGAGGAGGCGGTCCGTTATGGAAGGAAGAAGGTCAAGGTCCATCTCCTGCGCTAGGGGATCCCTCCTGCTGACGGCCGCCCTGTCCTTTTTCGCGGTCCTTCCCTTGGTCGCCCAAGAGGCGAAGACGGAGGCGGGAAAGTCGGGGAAACCCCTCTCGTTGTCCGCCGACGTGGCGGTCCCGACGCCCACCTTCACGCGCGATCCCTTCGCCACTCCCACTTACACCAAGACCTGGGACCCTTGGCAGACCCTCTCGCCCACCCCGACCTCCACTCCGACCACCCCTTCCCAGGACACGGCCACCTTCACCCTGACGGCGACCCCCACGGCCACCGGCACCCAGCCGACCCAGACCTTCACCCCCACCTCCACCCAGGTCATCTCCCGGGCGGGGTTGGTCCTGCTCTCCACGGCCTACTCCAACGCCTATGACCGTTGGGACGGGTTCAATTGGGACGTGAACTTCTCCTCCTACATCGGTTCCATCGTCTCGAGGGATTTCACGAAGCCGGACCTGGACACCTTGGAGCCCACGGGATTGGCCATGCTCACCTCCGACGTCAAGTACGCCTGGCTGGACGAGGACGGGGACCTTCCCGGCATCGCCAACGGGCTCATGGTCTCGGTGCTAGCCCAGGTGGGCCAGGTCAATTCGAGCTCCGGTTCCGGCAACCAGAGCTTCCAAGCCGGCAACTTCATGGCCAGTGTCTACGGGGTGATGAGCAAGAGCATCGAAAGGGACCTTTCGGTGCACGCGGGGTTCCTCTACGGGCTCAAGGACGCTTTCCAAGACCTGGCCCCGGATGTGGTCAACATGAACCACGCCAGGCTCCTTTACTTGGCCACGCCGAAGCTCAAGACCCTCGTGGAGGACCCGGCCTGCGTGTTCTATAGCGGGATGAGCGCCCGGTTCCTCGACCGCAATTGGAAGTTCGAGGTCTGGAAGCCCTTCCCGGCCTTGCGGAACCCCATCCTCTTCAATACCCGCATCGAGGGGCTCCCCATGGCCTTCAACCTGGGCTATGAGGGATGGGATGGCGGTTTCGCGGTGCTGGGCTACGTGAGCTTCCGGTTCACCCTTCTCCCGCAAGTCCCCGCCTACTGATCCCGAGTTTCGGCGATAATCGTCCCCGAACGATCCTGGAAGGACCCAGTCCCATGAAGAACGGTGACCCGAAGAAGATCATGGTCGTGGCGGGGGAGGCCTCGGGAGACATGCACGCGGCTGGGGTCATCCGTGCCTTGAAGAGGAAGGACCGCTCCCTGAAGGTGTTCGGCCTGGGCGGACCCCTCATGGCCAAGGCCGGCATGGACGTCAGGGAAGACCTCACGGCCCACGCCATCATGGGCTTCGCGGAAGTGGTCCGGCATCTGCCCCTCTCCCTTAGACGACTGTCCGACTGCGGGCGATGGCTCAAGGAGGAGAAGCCCGACCTCCTGCTCCTGGTCGATTATCCCGGTTTCAACCTTCGCCTGGCCGGCTGGGCCCATCGCTTGGGCATCCCGGTCGTCCATTACATCGCCCCCCAGGTCTGGGCTTGGCACGAGGGGCGGATCCCCCGGATGAAACAGGTCCTCACCAAGCTCCTGACCATCCTGCCCTTCGAGAAGGCCTTCTTCGAGAGGCATGGGATGGACGCCGTCTACGTGGGCCACCCTCTCATGGAAGAGATGGACCTCAAGGTCGTGGTACGGACAAAGGTGCTCAAGAGGAACGGTATCCCCGTCCAGGCCTTTCCCTTGGTCTCGGCCATGCCGGGGAGCCGCAAGGCCGAGGTGGAAAGGATCTGGCCCCTGTTCCTTCGGGCTTCCCGTTCCCTGCGGAAGATATTCCCGGACGCGACCTTCCTCGTTCCCCGTCCCCATGGCTTGGAGCCCTCCGACTATCCGGGCCTCGTCCCGGAGGACCCCGTCTTCTTTGTGGAGGCTCCCGCCTATGACCTCAGGAAGGCCTGCGACCTGGCCTGGGTGAAGTCCGGCACCGGCACCTTGGAAACAGCCCTGCTCGGGACGCCCCTCGTGGTGGCCCATAAGGTCCCAGCCTTGACCGGGTACCTGGCCAAGCGCCTGGTCAAGATCCCCCATGTCTCCTTGGTGAACATCCTTTCGGGGAAGGAGGTCGTGAAGGAACTTCTCCAGGAAAAGGCCACGCCGACCGCCCTGGTGGAGGAGAGCCTGCGTCTCTTGGACGACCCGAAGGTCCGCGCCGCCCAGGTCAGGGAGTTCGACAGGCTGCGCAAGGCCTTGGCGGTCCCCGCGAAGGCTTCCGAGAACGTGGCGCGGGAGATCCTCAAGACCTTGGGGAGGGGCTGAGGGAATGTCCGACCCTGTGCGGATCCATCGGCTCTCGTTGGCGGACCGGCTCATTGTTCTGGTCGTCGCGCCCCTCATGCGTCTTCTGGGCGCTTCCTTACGCATCGCAGAGCTGGGCCGGAGCGATCTGGGGCCCAGGGTCCGTCAGTCGACGCCTCCCCTTTGGGCCCTGTGGCACGAGACCATCCTGATGAGCGTTTGGTACCACCGGGACCAGGATGTGCACGTGATGATCTCATCCTCCCGGGACGGGGAGCTCATCTCCACCATCGCGCGGTCCATGGGCTATGTCCCAGTGCGAGGTTCCAGCTCCAAGGGGGGGCAGGAGGCCCTCAAGGAGATGGTGCGCTTCATGAAGGAAGGGAAGCGTTGCGCCATCACGCCCGATGGACCGCGGGGCCCCCGCCGGGAGGTGAAGAAGGGTGTCGTGGACCTAGCCCGTCTCACCGGTTGTCCCGTGGTTCCCTTCGCCTTCGAGGTGGAAAAATGTTGGCGTTTGAGGAGTTGGGACAGGTTCATCGTCCCGAAACCCTTCTCGCGGGCCGTCTTCGTGTACGGGGAACCCGTCCTGGTCCCCCGCAAGGGCGGGGATGATGATGAACACCTGGAGCGGATCCAGTCCGAGCTCGACCGCGTGACCAAGGTCGCGGAGGGCCATTTCAAGGATGGTGTGACCCGATGATCCTTTTTCTCTACCGGACCTTCATGTTCCTGGTCTATGTCTTGGCCCGCATCGGGAGCCTGCTCCTTCGCCGACCCAGTCCCGAAAGGGTGGGGATCTATCCCCCTCCGGTCCGCAAGGACCTCTCCGTCGGTCACAATGTCTGGTTGCACGCGGCCTCGGCCGGGGAAGTGAACGCCATCACTCCCTTCTGCAAGGCCTTGAGGAAAGCCAGGCCCCAGCTTCGCATCGTCGTGACCACCACCTCCCGCATGGGCCAGAAGGTCCTCCGGGAAGCCGGGGCCGCGGACCAGGTCCTGCTCGCGCCCCTCGATACGGCTTTCGCCCTCCGGCGGGCCTTCCAAGCCATCCGTCCGGTGGCGCTGCTCATCGCCGAGACCGAACTTTGGCCCGACTGGTTGCTTCGGGCGGGGAAGAACGGCATCCCGGTCGTCCTCATCAACGGGCGCATCTCGGACCGGAGTTTCCCCTCCTATCGCAGGTTCCGACGTTCCTTCATCCGACCCCTCCGTTGTCTCTCCTCTTGCCTGGCCCAGACCGAGAAGGACCGTGAAAGGTTCATCGCCTTGGGCGTCCCGGAGGCCCGCTCGGCGGTGGTCGGACAGATGAAGTACGACCGGTCGGCGCCGGAGGCTGTGGAGGTGGAGCGCTTCAAGGAGAAGCTCAGCCTCTTGCGCCGGGATATCTTCCTCACCTTGGGAAGCCTCCGGGGCGGCGAGGACGATCAGCTCCTGCCCCTCGTCCCGGATTGGCTCTCCTTCCACAAGGACGTGAAGGTACTCATCGCGCCGCGGCACCTGAAGAACGCGGCCATCTTCCAACAGAAGCTCAAGGCCGGGGGCACCCCCAGTGTGTTGCGCAGTCAGTTGGAGAAGGGGACGGACCCGGAGAGGGTCATCATCCTGGATACGGTCGGGGAACTCTCCTTGGCCTACGCTTTTTCCCGGGCCGTCTTCGTGGGCGGGACCTTGGTCCCCATCGGGGGTCATAACGTGATGGAGCCGGCCCTTTCCTCGGTCCCAGTCTGCTTCGGGCCCCATACGGCCAATGTGACGGAAGCAGCCGAGGCCCTGCTGGCCTCGGGCGGGGGGTTCTTGGCCCGCGATGGGGCGGGGGTCTCGGTCTTCTTCAAACGCTGCCTGGACGAGGCTTTCGCCCGGGAAGCGGGGGGGAAGGCCCGGGAGGCGGTGAGGTCCATGAGGGGCGCTACGGAACGGACCCTCGCGGAGGTTTTGAAGCATCTGCCCGAATTGGGTTAAGCTGTTCCCCAGGACCACCCAGAAAGGCCGTCTCCCCTTGTCCGACCTCCCCAACTCCTACCTTCGGTTCCTCCGGCACGGCCGTCGCGCCTGGTGGGGCTGGCCCCTCTTCCAGGTCCTCAAGGCCCTCTCTTGCCTCTACTTGTTCGGATGGTGGTTGAAGGAATGTTGGTCCGGTCTTTTTCCCGCGAAGTCGCTCCCTTGCCCGGTCCTGAGCGTGGGGAACCTCACGGTCGGGGGCACCGGCAAGACCCCTCTCGTCATCCATCTCGCCAAGTACTTCATCGCCCGGGGGAAGAGGGTGGCGGTCCTCAGCCGTGGTTACGGGCGCAGGGACGAGGATTCCCTCGTCTGGGTCAGTGACGGAAAGGCCTTGCTGGCGGGTCCCGAGGAGGGAGGGGATGAACCGGTCCTCATCGCCAAGAGCGTGCCCAAGGCCGCGGTCCTCTCCTGCTCGGACCGATACAGGGCCGGTCGGGAAGCCGTGGAAAGGTTCGAACCCGACCTTATCCTCTTGGACGACGGTTTCCAAAGACGGCGTTCCCTCCATCGGGACCTGGACATCCTGGTCTTGGACGCGACCGACCCCTTCAGCACGGGCCATGTCTTCCCCGCGGGGCTCCTTCGGGAACCCCTGGGGGTCCTGAAAGAGGCGGGGGTCCTGGTCCTCAACAAATGGGACCTAGCGGCCGATCCCAAGGGCCTCAAGACCCTTCTGAAGGCTCTCTTCCCCAAGACCCCCTTCGTGACCGGGCGCTACAGGACGGAGGGGATCCGGAACATCCGTACCGAAAGGAAGGTCCCCCTCCCGTCCCTTCGGAAGGCGCCGATCGGGGCTTTCTGCGGTCTGGCGGGACCAGGCGCTTTCCTATCGGGCCTCGCGGGCCTGGGGATCCGACCCAAGCGCTCCTTCCTCTTCCCGGACCATTTCGCCTATACGGAAGGGGACCTAAGGGATATCTTGGAGGCCGCCTTGGCCCAAGGCCTCAAGGCCCTGGTGACCACCGCGAAGGACGAGGTCAAGCTCCCGAGGATCCCCTCGACGTCGATCCCCATCCTTTCCTTGGACATCCGTTGGGAGCCCCTGGAAGGGAAGGACCGGTTGGAGAGCGCCCTGCGGAAGGTCTTCGCCCGCGGATCCTGAACCCTGGACCCATCCATGCCATCGTCCGTTCCCCCGAACCAAGCCCCGCCCACCATCCTCGTGATGCGCTATTCCTCCTTGGGGGACGTGGCCCTCACGAACCCGGTCCTGGACGGCCTCCAGGCGGCCTTCCCTCGGTCGCGGGTCTTCTTCGCCACCAAGAAGCGTTACGCCCCGGCCGTGAAGGACCATCCTTTCCTGTCAGGGACGGTCCTTTTGGGCGGGAGCGGTCCCTTCGAGTTCCTGCGGCACTTGGGGGAGGTCCGGGCGCTCCGTCCCGACATCGTCCTGGACCTCCACGATTCTCTCCGCACCCATCTGTTGGCGCCTTTCCTGGGCAAGGCGAGGCTATGGGTCTATGACAAGCAGTCGGCCCACCGCCGGCTCCTGGTCAAGGGGATCGGGGTCAAGCAGAAGCTCCATACCATCGAGAAGTACCTCAAGGTCCTGGAACCCTTGGGGGTGAGACCCCATCTCAAGATCGACTTCCAGGTGCATCCTTCCCGGTCCGGTCACGCCTACCTGCGCGACTTCCTGGAACGCCGGAAGATCGCCCCCTCCCAGCTGGTGGTTGGGTTGGGGCCGGGGTCGATCTGGAAGACCAAACGTTGGATGCCGGAACGTTACGCGGAGCTCGCCTCCCGGTTGGTGGAGGACTATCGCTGTCGGCTCCTCTGGTTCGGGAGCCGGGAGGAGGCCGCCCTCATCCGTTCCATCCAAGCGAGGATGCGAGGGACCCCCCTGGAGCGGGGGATCAACCTGGCGGAGTTCACGACCTTGGAACAGTCGATCGCTTTGATGGGCCGCTGCGAGATCTTCGTGGGGAACGATTCGGGGCTCACGCACCTGGCCTCGGGCCGGGGTTGCCGGGTCGTGGTCATCTTCGGTTCCACCGCCCCCTCGTTGGGTTTCGAGCCTTGGGGCCCCCACTCGGTGGTGCAGGCGGCGAACCTCCCCTGCCGGCCCTGCCATGTCCACGGACGCAAGTCCTGCCCCTTGGGGCACTTCAAGTGCATGGAGGACCTCACGGTGGACCTGGTGGAGGGGGCGGTGAAACGGTCGATCCGCAGGAGCTTGTGAGGGCAGGGTAGGGATCTTAGGAACGGACAAGGGGGATGGACCGATGTTCGAAAGGACCTGGGCTCTTCGGAAGCCCTTCATGCGGAAAAAGGAAAGGAAGCTCATCCTCAAGCACCTTTCCCCAAGGACGGTCATGTTGGAATGGGGGAGCGGCGGGAGCACTCTCTACTACGGCAAGCGGGTGGGAAAGCTCTACAGCATCGAGCACGACCCCCTTTGGGGGAAGACCGTGGGGGATTGGCTGGCCTGGAGGCACGCTTGGGCGCGCGTCCTGCTGGGACGCAAGGAGCCCCGGGTCTCCTACCATGTCGTCGAACCCAACGTTCCCTCCCCTCCCCGCCCTTCAAAGGCGGAGGATTACCGGAGTTATATCGACCGGGTGGACCTGCTGGGGGTCCCTCGCTTCGACGTGGTCCTCATCGATGGCCGGGCCCGCGAGCATTGCGCCCAAAAGGCGCTCCGTTACATCGACCGGTCCTCCATCGTCTTCATCCACGATTATTTCACCCCTGGCCGGGAATATTACGGCCAGGTCCTTCAATGGTACGACATCGTCGAAGCCGTGAGGGACACGCCCCAGACCCTGGTGGCGCTGCGGAAAAAAGAGGGGGTTTGAACGGGCCATGAGGGACACGTCGACCCAGACCCCTTCCAACATCCTCCTGCGCGTCCCCAATTGGCTGGGGGACACCATGATGGCGCTCCCGGCGGTCACCTCGGTCAAGCGGCTCCTTCCCAAGGCCCGCGTCACGGTGTTGTGCAAGCCCGTCTATCGGGACCTTTGGAAGGCGCAGCCGGGGGTGGACCATGTCCTGGTCCTCGGGAAAGGGTTCTCCGGGTCCCGCTCCTGCGTGCAGGACCTGCGCTCCAAGGGGTTCGACTCGGCCATCCTCCTTCCCACTTCCTTTTCCTCGGCCTTCCTCGTCTTCGCGGCGGGGATCCCCCGGCGCTTCGGTTGGGGCGGGGAAGCGCGAGAGATCTTCCTGACGCGGGTCATCGAGCGGCCCCGTCCCAGGGAAAGGCACCTGGTCCTGGAATACCTGGACCTCATCCACCGCTCCCTCGGGGTCTCCCTGATCAAGGGTCGTCCCGTGCATCCGTCGGCCCAGGTCCCGTCCTCCGCCCTCAAGGCCCTTCGGAAGGTCTGGGAGGACACGGGCGTGAGGGAGGGACGGGGCTTCCTGGCCCTCTCGGCCGGGGCGACCTATGGACCCGCCAAGCGCTGGCCCCTGCCCTATTGGAAGGAGCTCATCGCTCGATTGCTCGTGGAGCGAAAGGAAAGCCTCCTGCTCCTGGGAGGATTGGAAGAGGAGGATTACTTACGGCCTTTGATGGAAGTGGAGGGTGGGGCGGGACGTCTCCACCTGTTGGCGGGACGCACCTCCCCCGAGATCCTGGCGGCCATGCTCTCGCGCTGCAAGCTCCTCATCACCAACGACACAGGGCCCATGCACGCGGCCGCCGCCGCTGGCACCCCGACCGTGGCCCTCTTCGGGTCCACCTCGCCCCTTTGGACCCGTCCCTTCGGCCAAGGGCACGAGGTGCTTTATAAGGGGTTGGATTGCAGTCCTTGTTTCCAGCGCACTTGTCCCATCGGGTACAAGTGCCTGCATGCCATCACGGTTCAGGAGGTCCTGGGCGCCGTGCGCCGGACCTTGAAGGGGACCCGGCGGGTCGGCCCCGAGAAGGTCCCTTTCCTCCTCGGCCCAGCCCCCCAACGGACGGGAAATTAAAGGCACCCGAAGGCCCCTTTTTCCCTATAATGACGCATCTTTTCAGGCGGTTTTCCCTCAAGGAGCCCACCGTGTTCGGCAAAGGCAAGATCTGGTTGGACGGCAAGCTGGTGGATTGGAAGAAGGCCAACATCCACATCCTTT
>Ga0315912_10004388_pt1 | contig 13400 bp, 12 predicted proteins | sample VfabasoilMG_FD_204469 | JGI IMG/M metagenome (GOLD analysis project Ga0315912, IMG submission 204469) | Garden soil microbial communities collected in Santa Monica, California, United States - V. faba soil | ecosystem: Environmental > Terrestrial > Soil > Garden | place: USA: California... | reverse complement strand
TGACCCAGGCGGTGCCGGGTTACCCGACGCATCCGGACCTGGCGGCGCGGCTGGCGGAGGGCGCGGCTTCCCCCATCCAGGCGCGCTACGGCACAATCGACGGCGACGAGATCCTGCGTGCCGCTCTGGCCGCGGATATCAACCGCGTCTATGGCGGGGATGTGAAGGTGGGGGAGGTGGCGATCACCGCCGGCGCCAACCTGGCCTTTACCATGGCGATGACGGTGCTGTGCGGCGTGGGCGACCAGGTGATGCTGCCGGTGCCCTGGTATTTCAACAACGCCATGGCGCTTTCCATGCAAGGCCTGGAAGCCATGCCGCTGCCCTGCAGGGCGGAGGATGGGTTTGTGCCGGACCCGGACCGCGCCGCCACGCTGATCACGCCGCGCACCCGCGCCATCGTCCTGATCAGCCCGAACAACCCCACCGGCGCGGTGTATCCGCCGGAGGTGATCGCCCGCTTCGCCGCGCTGTGCCGGGAACGCGGCATCTGGCTGGTGATAGACGAGTCCTACCGCGACTTCCTGCCGGAATCCGCGCTGCCGCCGCACGGGCTGTTCACCGATCCGTCCTGGCGGGACGGGGTGATCCATCTCTACTCTTTCTCCAAGGCAGATTGCGTCGCCGGGCATCGCGTGGGTGCCATGGTGTGCGGGACGCGCGTGCGGGAGGAACTGAACAAGGTGCTGGATACGATGCAGATCTGCCCGCCGCGCGGGCCGCTGCCGGGGCTGACCTGGGCGATCGACAATCTGCACGAATGGAAAGCCGGCAACCGCGGGATTATCGCGGAGCGTGCCAGGGTTTTCCGCGAAGGCGTGGGCCAGTTGCAGGACTGGCGGATCGACGCGCTGGGCACCTACTTCGCCTATATCCGCGTGCCGGAATGGGCGCCGGATGCCATGGCGGTGGGTGAGAAGTTGGCCACGGAATGCGGGTTGCTGTCCCTGGTCGGCCCATTCTTTGGCCCGGGGCAGGAGCGGCATCTGCGCCTGGCCTTCGCCAATGTGGACCTGGAGGCGATTGCCCAGGTACCGGAGAGGTTGCGCGCCTACCGTTAGGAGGAATGACGATGAGCGACTACCACAAGGGCTTCTGCGCGGTCTACCAGCCGGAGGATGGCGTGTCCCACTGGCAGCCTCTGCCGTCGGTGGGGCACATCATCAGCAAGGTTACGCCCTACAACACGCCGTACGACGATTTCTCCATGGGCATCCAGGTTCTTGAACCCGGCGCCTCCATCCGCAAGCACGCGCATGAACGCCAGCATGAGGTGCTGTTCTGCTACACCGGCACCGGCTGGGCGGAAGTGGATGGCGTGCGCCACGACGTGAAGCCGGAGACCCTGCTGCTGATGGGGCGCGGCGTTCAGCACACTGTGCACAACACGGGGGAGACGCAGATGCGCATCCTCTGGTTCATCTCACCCGCAGGGCTGGAGGACTGGTTCGCCGCCATCGGCCGCCCGCGCCAGGCGGGGGAGGCGCTGCCCGAACCGTTCCCGCGGCCGGAGAATGTGCGGGATGTGCAGGACCGGATGCGGTTCGTTCGGCCAGAGGGGGAATAGGCGCCGCATTCCTGCGGCGCCTAGGCTGTCTAACGCGCCGGCTTCGCCGGAGCAGCTGCCCCGGTGGGTTTAGGCTTGTTGGCCGCTTCCCAGCTATCCGCCGCCTTCAGCTCATCGCGGAAAGCCCGCGCAGTCTTCAGGATCGCTTCCCGCTGCGTCGGGGAAATGTCTTCCGGCATGCCGAAGTCGTTCACGGGCATGTCGTTGGACTGCACCGACTTGATCACCTGCTCGATTTCGGCGGCGGCGTGCAGCGGCGTTTGCAGCAGAACCAGGCGGGCCGTGCCCGGCGGATTCTTCGGGTTGTGGCAGCCGACGCAGGACACCTCTCGCATTGCGTCGGCGAACGCACGATATTTGCCATCGAGCTTGGGCAGGGCCGGATTGTTCGCCTGGTAGCGTGCCGAGAACATGGTCACCCGGGGCTGCTGTTGGCCGGAACTGTCCGTCCAGGTCCATTGGTCCTTCACGAAGGCGGGGGGAGTGACGTGCGAGTATGGCCCGCGATCCACATTGCTGCCGCCGGCGGAGCGGGTCATGACAATGACCCGGCCTTTGTCGTCCAGGTAAAAGTTCATGAAGTTCATGGCTTCGAACGACCCCCAGGTATTGTCATTGTGCCAGAACGGATAGGGGTAGTCGCCGGAGGGCATGGCGTTGCGGAAGTAGGCTTCCACGCGAATGATGTCGATATTGTCGCGTGCGTCGCGGTCCAGCGTGAACTTTCCGGTGAAGCCCATCATCGGCATGTACAGCCGACGGAACGTCTCGTTGTTGAAGCGGGTGAGCTTCCGATCCTTGATGCGCAGATCCGGCTGGTCGCCACCCCACAGAACCATGGGTGCGAGCGGCAGAGTGGTGGTCTGGAGCAGGTGGTTCACGCACGCCTGATAGGCCGCCCGCTCGCTGGACTGGCCAGGCTTGTGCGGGCAGGCTTGGGCCAGTTCCGTCACCAACTTCGTGGCGATCTGCTGCAGTTCCTCACGCGAGCGGGCCGCTTCGGCGGAGGGTAGCCATGCACCAACGCAGGCCGCCACGGCCGCGAGCGCTAGGGTATATCTGGCGAAGGGCTTTCCCATCAGTTTCCACTTTTCGTTGTTCAGCCAAGTGGCCGGAAGACGCATGCGCGGTGACCACGCGTCTGATGGTTGAGTATTTTTAGTCGATTGTCACCCTATAAGTTGCATATTTTCTACTGAGAAATACATTAATCAGCGAAATCCCGCTTTCCGCCGTCAAGTGGTTGCAAATCTGTGACGCGCGCGCGGTTTCCGGCGCGATTAGCAACCTGCTGAAATTCGCGGTTGCGGTGCCCGGAGGCTCGTATCGTGGGGTCTGCCGGCCCCCGGAGCGGGCAAGGTGCGCGGTTTCTTGACTCGGCTCGCCGGGCGCCACACCGTTCCCCCACTCAGGATAGGGGAATGGACATGGCCAAGAAGCTCGATGCCCGCCGCGCCAAGCTGAAGCGGGAATTCACCAAGAACCGCGGCTACTGGTCCGAATTGTGGGAGGATGTGCTGGACCTCTCTCCGGACTATTTCGAGGCCTACAAGGACCTCTCCTCCGTTCCCTGGAAGTCCGGCACGCTGGCGCCGAAGGTGAAGGAGTTCGTCTACGTCGCCATCGATGCGGCGACCACGCATCTGTACAACAAGGGCACCCGCATCCATATCGCCAACGCGTTGCGCCATGGCGCAACGAAGGATGAGCTGATGGAGGTGTTGATGATCGCCTCCGTCCTCGGCATCCATACGATGACGGACAGCCTGCCGATCATGATGGATGTGCTGAAGGAAGCCGGGAAGGATCCCAACCTGGCAGCGCGCAAGCTGACGGCGAAGCAGAAGGCGATCAAGGAGGAATTCGTGAAGAACCGCGGCTTCTGGCCGGCGGTGTTCGAGCCGATCCTCCACCTCGCGCCGGACTACTTCAAGGCGTACACGGACCTGTCCTCCGCCCCATGGAAGGTGGGGGCGCTGGAGCCGAAGGTGCGCGAACTGCTCTATGTCGCGATCGATGCGTCCACCACGCATCTCTACAACGCGGGCACGAAAACCCACATGGCCAACGCGGTGAAATATGGCGCGACGGCGGAAGAGATCATGGAGGTGCTGATGCTCACCTCCGTCCTCGGCATCCACACCATCACGGAAAGCGTGCCGATCCTGGTGGAGGAACTGACGAAGCAGGAGGAGGAGAAGGGGTCATGAAGTTCGGCATTTTCTACGAACACCAGCACCCGCGCCCGTGGTCCGAGAATTCGGAACAGACCCTGTTCGACAATGCACTGGACCAGGTGGAACTCGCGGACACGGTCGGCATCGACTATGTGTGGGAGGTGGAGCACCACTTCCTGGAGGAATACTCGCATTCCTCCGCCCCGGAAGTGTTTTTGGCTGCCTGTTCACAGCGCACGAAGAACATCCGCCTGGGACATGGCGTGGTGCTGACGGCGCCCGGCTATAACCATCCGGCGCGCACAGCCGAACGCATCGCCACACTGGACCTTGTGTCGCGTGGTCGCGTGGACTGGGGCACGGGTGAATCGGCGACGATGGTGGAGATGGAGGGCTTCAACATCTCGGCCGCCGAGAAGGCGGTGATGTGGCGGGAAGGCACGGAGCAGGCCGCCAACATGCTGGCGATGACCCCCTATCCCGGCTTCCAGGGCCAGTATTTCTCCATGCCGACGCGCAACCTGGTGCCGAAGCCGGCGCAGAAGCCGCATCCACCGATGTGGCTGGCGTGCTCTCGCCGCGAGTCCATCCACCGCGCCGCGCGCGCCGGCATGGGGGCGCTGACCTTCGCCTTCATCGAACCGGAATTGGCCGGCACCTGGGTGAGGGAATATTACGACATCATCAAGTCCGAGGACTGCATACCGATCGGACACACTGTGAACCCGAACATCGCCGTGGTCTCCGCCATGTCCTGCCACAAGGTGGAGAACGAGGCGATCGCGCGCGGCCTGGATGGGTTTCGCTTCTTCGGCTACTCGCTGGGCTATTACGGCATCTTCAGCGCGCACAGGCCGGGCGTGACGGATGTGTGGCAGGAATACCTGAAGGTGCGCGACACGCTGCCGGACAACGCCGGCCGCGGCGGTATCGGTACGCCGGAGCAGGTGGCGGCGCATATCCGCCGTTATGAGGCTGTCGGGATCGACCAGGTGATCTTCGTGCAGCAATCCGGCAACAACCGGCATGAGCATATCTGCGAATCGCTGCGCGTGTTCGGGCGGGACGTGCTGCCGGAATTCAAGGCGCGGGAGATCGAGCGCGCGAAGAAGAAGGAGGCGGAACTCGCGCCCTACATCGCCGCCGCCCTGGCGCGGAAGCCGCGCATGAAGGCGCTGAACCCGGCGGATGTGGAAGCCGTGCTGGCGTCGGGCCGCCGGCAAGGCGAGGTGTCTGCCCGCGCGGCGGTGACGTTCTCCGACCGCGGCGGGGCGATTTCCATCCCGACGGCCGATCCGGCGCTGGAAAAGGCGTACGCGGAGGGCCGTAGGTAGGATGGTTGTCTAAGAACCGAAGCGCAGAACGCGCTTTAATATATTGAAAAAATGGAGCAATGCAAAATTTTTGCATTGCCCCGATTTTTCGAAATCCTGCCCAAAACCCGCCATGATCGTGGGCTTCTATGGTCTCGTCGCAGGAGAGTTGTGGCATGACCGAGATCGAATACGCGCGGAAGATGGCGGAGCTGGACCGCCTGTTGAACGACCCCGACGTGCCGATGCAGCCGTCGGAGGTGTGGGCGTTGCTGGATGAGATTTCGGGGCACGAAAGCCAATTCGAGCAAGGCCGGCACGCGGCCTGACCGATCGCGCCCGCCTGCGGGCGGCGATGATATCCGAACACAATCATATCAACACCATTGCTCCCGTCCCGACGCACGCCATAGCCTGATGGCTGGGAGTTCGATGTGCGAATGGGGAGAACGCTGGTGAACCGTTTCGGTGTGATATTGGGCTTGGCCGTAGGCTGCCTGCTCGGATCGGGCGAAGCCTCGGCACAGCCGAGTTCCGCTCAGGCCGGCGCAATCCGTGCCAATTGCAGGGCGGATTATGAGCGGCTTTGTGCTTCCGTGCCGCCGGGTGGTCAGGCGTCGCTCGCCTGCCTGGAACAGCATGCAAGCCAGCTTTCCCCACCATGCCAGCAGGCGGTGGGTGCCGTTTCCGGGGGTGGGGCGGCGCAGGCCGCGCCGGCGGGGTCGGCGTCGATGCCCGCATCCGCCGGGGCCGCATCCCCGGCCCCACATGCAGCGCCACCTGTTCCACCGCATGGTGCCCTGTCGCCGTTGCCACAAATCTCCCCGCGGGAGGAGATGTTCCTGATGCGGGAAGCCTGCGGGTATGATTATCGTCGCCTTTGCGCTGGCGTGCCGCTGGGCGGCGGCAATGCGCTCCGTTGCCTGGCCAACCACGGCATGTCGCTTTCCCCGGGTTGCGAGCGGGCCTTGATGATGCTGCACGCGCGCCGCTGAAGGGGCGGGATCGCGAGCGGCTTGATCAGTTTCGCGCCGCGAAGCTGCGCCCGATCAACTGGCGATGCACCTGGTTGGTGCCCTCCCAGATCTGGGTGATCTTGGCGTCCCGCATCAGGCGTTCGGCACGGAAATCCTTCACGTAGCCGTAACCGCCATGCATCTGCACGCATTCCAGCGCCATGCGCATGGCGAGGTCGGAGGCGCGCATCTTCGCCACGGATGCTTCGATGCCGAAATCCGCGGCGCCGGATTCCACCAGGCCGGCCACATGGTCCAGCCAGGATTCCACCAGCACCAGCTCGCTCGCCAGGTCGGCGATGAGGAACTGGTTGCCCTGGAAATCGATCACCCGGCGGCCGGACTGCGTGCGCTCGTTGGTGTAGCCGATCATGTCCGCGAAGGCGGCCCGCGCGATGCCCAGCGCATGCGCGGCGATGGACGGGCGGGACTTGTTCAGAGACGCGAACAGGATGCGCAGTCCGTCCCCGGGATTGCGCAGCAGGTTGGCGCGCGGCACACGGCAATCTGTGAAGGCAATCTGCGCGGTGGAGGAGGCGCGGTGGCCGAGCTTGTCCTCCAGCCGCACCACCTCGAACCCCGGCGTGCCCTTCTCCAGGATCAGCGCGGAGATCGCCGCCTTGGGTTCCGCGATCCCCTCCCACTTGCCGAAGACGAGAAGCAGGTCCGCCACGTCGCCCGAGGTGATGAAGGTCTTGCCGCCGTTGAGGATGATGTGCTCGTCGTTCTCCCGGAAGCTGGTGCGCATGCCCGTGGCGTCCGAGCCCGCGGTGGGTTCGGTGATAGCGAGTGAGCCAAGGCCACCATCGGCGATGACAGGCAGCAGGCGCTGCTTCTGTTCCTCGCTGCCGAAGTCGATCAGCGGCTTCATGCCGTGGAAATTTGTGGCGTAGATGATGCCCGTGGCGGCGCAGGCCTGGGAGATCATGCGCACGCATTCCAGGTACACGCGGTAGCGCATCGGGCTGCCGCCGTATTCCTCCGGCACGAAGATGCCGTTCAGGCCCAGCGCGTTCAGCGCCCGCACGTTTTCCCACGGGAATTCGCCGCTTGCGTCGAAGCGCGCGGCGTTGGGGGCAATGATGTCGTTGGCGACGCGGCGCACCTGTTCCAGGACCAGGCGTTCGTCCTCGGACCAGGCGCGGCTCGCGTCCAGGCGGTCGATCAGGCTCATGTCGTGCCTAGCCCGACATGGTCAGCCCGCCGCTGACCGAGAGGATTTGTCCTGTGACGTAGCCGGCGCCGACCGAGGCGAAATAGGCTACCGCATGCGCGATATCCTCCGGCTCTGCCAAGCGGCGCATGGGGATCGCGCGCTTCAGCGCGTCCAGCCGCTTTTCGTCCTGCACCAGCAGCATCGGCGTCGCGGTGGGGCCGGGGCAGACGCAGTTCACGGTGATGGACTTGCGCGCCATTTCCCGCGCCAGCGCCTTGGTGAAGCCCATCACCCCGCCCTTGGCCGCGGAATAGACCACCTCGCCGGTGGAGCCGACGCGCCCTGCATCGGATGCGGTGTTGATGATGCGCCCGCCGCCCTGTTCCAGCAGGTCATCCAGGAAGATGCGGGTGACGGTGATGGTGCCCATCAGGTTGATGTCGATGGCGCGGTCCCAGAACGCCTGGTCGTTTTCCAGGAAGGGCTCGATCACGCTCCATCCTGCGACGTTGACGACGACACGCGGCTTGCCGAGTTCGTGGTGGATACGCCAGCGCGCCGCCTCGATGCTGGCGCGGTCCGTCACATCGGCACGCAGCGGCAGGCAACGGCGACCCAGCTCGGCGATGGTGTCCGCGGTCTCCAGCGCTTCCTTCAGGTCCAGGGCGGCGATGTCGAACCCGTCCTGCGCCAGCTTGATTGCGGTGGCGCGGCCGATGCCCGATGCGGCGCCGGTGACGACGGCGATGTCTGCCATGGGGATGTTCCTTCCTTCAGCCCAGCAGGGACTTGTTGTGCTCGCCCAGCGCCGGCGGCGCGCCCGTGGCGGTCTCCGCCAGGAACGGCGGTAATACGGAGGTCGGCAACGCCGGTATCGTGGCGCCGGCCTCGTTCCGCACGGTGCGATTGAACAGGCCGCGCGCGGCGAAATGCGGATCGGCCAGCGCTTCCTGAACCGTGGCGACGATGGAGCAGCAGCAGTCCTGCCCGGTGAAGGTGGCGCGCCAGTGTTCTGCTGTCCTGGCGCCGATCAGCGCGCGCACACCGGCCTTGGTCGCGGCAGGGTCGCGCGTGTCCTCGCGCAGCGCGGGGTCCAGGCCGATTAGGGTGCAGAAATTCTCCCAGAACTTCTGCTCGATCGGTGCGGCGGCGACCATGCGGCCATCCGATGTGGGATAAAGCTGGTAGCGCGGCGTGCCGCCGGTGACGAGGTCCGCGCCATTGCCCGGCGTCACGCCGGCGCCCAGCGTGTTGCCGATGGCCCAGTACATGAACGGGAAGATGTTGTCCGTCATCGCCACGTCGATATAGGCGCCCTTGCCCGTGGTGTGCCGGGCAATCACGGCGAGTAGGATGTTCATGAAGGCCGGGTAGGCCCCGCCGGCGATATCCGCGATCAGCGCCGGCGGGATCACCGGGTTGGCGGCGCTGCCGTGGCTTAGCGCCAGCAGGCCGGCATCGCCGATATAGTTCATGTCGTGCCCGGCCACGTCCCGCTTCGGCCCGTTCTGGCCGTAGCCGGTGATGGACGCGAAGATCAGGCGAGGGTTGACCTTGGACAGCGTTTCATAGTCCAGCCCCAGACGGGCCATCACGCCCGGTCGGAACTGCTCCACAATCACGTCTGCCCGGGCGATCAGCGGGTCCAGCTTTGCCCGGTCCGCCTTGTTCTTTAGATCCAGCGCGACGGATTTCTTGCCGCGATTGAGGATGGCGAAATTCACCGATTCCTTGCCCCAGGCGGGCAGGTACGTGCGCATTTCGTCGCCGATCGGCGGGCGCTCGATCTTCACCACCTCGGCGCCGGCTTCCACCAGCATCAGCGTGGCCATTGGCCCGGGCAGCAGGGTGGTGAAGTCCAGGACAAGCAGGCCGGAAAGCGGGGAAGGCATCAGCGATTTACCTCTCGGGCGGGCCCCTGGATTGGTAGGGCTGGATGGGGCACAACTGGTCCCGATCATAAGACGCGCGGCGGCCCGGGCATAGCAGGGGCAAGGCGCAAGGATCGGGGATGCAACGTCATGGCCATGGACTCGCAACTCACGGAAGCCCGCATCCGGGCGATGAAGGATGCAGGTTACTGGGGTGAGCGGCTGCTGCTGGATGATCTGGATCATTGGGCGGAGGTGGCGCCGGACCGCACCGCCACGGTGGCCTACAGCATCCCCACCGGGGCGCGGGAAGCGCTGACCTATGCCGAGCTGAAGGACAAAGTGGACCGGCTGGCCAACGGCCTGATCCGGCGGGGAATCCGCCGGGGCGATGTGGTGTCCCTGCAACTGCCCAACTGGTGGCAGTTCCAGGCCATGCACATGGCCTGCCTGCGCATCGGTGCCGTCAGCAACCCGGTGATGCCGATTTTCCGCTCCCGTGAGCTGCGCTTCATGCTGCGCCATGCCGGCAGCAAGATGGTGATCTGCCCCGCCGAATTCCGCGGCTTCGACCATCTGGGCATGTTCCGGGAATTGAAGGCCGACCTGTGGGAACTGCGTCATATCTTCGCCGTGGGCGGGGAAGGCGAATTCGACTTCAACCATTTGCTGGAACATCCGGCGGACCGCGCGGCGCGGGCCGTGTTTACCGCCCAGCGCCCCGGCCCGGATGAGGTGATCCAGCTGATGTACACCTCCGGTACCACCGGCGAGCCGAAAGGTGTGATGCACACATCCAACACGTTGATGGCCATGGTGCGCGAATACGCGCGCCGCTTCAGCCTGGGGAAACAGGACGTGATGTTGATGGGTTCCCCGCTCGCCCATCTGACGGGCTTCGCCTACGGGCTGATGATGCCGGTGCACATGGGCGGGCGCGGCGTGTTCATCGATGTCTGGAACGCATCCCGCGCGGTGGACGTGATCCGGGACGAGGGGGTGACCTTCACCATGGGCGCGACACCCTTCGTGGCGGACCTTACCGACGCGGCCAACGAGCGTCGGGTGGATGTGGCGACCCTGCGCGGCTTCCTCTCCGCCGGCGCGCCCATTCCGCGCAACCTGGTGCGCCGTGCGACGGACGTGCTGGGCGCCTTCATCATCTCCGCCTGGGGGATGACGGAGAACGGCGCCGCCACCTCCACCAAGCCGGGTGATCCGCCGGAGCGGGTGTTCGAGACGGATGGCTGCCCGTTTCCGGGGCTGGAAGTGCGTGCGGTGGACAATGACGGCAAGGTGTTGCCGCCGAACCAGGAGGGGCATCTGCAAATTCGTGGCGCCGCCAACTTCGTCGGCTATCTGGGCCGGCCGGAGGCGTATGACACCGATGCCGATGGCTGGTTCAAGACCGGCGACCTGGCGCGGGTGGATGCGGACCAGTATGTGCGCATCACCGGTCGGTCCAAGGACGTGATCATCCGCGGCGGTGAGAACATTCCGGTGGTGGAGGTGGAAGGCCTGATCTACCAGCATCCTGCCATTGCCGAATGCGCCGTGGTGGCGATGCCGGATGAACGCCTGGGTGAACGCGGCTGCTGCTTCGCCGTGCTGCGGCCGGGGCAGGACCTGGACTTCGACTCGCTCGTCGCCTTCCTGCGCGAGCGCGAGCTTTCCCGAACCTACCTGCCGGAGCGGCTGGAGATTATGGAGGCGATGCCGAAGACGCCAAGCGGCAAGATCCAGAAGAACATCCTACGCGAACAGGCGAAGACGATGGTGGCGATGCGATGATCCTCACCGACGATCAGAAGCAGATCCGTGATACCGCCCGCGCCTTCGCCCGCAAGGAACTGGCACCCTTCGCGGCGGAGCGGGAGGAGAAGGCGGAAATCCCGCGTTCCGTGCTGCGTGCGTTGGGTGACCTCGGCTTCATGGGCATGACCGTGCCGGCGGAATATGACGGGGCGGAGGCCGACAACGTGTCCTACGCCCTGGCGCTGATCGAGATCGCCGCCGGCGACGGCGCGATCTCCACCGTGATGAGCGGGCATAATTCCGTCGGCTGCTCCATCGTGCTGAACAACGGCTCGGAAGCGCAGAAGCAGCGTTTCCTGAAGCCGATGGCGCGCGGGGAGATGCAGTCCTGCTTCTGCCTGACGGAACCGACCGGCGGTTCCGACGTCGCGGCGATGAAGACGCGGGCGGTGCGGCACGGCGATGGTTGGCGCATCAATGGGCGCAAGCAGTTCATTACCTCCGGCGCCATTGCCGATGTGGCGCTGGTGTTCGCCAAGACGGACCCGGATGCCGGGCGCAAGGGTATATCCTGCTTCATCCTGCCGACGGACACGCCGGGCTTCCGCGTTGGGCGGCGCGAGAAGAAAATGGGGCAGAACGCGTCCGATACCGTGGAACTGGCATTTGAGGACATGGACGTGCCGGCGGATGCGCTGCTGGGCAAGGAAGGGGATGGGTTCCGCATCGCGCTGTCCAACCTGCTCGGCGGGCGCATCGGGATTGCCGCGCAATCCATCGGCATGGCGCGGGAGGCGATGGACAAGGCGATTGCCTACGCGAAGGAACGCGTGACCTTCGGCGTGCCGATCATCCAGCATCAGGCGGTGTCCTTCCGCCTGGCGGACATGGCGGCATCGCTGAAAGCGGCCGAACAGCTGGTGCTGCACGCGGCGGCCCTGGCCGATGCCGGGGAGCCGTGCCTGACGGAAGCCTCCATGGCCAAGCTGGTGGCATCCGAGACAGCCGAGAAAGTCTGTTCCGACGCCATCCAGACCATGGGTGGCAACGGCTATATCCGCGAATACGAGGTGGAGCGCATCTACCGTGCGGTCCGCGTGGCGAAGATCTACGAAGGCGCGAACGACATCCAGCGGCTGGTGATTTCCCGCGCGCTGATGAAGGAATGACAGACATGCTGACACTGGACGTGGCGGACAACATCGCCACCCTGACCATGAACAACCCGCCGGTGAACGCGATGAGCGACGCCTGGGTGGCCAGTTTCCACGAGAACCTGGACGCGCTGGACAAGCGCGATGATTGGGCAGTGCTGCATATCCGCAGCGCGCTGAAATTCTTCTGCGCCGGCGCGGAACTGAAGGAAATGCGGGAACGCTTCAATGCGCCGGATGGATTGGAAGAGCAGCTGAAGGTCATTCGCGGCTACCAACTGCTGTATGACCGGATCGAGGCGCTGCCGCGCGTGACCTTGGCGGAAATCAATGGTGCCGCACTGGGCGGCGGCTTCGAACTGGCGCTGGCCTGCGACCTGCGTATTGCCGCGCACGAAGCGAAGGTGGGCCTGCCGGAACTACGCCTGGGCCTGCTGCCTGGCGCCGGCGGCACGCAGCGGATGACGCGGCTGTGCGGCCGGCCCACCGCCTTGCGCCTGATCCTGGGCGCGGAGCAGGTGGACGGTGCCACGGCCGAAAAACTAGGCATCGTGCAGTGGTCCGTTCCACTGGCTGACCTGCCGGCCACGGCCGCCGAAATCGCCAAGCGTTATGCCGCCCTGCCGTCGCATGCCGCCGCCGCCGCGAAGGCCTGCATTACCGCGGCTGCCACGCCGGGCGATGGTGGTTATGCTGAGGAAATGCGCCAGACGCGCGGCTTGCTGCACGATGCGCGCACCCGCGCTCTGGTCGGCGCGTTCCTTGACCGCACGAACCGTTAGGACACGTCACTCATGGACATGCAGAACAAGAATGTCGTCGTAACCGGCGGCGCCTCCGGCATCGGCAAGGCAACCGTGCTGCTGCTGGCCCGCAACGGTGCGCGCGTTTTCATCGGCGACATCAACGCCGAACAGGGCGAGGCCGTCGCGGCGGAAGCCCGTGCCGCCGGGCTGCAGGTGGAGTTTCGCAAGCTGAACCTGGAAGACCCGGCCAGCGTCGATGCGTTTTCCGATGCCGTGCACGCCGAGGTCGGCCGCCTGGACGCGTTGGTGAATGCGGCGGGCTGGGACATCATCCAGCCCTTCATGGACAATGAAACCTCCATGTGGGACCGCGTCATCGCCATCAACCTGATGGGCCCCATCCGCCTGACGCGCAACGTGCTCAAGCAGATGATCGAGACCGATGGCGGCGGCAAGATCGTCTCCATCTCGTCCGATGCCGGCCGCGTCGGCAGCATGGGAGAGACGGTGTATTCCGGCGCCAAGGGCGGCATCATCGCCTTTTCCAAATCACTGGCCCGCGAAATGGCGCGCCACCGCGTGAACGTGAACGTGGTTTGCCCCGGCCCCACCAACACGCCGCTGTTCCAGCGCCAGCCGGACCGC
>Ga0315912_10004387_pt1 | contig 13403 bp, 10 predicted proteins | sample VfabasoilMG_FD_204469 | JGI IMG/M metagenome (GOLD analysis project Ga0315912, IMG submission 204469) | Garden soil microbial communities collected in Santa Monica, California, United States - V. faba soil | ecosystem: Environmental > Terrestrial > Soil > Garden | place: USA: California... | reverse complement strand
GCATGGGGGATCCTCCATTTTCGCGCACCCTGATCGCCGGCCCCCCGCTGCTCCAGGTTGTCCCGTGGGTGTTCTTTCCCGCAGCGCTCGTGGTCGCCGCGCTGGTGGGTCTAAGCATCTTCCGCCCGGACGTTGTCGGTTGCTTTCTGGAGCTGAAGACCTGGATCGTGGAGACACTCGGCTGGCTCTTTAGCTCGAGCGTGAGTTTCTTTCTGCTGTTCTGCGCGTACCTCGGCGTTAGCCGATTCGGATCAATCCGCCTCGGTCCCGCTGGCGTGCGCCCCGAATATCCCACGCTGTCCTGGTTGGCGATGCTGTTCAGCGCCGGGATGGGTATCGGTCTGATGTTCTTCAGCGTCGCGGAGCCCATGCTTCACTACGGCGCGCCTCCGAGCGGTGAAGCGCACACTGCCAACGCTGCTCGCATTGCCATGGGCGTAACGTTGTTCCATTGGGGGATCCACGCCTGGGCGATCTACGGAGTACTCGGGTTGTCGCTCGCCTACTTCGCCTATCGCCACGGATTCCCGCTTGCCATACGCTCGGCATTTCACCCGCTGATCGGCCGTCACGTCGAAGGAGCATTGGGGCACCTCGTCGACCTGCTGGCAGTGCTCGGAACCCTCTTCGGACTCGCGACCTCCTTGGGGCTCGGGGCGAAGCAGATCAACGCAGGGTTGGCTCACGTCTTCGGCGTTGCAAACTCGGTAGTCGCTCAGGTCATCATCATTGTGCTCGTCACACTGACAGCCACGGCATCGCTGGTCAGCGGCGTGGGCCGGGGCATCCGGCGCCTGAGCGAACTGAACCTGGGCCTGGCGCTGCTCTTGCTTCTAGCGGTGTTCGCCTTTGGCCCGACGCTGTTCGTCCTCGAAGAGCTCCCTTGGGACGTCGTCGCCTTTGCTCGCCATGTCGGCGCGTCGATCGTGTTCGCGGAAGAAATGGGTTCGGCACAATGGCAGGCGGACTGGACGGTTTTCTACTGGGCGTGGTGGATATCGTGGGCCCCGTTCGTCGGGATGTTCGTCGCGCGCATTTCCCGCGGCAGGACGATACGCGAATTCCTCACGGGCGTGCTGATCGGGCCAACCGTGTTCACACTCCTCTGGCTGGAGACCTTCGGTGAGACCGCCACTTACCTGGAGCGGTTCCGCGATGGTGGCATCGCCCGTGCGGTTGCGAATGACAGCGCGGTTGCCATCTTCGCGATGCTCGAACTGTTGCCAGCCGCGAGCTTTACGACCGGCCTCGCGGTGGTGGTGGTGATCTTGTTTTTCGTCACGTCGAGCGACTCTGGGTCGTTGGTCGTCGACATGCTCACCAGCGGTGGGCACAGAGACCCTCCCATCTGGCAGCGGATCTTCTGGGCGCTCGCCGAAGGCGCCATCGCGATCATTCTGCTCCTAGCCGGCGGCTTGAGAGCTCTTCAGAGTGCCGCCATCGCGACCGGTCTCCCGTTCTGCATCGTGATGCTCGTCATGTGCTTCAGCCTGCTCCGTGCGCTTCGCCAAGACCGAGCGCGGGAACGATCGTTTCGCGTCCCAGCGGAAGCGCCTGTGGCCCCGGCGGCGCCACAGTAGGCGCCACGATGAAACTCCCGTGGAAGGTGGCGCACTCGCGAGTTTGACAGGAGCTCCCAATTGCCGGCAAGGTTCTTCCTTGGTCCCATGCAACACGCTTTGATTGGAAACTGTGCATTTCAAGCGCTGGTCAGTGACCGCGCGAGCATCGACTGGCTGTGCTTTCCCCGCTTCGATTCGAGCCCCGTGTTCGGCGCCCTCCTGGACGCGCAGTGCGGCGGCGTCTTCGATATCCAGCCTGCCGCCGGTAACTGGTCGAGTACGCAGGCTTACATTCCAAACACCAACATCGTCAGGACGACGTTTGTCGAGCAAGGCGGCAGCTTCGAGGTAGTCGACTTTGCGCCGCGGTTTCAGCAGTACGAGCGTCACTACAAGCCCCTCATGCTCGTTCGGCGCCTCCGTCGCGTGTCTGGCGAGCCGGTGGCGCGGGTCCGCTGCCGGCCGACCTACGACTACTGCCGGGTTCGTCCGCCGACGCGCATCGCTTCGAATCACTTGACCTTCGATATACCGGGCGAGTCGCTGCGCCTCACGACGGATGTGCCTCTCTCGTACGTCGTTGAAGAACGGAGTTTCCTGGTGGAACAGGAGCAGTGGCTCGTGCTCACCTGGGGCGAGCACCTGGAGGCGCCGTTAGCTGAAACAATGCGATCGTTCTTGCACCGCACGCAGGCATACTGGAACACTTGGGTCAAACATACTGCCGTGCCGGGTCGGTTCCAGGCGGAGGTGATTCGTTCGGCGCTCGTGCTCAAGCTCCACACCTACGAGGACACGGGCGCCGTCACCGCGTCCGCGACTACGAGCCTGCCCGAGTGGCCGGGCTCAGGGAGGAACTGGGACTATCGTTTCTGCTGGCTCCGCGACTCGTACTTCACCTTGCGCGCCATGCGTCGGATCAACCATTTCGAGGAGCTGGAAGCTTTCGTGGGCTACATCAAGAACGTAGCCAGTCGCAATCCGCGGTTGCAGCCGGTGTATGGGATCTCCGGCGAAGCTGACATCGAAGAGGAGACCTTGTCGCACCTCGCTGGTTTCGAAGGTTCAGGGCCGGTGCGCCGCGGGAACGACGCTTGCAAGCAGGTCCAGTTCGACGCGTACGGGGAGGTTATCGCCATTCTGGCGCCATTTTTCCTCGACATCCGCTTGCACGAACACGTGAGCGAAAACTCTTTGGCTCTGATCGAACGCCTGCTTTCGACCATCGAGCAGGCGCTGCTACTGCCCGACGCGGGCATTTGGGAGATCCGCGACGACAACCGAGTTCACACGTTCTCGCTTCTGTTCCACTGGGTGGGTGGAATGCTCGCAGCACGCATTGGAGAGACCCTCGGCAACGACTCGCTCCGCCACGCAGGTCTCGGGTTAGCCAAAAAGGCGGGCCAGGCCATCGAGTCGACATGGGTGCCTGAGCGCGGATTCTACGCTGATTCGCTCACCAGCCAGAACGAAGATGCCGCGATGCTGATGATGATCAACCTAGGGTACCTGACAGCCGACAACCCGCGAGCCCACTCGCACTTGGCAGCGCTCGAACGCAAGCTCGCCGTCGGCGATCATCTGATGCACCGCTATGTGCATCACGACGGCATCGGCAATGACCACGGGGCAACTTTCACGGTTTGCGGCATGTGGCACGTCGAAGCGCTAGCGCGCCTTGGGCAACTGGAGAGGGCAGAGCAGGCGCTCGAAAAGCTGATGGCGCATGCGAATCATGTCGGGTTGCTCTCCGAAGACGTGGACCCCACCACCGGTCGTCAGCTGGGCAACTTCCCACAGACTTACTCGCACGTCGGTCTGATCAACGCGGCTTTCGCCATCGCTCCGCTCGCCCCCGAACTCGACGACTTCGCGCGGCCCATCGCGCACGGCAAGGCCAATCAAGCCGAGTGAGTCCCTCGCTGCCTGCGAATTCAGGCGTCGCTCTTGAGCCTGCCGGGTCGCTCTTGAGTGAGTTCCCGCAGGAACGAGCGCATCTCACGATGATCGGTCACGTGGTACGTGGCGTGTGAGTGGATGGTTCCTACGCGAATGGTGAGCGCCTGCCCCGGAAGGGCCCGGAACAGGTCCTCGTCGGTCTGGTCGTCGCCTGCCGCGAGGACGAGGTCCGGAGTGTGGAGCGCAATACAGTGCAGCGCAGCGATGCCCTTATTGACGCCAGAGTTGCGCAATTCGACGACCTTCTTGCCTTCCAAGACCTGCACGTCGAAGTTGGCCGTGTAGTTCACCAGCTCGTCGATCAGCTCCTTGGCCGCACTCGCCCCCAACTCCGGATCTGCCCGTCGGTAGTGCCAGGCCAAAGAGTAGTCTTTTTCCTCCAGGAGTGAGCCTGACACACGATCTACATAGAACTCCAGGAGCGGTCGGAGTTGCGCTTTCCATTCAAAGGCGAGGGGTTTGATCAGGCCCCATTCTCCACGGGTACCACGCATCCAAGCGCCGTGTTCGGCGATGATACCGATGGGGACGTCTCGAAACCAGGCATCGAGAACCTGCCGATCTCGGCCGCTAATCAGGTACAGGAGGCTTTCGGGACGCGCGGCCAGTGCGCCGATAGTGTCGAGCAACTCTCGATCGGGAACCGCCAGGTGGGGAGCCGGCGCAAAGGGCACCAGCGTCCCGTCATAGTCGAGCAGGATGAGCCGTCGCTGGGCCGCCTGGAAGCGGCGGATGGCTGATTGACGCACGTCACCGACCAGGTGGCGTGTGGCGAGCGCCCCCTGGCGCTGCTTGACGCGTTCCAGGGTTTCCAGGAAGTTGGTCGCCCAACGAGTGGCATCGTAGCGACGTAGACGCTCCTGCATCAGCCGCACCGAGAGCACCTGTTCCTCCGCATTCTGGCAGAGCGCCTGTTCGAGAGCATCGGCGATCTCGCTCGTGTGGTTCGGGTTCACCTGGATCGCTTCACCGAGCTCGCGCGCCGCGCCTGCCATTTCGCTCAAGATCAGCGTACCGCGACCATCCGGCTTGCTCGCCAGGTATTCTTTACTCACGAGGTTCATCCCGTCGCGGAGCGGCGTGATCAACGCCACTGGAGCCAGGCTGTAGAGCGCGACCAGTTCGGTGAATTCGAGCGTTCGATACTGATAGAGAATGGGGACCCAGTCGACGGCGCCGTACGAGCCGTTGATCCGCCCCACCAACTCGTCCAGCTCCTGCTTCATGAGCTGATAACGCCCAACGGCAGTACGTGACGGCACGACGACCAGGATGAACACCACTCTCCCACGGCGCTCGGGGTGCGCTTCCAGGAACGCCTCGTAGCCGCGCAGGCGTTGTACGAGACCTTTGGAGTAGTCCAATCGATCCACCGAGAAGATTACGTCGCGGCCGTGCAATTCTGCGTCGAAGCGGGCGCGTATGCTAGCGACCTCCTGCGTTTTGGCCGCTGCCATGAACTTGTCATAGTCGATCCCGATGGGGAACGTCTCGGCGCGACGCACACCGTCGACGATCGCAATCTGGCCGAGATGGTGCTCGTAACCGAGTGTTCGAAAGACCGAGCGCAGGAAGTACTGCGTGTAGTCGTGGGTGTGAAAGCCGACCAGGTCGGCACCCAGCATGCCCTCCAAAATTTCTCTACGCCAGCGCGTCGGAAGGAGCCTGAAGATCTCGAAACTGGGAAACGGGATGTGAAGGAAGAACCCAATGCTGAGGGTTGGAGCTCGCGTGCGCAGCAAGTTAGGCACCAACAGCAGCTGGTAGTCGTGCACCCACACCACGTCTCCGGCACGCGCCACCTCGAGCACGGCTTCGGCGAATGCCTCGTTCGCGCGGCGGTAGGCCGAGAATTGGTCTTCGTCGTAGAGCGTGTAGCTCGGGAAGTAATGGAAAAGCGGCCAGAGAGTGCAGTTGCTGAAGCCATTGTAGAATGCCTCGATAGCGTCGTCGCTCAGGAAGACGGGGTACGCCTGGCGTTCTGCCAACGCGCGACGCCTAACTTCCTCCTGTTCGCTTGCACCCACGGCGGCGCCAGGCCAACCGACCCACAAGCATTCGAAGTCAGGATCGTCGGCGCGCCGACGATCGATATAGCTGGTAAGCGCGGTTGCCAACCCCCCTGCACTTGGCGCAAACGCCAGCTCGTCGCCTTCTCTGACGAGAGAGAAGGATAGCCGATTCGAAACGACGATCAGGCGTCCCATGATCTCTCGAGGTACTCAGTAATGTCCCATGCGTCCACGTTCGATCGAGTAGCGTCTCGAATCGCGCCCCTCACCAACTTGCCTCACGGTGACGTAATGCCACGTGGCAGCAATCAGGGTGACCGCTGGCCTCGTAACCTTGCGCGCTCTGATTCAATCGCGTGCCCTGGCACGAAGCGTGCTCCGGCGGCGCCGCCATGTCGTACAACGATCCTACGAGCTGGTTGAGCCCTGAATTCTGGACGACCATTTGGAAGGGCACGATCGCATGGGCCGTATCCGCTTTGCCCAAGGTGCTGATCGTTTTGTTGTTGGGGTTCGTACTCCTCAAATTAGTGAATTGGGGCAGCACCCGCTTGGTTGCGCATACACTCGAGCACGCTGAAGCCGAGGGCGAGAGCGCTGCGCGCGAGCGCCAAAAGCGTGCGCAGACGCTGATCGGCATTCTACGCAAGACATCCGTGATCGTCGTCTGGGTGTTGGTGGCGATGCTCGTGCTGATGCAAGTGGGGGTGAACATCGCACCACTCATTGCCGGGGCCGGTATCGTCGGTTTGGCCGTCGGCTTCGGCGCACAAGAGCTCGTGCGTGACGTCATCACGGGTTTTTTCGTGCTCCTGGAGAACCATGTGCGCAAGGGTGACGTAGCGATCATCAATGGTACCGGCGGTTTGGTGGAGTCGATTGGCCTTCGCACGATAACTCTTCGCGACCTGTCAGGGACCGTGCATGTGTTCCAAAATGGCAAGATTTCTTCGTTGTCGAACATGACGAAGGAGTGGTCGGCGATGGTGTTCGACATCGGCGTGGCTTACAAGGAGGATACCGATGAAGTCGCGCGGAAGATGCTCGAAGTGGCGGAAGCTCTCCGTGCGGAACCTGAGTACGCAGCCAAGATCTTAGAACCCATGGAAGTCTTCGGACTGGACTCCTTCGGTGACAGCAGCATCGTTGTCAAGGCCAGGCTGAAGACGGTTCCCAGCGAACAATGGACCGTCGGCCGCGAGTACCGCCGCCGACTGAAGCTGGCGTTCGACGCTTGCGGCATCGAAATTCCGTTCCCGCACCGCACGCTGTATTGGGGCGACGCGGAGCAATCGGGCAGTGGCCCGGCGTTCCCAGGGAGACCTAGGGCGCCAGAGCAATCGCCCAACCCCCCTTCAACGCAGCCCCGCACTGAGAATGCCAGACCGCTGCACGCGCTCCGCGACGGCGATGGAGCCTCGAAAGTCGACCCTGGGTCCCGACAAGAGCGCGGATGACCGCGTCCTGACGCGGCGCGGGTCAACTTCATGAGGCCTCCGAAAAGGTTCAATGGACTGTGCGAACCCGACGCCTCACCGCGGACCCGGAATCCTTCGCTCCATGCACGGAAGCGATCCCCTGGAAACTTCCGGCCGTGGTTAGCGCGGTCGCGTCGCACGCCGTCGCGTGGCTTGCTTCGTCCGCACCCTTTTCGGGGACTGCTTAGCTCGAGCGAGCTGTCGAAGCCGCTGTTTTTCTCGCACGGGATTTGCGGCTCGCATGAGCGCCTGGCACACGCGGCCGTCCTTTGCCAACCATACCGCGGAGCTCACGCGGCTCGCGTTGTACCCGATACCGATGACCTCGTAGCGACCCAGCCGCTGCCCGACGCGCCGCGGGCGGCCGCGTTCGTTCGCGCCGAGAGCGAGCGTGGCCGCCGAGTCTCCCGCGTTCTTGAAGATCGAGACGATGTAGACGTAGACGTCGTCACAGGTGGGCGCGTCCGTCCTCAGCCGAAGCACGCGCGGTGGCGTGGCTCGCTGAAGACCGGGAGGCGACGACACCGAAGCACTGGCGAGACCGGGTGCGCGCGTCGAAGTCGCGGCTTTCCCGCCGGCACGGTTCGTGCTCGCAGTGGGTGCGGTAGGTGCAGTAGGCGCAGTGGGCGCAGTGGGCGCAGTAGGCGCAGTAGGCGCGGCACCAACGGCGAGCGGCGCGCGCAGTGCGTTGGCGCTCGCGCTGTGGTGCTTGCGAACCATTCCACCGGCGCGGCCAGGGGTTCCGTGGCTCCGGCTCGTCGAGGGCGCCGCGGGCCGGTGGTCTGCCGAGGTACGCGCTGGCTGACTACCCGGAGACGATCGCGAGCGGGCGAGTAGAGCAGCGAGGCCATCCGCCCCGTCCTGGAGCGCCTCCCCGGCGGCGTGCGCAGCGACCGCTAACCCACCCGACAGAACGATGGATCCAAGCAAGCCGAAGGTGAGCGGTTTCAGCGACATGGGATCGAATGGCCCGAGCACGCCGACCTGCCGGCGAGGCGCGCCTCAACGCTCCGTCACTCTAACGTGCTCTCGCTTAGGGGGCAACATGACAGCTGCACGCTCGCCCCCTCCGGCAACCGAATCGGTACTGCGCCAGACACACCTCGATCCCAGCGGCGTTCGTGGTACAGCGGTGCTCGAGATTCGTGGCGACCCAACCTGGATCAATGAAGACCCGTGTGCCCGAGAACGCACATGGTCCGCATAGGCCGGCGACGAGCAACCTGCGAACCAGAGCTCTCAAGCTGATTCAGGGCGTCAGACGGACGCAAGACCGCCTCGCCCATCTCCTTGGATCGAGCGTCGAGGCACGAGCGAGTCTAGTCGCTGGAATGCTGCAGCGGAACGCGAATGAAGCCACGTCCTATTGGCTCCAGCTCGTAGTCTCGATCGGAATCGCTACGCTCGGCCTCGTCGTCGGGAGTGCGGCGGTGATCATCGGTGCCATGCTGGTCGCGCCGCTCATGGGTCCCATCATCGCCCTGGCGATGGGGCTGGCGACCGGATCACCGTTTTTAGTACTGAGAGCGGCCGCGCGCATTGCACTCAGCGTGTTCGTTGCCATCGGCGGAGCCGCGCTGATCACTCTGTTGCTTCCCTTTCACGAGCTCAACTCGGAGATATCAGCGCGGACCGCGCCGACGGTCCTGGACCTCGTGACGGCTGGCTTTTGCGCCCTGGCGGGGGTCTACGCTTCCCTGCGCCCGGGGTCGGATACGGCCACGACGGCGGCAGGCACTTCGATCGGGATTTCGCTGGTTCCCCCACTCTGTGCCAGTGGCTTTGGGCTCGGGACCTCGACCTGGACGGTCGCGGGCGGAGCCGCGCTGCTTTTTCTCACCAACCTCGTTGCGATCATCTTCGTCGGCACGCTGTCGTTTCTGGCGGCCGGATTCAACCGCGTCAACGCAACGCCTCTCGAGCGCGAAGAGCTCGCCAAGAACCAGCGTGCGGTGGTTACCGCCGCGATCGCGCGACGTCTCGCAGGGTTGTTCGAGTCGAAGGCCGGTCCGAGCCTTCGCTTCCTGATGCCGTTCCTGCTCCTCGCTGCCGTCTACGTTCCGCTACGTCAGGCGCTCGACGAAGTAGCCTGGGAGGTGCGCGCGCGCGCCGCCGTGAACGCCTCGCTTCGGCGCGAGCCAAACAAGGTCGTCCAGAGCCGCGTCCGCGTCGAGCGCCACGAGATAGAGCTGTTGGTCGTCTTGGTCGGAAAGGCAAGTGCCGCGGAGGCGTCGAAGGCGAGGTTGAACGCCGAAATCGCAAAAGCCTCCGGCGTAGTACCCCGCATCGAGGTCCTCGCCATCCCCGACGCAACATCGTTTGCAGGCCTGGAATCCTCGTTGCGTGCGGCCGACGGCCCACTGCCGATCCCACCTACGCTACCCCCCCCGAGCCCCGCAGAGCAGCTCGAGAGCGGGCGCTCGCTGGTCGAATCGAACGTCACACGCGTCTGGCCGGTGAAGGCAGCAGGAGAGCCGCTCGCTATCGACGTCGGCGTCAGTGACGACGATGCCTTGCGTGTGCGAGTCGTGCACCTGGGCGCCGCGCTGAACCCTGACTCAGTAGAAAGCCTCGGCCGCAGCCTAAGTAGTGCGCTGAACCGCGAAGTGCAGCTCGTCGACGTCGCCATCCCCTCGGCTCCCCTGTCGCGAGCGGACGGGGACCTGAAGTTCGTTGCCGATGTATCAGCCGGCGTTCGCGCGAGCGCGGCCATCGCGTCTGTAAACGTATGCGTCGTGCAGCCCGAACCTCCGAGCAAGCGGCAGCGTGCCGACCAGCGGGGGCAAGAGCTTGCCGCCATGCTACGCAGTGTGCTCGCGGCCCATCCACGCGTCACGACGGCGAAGGGCGCAGAGTGGACCGTCCGCTTTCTTGCGACGGCGTGCCAGGATCCCACGACGTCTGGCGCCCCAAGGGAGCCCGCGGGAACCACAGCGAAGACGGAGCACCCCTGAGCGGGGTACGCCGCTCGCAACTGAGATGATACCACCGCCGGACTCCCTCGCGCTGTGATGGCGAGTCGGTACCGGTACGAAACCTGGGCGATCAGGCTACTCGAATCGAGCCAGAATTCATCCGTTCGCTCCGGAATCGGTCTTGCTGCGACGGTTCTTGTCGATCACGCCGATGATGATCAGCACGAACGCCAAAAGCCGGACCAAGAACGCCTGGTGTCGTGTTTCCGGAACCCAGTGATTCGCTGCGAGACTGAGCCAATTCACCGCGAGCAGCCAGAATGCCGCGCAGAAGAAAATGAAGAGTCGGTCGTGCGTCAATCGCCAAAACCTCAGAAAGAACAAGCCAGCGACCCAACTCGCAAGGGCCAGCGCGCCGCGCAGAACCAAGTGAAGTTCGTTGGCGTTCATCGAGACTCCCTCACAAGCCCGTAGAGCAAAACCATCATCGCAGCAAGCGCCACGCCGCTTCTCAGCAGACCGAGATCCACGCTCGGCACGAGCACCAGGTCCACGAAGAGCAGCACGTTATTCACGGCGAAACCAGCAAAACAGAGAGCGCTCCAGAAAAGCAGCCCGGCCTTGGTCCGACGATACCCGTTCACCAACAGCACGGCGCACGCCATGCTGGTCAGCGCGCACAAGACGTACACGAACTCAGCCATCGGTCTTCTTCTTCCCAATGATGAACGCATCGGCAAACCTGCGCAGGGCCCCCGTACGCACCCGCTCGAGCGCGTTGGAGCTCATCAGGTTCATGACCACCAGCTGATTGTGCTCCCATGCATCAGCCAGCTGATCGACTAGCTCGCCCAGATGAACGCTTCCAGGTACGTATTTGAAAGAGGGGGTACCGCTGCCAAGCTGAACCTCGGCGAGAGTCACGCTAGAGAGATGCTCGAGAGCCTCCGCTGCGGCACTCTCCGACACGTGCAGAGTTTCGGCGACGAAGCGGGCAGACAGGCTTTCGGCGCGCCGCTGTCGCAACAGGAGCAGCGTTTGGAGCTGTTCGTACGACGTGATCCTACCGCGTAGAAAGCTCTTCACCTCGGCACTGACATCCGGCGACTCATCCATGGGGAGCACCGTTCCGCCGCCGATCTTCCGCCATGGGGCCTTCCAGGCTGTTCAGTGTCTGCGCGATGGATGCCAGTAGTGCGCGCGCGGCCTCTATCTGGTTCGGCGGAGCACGATCGAGTGCTCGTTGGATCGCTGCCTCGATGGTTCCCTCAGCCTCGACATCGAAGAGCCGCCCCTTCTCGCTGAGGCTCAACAGCAAACGACGTCCGTCTCGTGGATCGGCTCGCCTCCGCACCAGGCCCTGACGCTCCAGGCGTTTCACGATACCCGTAAGCGTGCTCGGGTGGACGTGAAGCAGTCGCGCGAGGTGGCCAGCTGGGATCCCGGGAAAGCGGCCGATGATCCGCACCACCAGCCGCTGCGGGCCCGTTACGCCGATCGTCGCTTCCATCCGCTTCGACGTCCGCTGCAGCGCGTGGTCTACCTCCCAGATGAGGCGCATGAATTCGAGAACCCCGCCGAGCGCGGGAAGCGCAAGCGACTGTAGATCAAGGTTCACCGTGCTGCCCCCGGACTTCCAGTTGAACCGCGACGACACTCGATAAGTGTTGCCAAGAATTCGTCGACGGCAACCTGATCGGCGAGATAGTACGTGGCCGCCGAGTCGCGCTTCTTGCCGACACGGATGCTGAGCAGCCGCCCCGGCTGGTCGAGTGCAAACACATCTTCGTCGGTTTCATCATCCCCCACGTAGATAGCTGTATCGCACTGCAGGCGCTCCCGCGCGCGCTCGAGCGCGATGCCCTTGTGCGGCGCTCCGTGGGGCAAAATGTTCACGACCTGCTTGCCGCCAACGACCCGGACATCGCCGAGCCCGGCTGCGGCTTTGAGGATTGCGGCCCGCGCCTCCTTCTTTTCACGCGAAAGGCGATAGTGGATGGCAATGGAGTAGCCCTTGTCTTCTATCACCACTCCCTTGAATGCGGCCACGGCTGCATTGAGCACGGGTAGCCAGCGCTCCACTTCGGCGATGTAGCGGCTCGAAGCATGCCACGGCTCCATGCCGTGATTACCGATGACTTCTCGCACACCGGCGCCGCGCAGCTTCTTCAGCACGTCCGACTGGGCGCGACCGGAGATGACGACAACCGGATAACGCTTCCCCAGCTCCGAAAGCAGGTCGCGGCTCCGAGTGCGCATCCTCGCCCGGTTCGGATCGCTCACGATCGGGGCGAGCGTGCCGTCGTAGTCGAATGCGAGGAGCACGTTGGAGCTGACGAATTCCTGAAAGATGACGCGATTGGATTGGGCTAGCACATTCATCATCACAGCCGGCTAGCGACATTGGCTGAAATGTCAAAGTGATCGGTGAGTCGTCCGGTGAGCCGATCTCGAGTCCTAAGGCGTGCTGCGTCCACGAGCATTCTCCCTGCCCAGCGATAGACGTTGAATTCGGAGACGAAAGCTCGCATCGAACGCATCCTGTCGCGTTTCTCGTCCTCGGACATGTGCAGCGCCATTGCGAGCGCCGAACTCGCTTCGTCGATATCGTAAGGGTTGACGATCAGCGCCTCGGTGAGCTCGCGGGCCGCTCCCGTGAACTGGCTGAGCACGAGGACGCCCCCCTCGTCCTCGCGGGCAGCGACAAACTCCTTGGCGACGAGATTCATTCCGTCGTGCAGACTCGACACGTAGCAAACATCGGCCGCTCGGTAATACTGGAACACCGTCGGTGGCTCGTGATGCGTGCGAAGCAACACGACCGGCCGGTAGTTTCCTTGACCGAAGCGTTCGTTGATGCGCGCCGCTACCTGCTCTATGTTCTCGTTCAGCTGTCGATAGCGGTCGATGAGTGTGCGACTCGGCGCAGCCAGCTGTGCGAAGGTGAAACGACCACGGAATTTCGGAAACCTCTCCAGCAGGCGCTCTACTGCGAGCAGCCGTTCCTCGACGCCCTTCGTGTAGTCGAGACGATCGACACCAACACCGAGGAGTGCGTCTGACTCGAGGCCGAGCTCTTTGAAAATCGAGGCTCGACATTGCTCGACTGGGGGCACCTTCGTCGTCCATTGGCACGGCCAGTCCAATGAGATTGGGTACGCGCGCACTAACGTGCTCCTGCCATGTTGCACGACCGCGCCCTGCTCGCGATCGACTCGCGCCTCGAGGAAGCGATCTACACAGTCGACGAAGCTATTGCAGTCCGACTGCGTGTGGAAGCCGAGAATGCTCGCCCCGAGCATGCCCTCGAGCAGATGTTTGGGCCAGGGACAAATGCCAAAACGCTGGGAATTGGGCCACGGGATGTGCCAAAACATGATGATGGTCGCACGCGGCAGATGCTGGCGAATGAGGCTCGGCGCTAGCGCGAAGTGGTAGTCTTGAACCAAAACGATGGGATCTTCGGAGTCCACCTCC